>Ga0233404_10000086_pt1 | contig 20823 bp, 18 predicted proteins | sample Na_oxic_2_MG_FD_179861 | JGI IMG/M metagenome (GOLD analysis project Ga0233404, IMG submission 179861) | Seawater microbial communities from Saanich Inlet, British Columbia, Canada - Na_oxic_2_MG | ecosystem: Environmental > Aquatic > Marine > Inlet | place: Canada: British Columbia | collected...
AGCACGGGATGAGAATGGTTTTCCACTGGGTAATGTCCCGATAAAACTTTCAGTCACCCTCGGTGATGAACTACCGGATGTAACGGGTTCTGCTATTTTCGGAGGTAATGGTTTTCAGGGTGTCACTGCTGAAACTTCAGGTGTGTTTGAAACGACAATTAAAAACACCCAACCTGGCACGTTTAAAGTGACTGCTGCTGTTTTAGCCAGAGGAGGAGAACCTGTTTTAAATAGTAACACGGTAGATGTCACCTTTAAAGGCGCACCCACTGATGAAGTAAAGGAAGTGAGTAGTATTCGTTTGATAACGAGCAGTCCACAATTAGGTTCAGAAGGTTCAAGCGATGGCGTGGTGATTACCGCAATCGTCAAAAATAGGGATAATAATCTTGTAGAGAATGTGGTTGTCAGTTTTTCTTCTGCTTGTTTGGAAGGATGTATCAGTGAACATGCTGGTGGGGAAATTCAGCTTCTTCAAATAGAAGGCAGTTCTGCTTTACCCGGTGTAACCGATGTATCCGGGCGTGCTGACGCTCGCTTAACGACTGTTGGTAATGCAGATAATCGTATTATAAGAGTCACTGCCAGTGTGCCAACCACAACTGGAGAAATCAGAGAGGCGACTGTTGATATTGAAGTGACCGGCACGATCATTACAGTGACGGGACCCGAAAATATCGTTTTTGGAGATACGGTCGATATCAGCATTTTCTTGAAAAATTCTGCTAATAATGGTATTGGTGGACAAACGCTTAGTGTGACTTCTGAAAAGGGAAATACGATTGATAATCCCTCACCCGTTACTAATCCAACCGGACAAGCCAATATTAAATTGACTGCCGATAGTCCTAATACCGGTCAAGATACGATTACGGTCAGCAAGGAGGGGGCAGACTCTGGTAAACTCATTGTTAATATTTCAGATGACAATTTTACTTTGGATTCAGAACCAACGGGTCATACGGAAATTACGCTTAACACATCCCAAACGTTTTTGGTACATTGGGATAAACAAGGAACTCCACAAGCCTTTGAATCTATTGATATTTCTTCTACACGAGGTCTTTTGAGTACCAACAATGTGTTAACCGATATCAACGGTGATGCTCACTTTACGATAAGTGCCAATAATTCTGGTCCCGCCATTATTACAGTGAGTGCCACCGCTGCAGGCGGTCCTTCCGCTCAGATCAGTATTGATTTTATAGCGACTATCGCAGACTCAATGACTTTGCAAGCTGATCCGGTCACCATTGCCGTTAATACTGCCGATTCTGAAGCACAACAAAGTGAAATTGTTGCTGTGGTTCGTGATCCTGAGAATAATTTGGTGAAGGGTAAACGGATTGATTTTACACTGGAAGATGTGACCGGCGGACGCTTATTTCCTTCATCAGCAACGACAGATACTTTTGGACGGGCTAGCACGATTTATACTGCGGGTATTTCACCCAGTGCGGCTAATGGCGTAAAAGTAAACGCAATGGTGGCAGATACACCGACTGTGAACGCTTCCACTAGCTTGACAGTCGCGGCAAAAAGTTTATTTGTCACCCTAGGTACGGGTAATATAAGTGAGATTGACGGTCCAACGAGATACAAACATCCTTATACCGTTTTGGTTAATGATGCGAATGGTGTCGCCATAAAAGATACTGAGGTAACCCTTAGTGTGTTACCACTCGAATTTGGCAAAGGGTATTATTTTTGGGATAGTGCAGATGAAGATACTACAGCATGGACCAAAGTAACGACTTCAACATGCGATAACGAAGATATCTTATCTGCTAATCTGGGTAACCATTTTAACGGCATATTAGATGCTGGTGAAGATTTGAATATTAGTGGGAAGCTTGAACCGGGCAATGTGGCGACCTTTGATGCTGGTGGTACGGTCAAGACGGTGGAAACCGATGCGAACGGGTTTGCCGATTTTTATATTGTTTATCCTAAAGAGAATGCGCTTTGGGTCTATGTTCGCTTAATTGCAACCGCAACGGTAGCAGGTAGCGAAGGCAGTGATCGTAATGAATTTTGGCTGCCAGGCGTTGCTGACGATTATACCAAGGAAACTGTAAGTCCTCCAGGTAATCCAAGCCCTTATGGTACAGGTTTTGTTATCGCCACAACTGAAGATGTCAATGGTAATGGGATACTTGATCCGGATGAAGATGGTATAATTCTCTTCAATGGGATATTAGACACTGAAGATAAAAATGGCAATGGGATATTAGATCCGAATGAAGATGGTACCATCCTCAGCCATATTGCAGATGGGGTAGAAGTTTACAAAAATCCCAGAGTGGGCGAGTTGGATACTGAAGACTTAAATGGTAATGGTATATTAGATACAGGTGAAGATGTTAACCGTAATGGTAGATTAGATATCACTTATGCCAATACCTGTAATAATACTTTATAGTTTTGTAGAGTGGGCAATGTTTTTTTGATTGCCCCTCTTTTGCTTTACCATATTTTTTTGCAGTTTGTTGGAATTTGTAACCCTGTCTAAAACGTTTGATGCCCTTATTTATTGTTATCGGTGGGCGGGGTTTGATGTGCTAAAGAAATCCGATTTTTGCCAAAAATCGGATTTCTAACCTTAGCTTATTTAACATCCCAGTTTGTAACCCGTCCAAAATGATTGATGCCCTATTGTAAAAATGATGCCGACGAAGAGGAGGCGATAATCCTTGCTGATAAAGTCCCTAAAAAATATTATGAACTTTATCAATGTGAGCAATTTGCAAACACATTGATTGAACTTCTCAAGGAAAAAGGTGTTCATGGCGAATATCTTAATGTCACTTCCTCAACGCCCTTTCTTTATTCCGATTCATTAGGTAAACCGATCACAACTAATGGAAAACATTATGCCGTGAAAGTGGGTCATAAGGTTTTTGATAACTTGAATCCAAAAGGCATTTCATTTCAAAAATGGGAAAATGATTTGGGTGGTGATAATGGTTTGTTTTTAAAACCACCCCATGCCAAAATAGAAACCATCACATTTTGACGAGGTAAAAAATGGAAGTATTTGAATTACTAGATAATATTAGAAAACGACCTGAGCATTTTCTGGGTAACCAGTCAATTGTCAGATTGCAAGTATTTTTAGGGGGTTACAATTACCATAAAGCAGTTATGGGTTCTTCTGAAGCTGAAGAAAATCAAATTTGGACTCGTTTCCAACAATGGGTGGCACAACGTTATCAGATTAAAACAAATCAATCTTGGATGCAAATCATTTTGTTTTTTTCGCGTGATGAATTTGATGCGCTAGATAATTTTTTCCAATTATTGGATGAGTTTAAACAGCAAGTGTGAATTAAGATGAATCGTAAAGTCCTTAAAATTGGCGTTATGCCAAAACCTAAATTTCAAGCCTATACCATTGCCATCGCTAAAGGGGAATATAAGCCCAAACCCGATGAGCCAAAAATTTGGTTTGCTTCTATGAAAACGTTGGCACAAGTATTAAGTGATGAAAGCCTTGATTGAGATAATTGATAAAACACAACCTAATTCTATCCAAGATTTAGTATGTTTTCTTTCACAATGTGATCTGGAGGATTGTTTATGAAATCTTTCTCTCAATGGACGAAGGAGGAGGTTGAAACGGAATTTAATCTGAGAACAGTTTCAAATAGCAAGAGTCTTCAGAATTGGCTGACGGCTCCGCAGACAATTTCTACGGATGAAGTGGAGTATTTGAAGCAATTATCTCAAAAATTGTTGAATCATGTTCATGATTGGAATGAAGAAGAATTGAAGATCTATTTTATTGCATTTATTCTGGATTTAGTTGAGCTTTATCAAAATAATTATCGTCCATTTATGGAACGCGACTTGTCGGTTGAATATGGAGAAGGTAAGCGTTTGTGGGGCAAAGTTGATTTTTTTGTGGCATCGGGTACACAATTTCCAAAGGAGCCGTTTTTTTTCATTCATGAGTATAAGAAACAGTTGGATACTTCTAATGATCCGTTAGGGCAATTGTTGGTGACTATGGTAGCCGCTCAGAAGCTTAATCAGCATTCTCATCCGATTTATGGAGCGTATATTGTTGGACGACATTGGTATTTTGTGTTATTGGAGGGAACTTGTTATGCTGAAAGTTTGGCTTATGATGCAACTAAAGAGGAGATTTTGAAAATTGTCAGCATTTTACGCCAAACGCAAGTGATTATTGATCGGTTAATTCTATCATCTTTGGAATAATTTAACAGGATAATTCTATTTTATTCAGGATAAATACATGGAACAATTATGATCAGTCGTTTACAAGGTTTATTAATAGAAAAACAGCCGCCCTTATTAGTAGTTGATGTACAAGGCGTGGGCTACGAAGTGTTCGCGCCGATGTCCACTTTTTATAATTTACCCGAGGTGAATGCTGAGATTAGTCTATTAATTCACTTCATTGTTCGGGAAGATGCGCATGTACTTTATGGGTTTCTGAATGAATCGGAGCGGATGCTATTTCGTGATCTGATTCGGGTGAGTGGGATTGGACCTAAATTGGCATTGAGTATTTTATCTTCAATGGAATTAGCCACTTTTGTCAATAGTATCCATCATAATGATACTGCTCGCCTTAAACGCATCCCCGGGGTAGGTAAAAAAACGGCAGAACGCTTAGTGGTAGAAATGCGTGATCGTTTAGAAAAGCAGCGCATCACACCAACAACTTCTTCGCCTCCCACTTCCTCAGCTCTGACGCAAGGTATCACGAGTCCGGTTGATGATGCTATTAGTGCCTTGATTGCTTTGGGCTATAAACCTGCCGATGCGAGTCATTGGGTACATGCAGTCGCAGAAGAAGGTTTAAGTAGTGAAGTTTTGATTCGTCGCGCTTTGCAGTCTGCTTTATAAATGGGTAAAGCAATTTATAAAAATTAAGTATACTGATGGGAGTTGGGAATCTTCGGGGAGCAAAGATTGTCTCATCGAAAATCTTCAGAAAGCCATTTGTCGTATCTTATCAAAAAGTGTGGGTAAACTAGCCCAAACCTGACAGGTTTTGGAAACCTGTCAGGTTTTTTCCACCGAATTTAGAGAAGATACCATTTGTCGTTGATTTTAGGCTCCGATTTGATTTTCTCTATCCAATTTCCAAAGATTTTCAGGTAAATAATTTCACAAGGGCGAACACTTTCGGTTCGCCCTACGTCAAATATTTTATTGTAGTACACCTGCTTGCAAATTCATCCCCCCCTTCCATACCTATTTCTAGCGTTTCCCGATTGCTATTAGCACATTATTCGTAGGGGCAAACCTGTCTAATGAGGTTGCCGTTGCACAAAAAAACATATCCGCCCTACATAAAAGTTTAAGTTATGCCAGCGTGCAGTATATAATGATGAGAAACCAAGTTTCTTCAAGAAACGTATTCAGGGCAACCATAAAAGATTGCCCTTACAACAATATTTATAGGGCAAGCCCGATTGGTTGCCCTAATATTCTGTAGGGACAGTCCGCTGCGAAAGCCCTGAGTAGTTATACTCAACGCGGGAACAAATTTAACTTTTTTCAATGAGGCAGGTGGGCAAAAAAAGACCTTGCCCACCCTACATAAAGGTTTAAATTATGCCCGTGTGCAGTATACCAAGAAACTTGGTTTCTAAATGTGCTCGTTTTTCAGGGAATCGTTTGTTGCCGACATTTAATTATTAAAAAAGTCGGTTGTGAAAAACCAAGTTTTTTTAAAACTTGGACTCAATTACAATTAAAAATTGACTAAATTATTTTATGCACGCTCCTAAGAACATAACAAAAGAATAAATAATGACGACATCAGTAAAAAAATGGTTAAAGTATCTTGCGGCAGACAAACCTGTAAAACTAGCGTTTTATGTTTTCTGTCTGGCAACTTTGATTATAATGACATTATCTTTGCCATTTTATATGGAAAACTTTTGGGGTTTTTGGGAAAATATCTTGGTAGAAGCTCACGGATTATTATTTGATCTTCTCGTCTTAGGCGTACTCGTTCTATGGCTCCAAAAGCTTGGTAAATGGCAATTGACTGTTATGAGGTATAGAGAAGAAATAGAGGATTATCTGGGCTGGAATGATAAAAGGGCAATGTATAAAATTGTTGCAAATATCAAAAGACTTAACCATCATAATATTACTAACATCATTCTGACTGAGGCTTTTCTTAAAAACGCTTATTTGGTAAAAGCTAACTTAATGGAAGCTGACTTAGATGGTGCTGATTTGAGAGAAGCCTACTTGATGGATATAGATTTGACAAATGCTAATTTGATAGGAGCTAATTTGAGAGGTGCCGACTTGACGGATGCTAACTTGACGGGTGCTGACTTAACAAATGCAGATTTGAGGGGGGCTAAATTGAGAACTAACCTATCAGGTGCTAACTTGAAAACTGCCATATATGATAAGATGACAAAATGGCCAGAAGGCTTTGATTATGAAAAAGCTGGGGCTATATTATATTTTTTATAAGCCAATATTTGAATATATCTGTTTTTTATACCTTGCTATTAATTTTATAATACCCAAATAAAAATGACCATATTTGAATTAAATTCTTGCCGTAAATTTTCCTGCGATGGATTACAAAATACCGTACTGAGTCACGATATACTTTGTAATTTAGACAGTATTTTTTAATACCTGAGTAGTTACCAATCCTTGTCGTTAAAAGTTTTTCTTGTAATCCTTTCTTATATACAATCCTTGTCGTTAAAGTTTTTTTTGTTGTAATCCTTTGCTTCTCTTAAAAGATTCAACAAATTCGGGTACATCCAATTATCTTGAAAAAGGCAATAACAAGGGGTTGCCCCATAGAAAATAGGTATGTAGTGGCAATCGGTTGCCCTACCTCTAAATTTTGATAAGATACAAATATTACTATAATTAGTAATAAAGTTCAATCTATCGTTATGTTTTTTTTGATCGCATTATAATCAACTTCTGAACCATTGAATTATGAAAATCATTATCCTGGGTGCTGGACAAGTGGGTAGTTCTCTTGCAAAGAGTCTTGTCAATGAAGCTAACGATATTACCGTCGTCGATCATAACGTTGTTTTATTGCATAATTTGCAAGAACATTTGGATTTACGCACCGTCAAAGGACATGCTGCTCATCCTTATGTTTTATTGCAAGCTGGTGCTGAAGATGCGGATATGCTAATAGCGGTTACCAATAGTGATGAGACGAATATGGTTGCCTGCCAAATTGCTCATACCCTTTTTCATACACCTACTAAAATTGCGCGTGTACGGGAATGCGATTATCTTAATCACAAAGAAATTTTTGGTGCCGACGGTTTAGCCGTTGATATGCATATCAGTCCAGAGCAATTAGTCACCCACTATATTCAACGTTTAATTGATTATCCGGATGCTTTGCAAGTTCTTGATTTTGCGGATGGTAAAGTACAATTAGTCGCGGTGAAAGCCTTTTATGGTGGTCCCTTAGTGGGACATGCCCTGCGAACCATTGAGGATCATATGCCAAATGTGGAAACACGAATGGCAGCGATGTTTCGGCGTGGCAAGGCTATTATTCCTGAAGGGGATACGGTTATTGAGGTCGACGATGAAATCTTTTTTGTCGCGGCAACCAAAAATATATCTAGCGTAATGGCGGCTTTACGTGAATTGGATCGTCCCTGTAAACGTATTATGATTGCAGGTGGTGGTAACATTGGCACCCGTTTAGCGAAAACTCTGGAAAAAAAGTATCACGTTAAATTGATTGAACACGATGTAGCGCGTACCGAAGCCATTTCTGAAATGGTGGATAATACCATTGTATTGGGGGGTGATGCGGCAGATAAAGATTTATTGCGCGAAGAAAATATTGATGAAATGGATATTTTTTGTGCCGTTACCAATGATGAGCAAATTAATATTCTGTCAGCCATGCTTGCAAAACGCATGGGGGCACGCAAAGTCATGGCTTTGATTAATCGTCCTGCTTATGTGGATTTAGTGCAAAGTAGTAACATTGATATTGCTATTTCACCCGAACAAGCCACTATTGGCACTTTATTAGCGCATGTGCGACGGGGCGATGTGGTGGTGGTGCATTCCTTACGTCGCGGGGCAGCAGAAGCGATAGAGGCGATTGCACATGGTGATGAAAATTCCTCTAAAGTCGTAGGCAGACGGGTTGATCAGATTAAGTTGCCGCCTGGTACGACGATTGATGCCATTGTGCGAGGCGAAGAAGTTATCATTGCACACCATTATACGGTGATAGAACCTGAGGACCATGTGATTTTATTTTTGACTGATAAAAAACGAATTGCCGCAGTGGAACGATTATTTCAGGTGGGGGTAATGTTTTTGTAATCAGTTATCAGTTATTTGCTGGAAAAATGATTATGGCTTAATTGGATAATGGTATAATTTATAAAAATACTATTTCTTTAAGAAATAGTATTTTTCACTTAAGGCAGAAATACCATTTTTTTAAAAAATGCTATTTCTTTTGTACTTCAAAAAACTGGCGAATAAAAAAATACTCTTTCTTTAAGAAATAGTATTTTTCACTCATTGTTTTACAAAATAGATTATTATGGCTATACTTGAAGTATTACATTTTCCAGATCCTCAATTACGTACCAAAGCGGAACCGGTTGAGCAGGTTGATGATGCGATTCGTAAACTTGTTGATGATATGTTTGAGACGGTGTATAAGGCACCGGCTATTGGGCTGGCTGCCACGCAAGTCAATGTTCATAAACAAATTATTGTGATTGATTTGTCAGAAACACAAAATCAGCCATTATGCTTTATCAATCCAAAAATCCTGAGTAGTGAGGGAAGACAGTCTGTAGAAGAGGGCTGCTTATCTGTCCCTGGTATATTTGAAAAAATTGAGCGCCCTGAACATATCATAGTGGAAGCACTTAATCAAAAGGGAGAAAGTTTTACTTTGAATACTGAGGGTTTGCTTGCTGTGTGTATTCAACATGAAATGGATCATCTGGTAGGCAAATTATTTGTAGATTATCTTTCGTCACTCAAACGTCAACGTATTCGTAAAAAATTGTTCAAACAAAAACGACAGACTTTATAAGCGGAAAGTACAACGGATTTAGGAAACGCGGTACGCCCAATAAATGGATTTTTGTAGGGGCAATCCCTTGTGGTTGTTCTAATCTACTAAGGGCAACCATAAAGGATTTGCCCTTACAACAATTCTACAATATTCCGATAAGGGCAACCTTAAAGGATTTGCCCCTATAGCTTTTCAGAAAAATAAAAGTTCTCAGACCTGACAGGTGGGAAAAACCTGTCAGGTCTTGAAGCCAAAATATTTATCTGAAAAGCTATACAACAATTCTACAACATTCCAATGAAACCCGAAAAACGCATTATTTTTGCAGGGACTCCAGCATTTTCCGTACCTAGCCTTCTTGCTCTGTTAAATTCAAAACAGTCCGTTTGTGCGGTTTATACACAACCGGATCGCAAAGCCGGGCGGGGACGTAAATTAACAGCCAGTCCAATTAAATTGCTTGCCAAAGAGCATGGAATTGATGTCTATCAACCGGTTAGTTTAAAAGAGGCTGAAACTCAAGCGGAGCTTAAAGCCCTAAAACCGGATTTAATGATTGTGGTGGCTTATGGATTGATATTACCCAAAGCGGTGTTGGAAATTCCCCGTTTTGGTTGTGTCAATGTACATGCTTCTTTATTGCCCCGCTGGCGGGGTGCAGCTCCTATTCAACGCGCTTTATTAGCAGGTGATACGCTAACCGGTATTACTTTAATGCAAATGGATGAAAGTCTTGATACCGGGGCAATTTTGAAAATAGAAAATTGTGCCATTTTACCTGATGATACAGGGCAAACTTTGCATGATCGTTTGGCAACTCTGGGTAATCAATTGTTAGCTGATAACATAGATGATATTGAAAATTTGCCCGCCACTGCACAAGAAAATAGTCAGGCTACTTATGCTAAGAAATTGGAAAAAGCGGAGGCGCAGTTGGATTGGCAACAACCGGCGGTCGTTTTAGAGCGCAAAGTACGTGCTTTTAATCCAATGCTAATTGCCAGGGCGAACTTATTTAACCAAACACTACGCATTTTGGCTGCCCAAGTTTTGCCTTCCCCCACAACATCTGAGTTAAATAGCGAAATCGGTACTGTTATACGTTGTCAGCGCGATGGTATTGATGTTATGACTGGGGAAGGTATTTTACGTTTGTTGAAGGTGCAAAGAGCCGGTGGAAAACCTATCACGGTAGGCGATTTTATCAATGCACATCCTGAATATCTGAAATGACAAACAAAAAATCAAATGACGAAACGACAAACCTGACAGGTTTTTGAAACCTGTCAGGTCTAAAAATCAAATGACGAAACGACAAACCTGACAGGTTTTTGAAACCTGTCAGGTCTAAAAATCAAATGACGAAACGACAAACCTGACAGGTTTTTGAAACCTGTCAGGTCTAAAAATCAAATGACGAAACGACAGATCTGACAGGTTTTTGAAACCTGTCAGGTCTAAAAATCAAATGACGAAACGACAGACCTGACAGGTTTTTGAAACCTGTCAGGTCTAAAAATCAAATGACGAAACGACAGACCTGATAGGTTTTTGAAACCTGTCAGGTCTAAAAATCAAATGACGAAACGACAGACCTGACAGGTTTTTGAAACCTGTCAGGTCTAAAAATCAAATGACGAAACGACAAACCTGACAGGTTTTTGAAACCTGTCAGGTCTAAAAAAAAATCAAATGGATGCTCGTACTATAGCGACTCAGGTTTTAACCCAAGTTATCGGATATAAACATTCTTTATCGGATTGTTTAGATACTGATCTACCTAGTTTAAATGATGCGCGTGATCGTGCTTTAGCACAAGCATTGTGTTATGGCGTATTGCGTTGGTTGCCGCGTTTGCAAGCGTTATTACAACGTTTACTCCGTAAGCCGTTTAAAGCTAAGGATAGTGATATTGAAGTGTTATTGTTAATTGGTTTATATCAACAATTATATTTACGCATTCCAGATCATGCTGCGATAGCGGCAACGGTGAATGTGACGCGCACCTTAAAAAAACCTTGGGCAACTGGTTTAGTGAATGGCGTACTACGTCATTTTCAACGCCAACGGGAAACTTTGCTCACGAGTGTTGATAATGACAACAGCGCAAAATTAGCACATCCGCCCTGGTTATTGGAACGCTTAGTTCAAGATTATCCCAAAGATTGGGAGGCTATTGTTCAAGCCAATAATACACATCCGCCCTTGACGCTACGAGTGAATGCTCGCTTAATGTCGCGTGATGATTATCTTGAACATTTGCGGGTGGCTAATATTGCGGCGGTTCCTACATCTTATACGGAATATGGAATCACTTTAGAGCAAATTCCCCAGGGTATCCCTAATAGCTTACCCGGCTTTACCCAGGGTTGGGTTTCGGTGCAAGATGGTGCAGCACAATTGGCGGCACCGTTGCTTGATGTACCAGTAGGGGCACGGGTGTTAGATGCTTGTGCAGCCCCTGGTGGAAAAACGGCACATTTGCTAGAGCATTATAATATAGGTGCTTTATTGGCTTTAGATAATCAACCGGCTCGCATACAAAAGTTGACTGATACCCTGCGCCGCTTGCAATTATTAGCTGAAGTACGCCTTGCAGATGTGAGTCAACCTGAGATTTGGTGGGATGGTAAACCTTTTGATCGCATTTTACTGGATGTGCCTTGCTCCGGCAGTGGTGTCATTCGCCGTCATCCGGATATTAAATATTTACGTCGATCTAGCGATATTAAGAAATTAGCGGCTCAACAAAAACGTTTGCTTGGTGCATTGTGGAAAGTGTTAAAACCTGGGGGTAAGTTATTGTATGTGACTTGTTCTGTTTTTGCGGAAGAAAATCATTTACAAATACAAAATTGGTTAAGCAGCCACGCGGATGCTAATGAAACGGTGATTTCTGCTGATTGGGGGCAGGCGATGGCGTATGGGCGGCAAATTCTACCTGGTGAAAATAACCTGGATGGTTTTTATTATGCTTGTCTTTCTAAATGTTGAACATTATTGAGAAATCCGTTAACCATTAACTATTAACAATTAACTATGTTTGTCTCTTTAAGACCGGTTAACTGGTATCTTATGCTGGTGGGGCTGTGTCTATTATTAGACGTGAGTATTGCTTTCGCAAATTTTTCAATAAGTGATGCAAAAACACGTTTAGTTGATGATATGTATTTATTAGATGCTAAACTTAATTATAATTTGACTGAGGTGACGATTGATGCCCTACAAAATGGGATAGCACTGAATTTAAGACTCACGGTTTTGATTGAGCGTGAAAGATGGTATTTGTGGGATGAAAGAATAGCTACCTTGAAACAACGCTATAAATTGAAATATTATGCGCTTCGTCGGCAATATGTGCTTGAATATCTGAATACGGGCAAAAAAGAAACTTTTAGCTATTTGAATGCCCTTCTGGCTCATATCGGGAAATTAGAAGGTTTTCCTTTGCTAGATAAACGGGTGATAAAACCGGATGACACTTATTGGATTTATTTGAATATTGATTTGGATATTGAATCTTTACCGGTGCCATTGCGCCCCATAGCCCATTTATCTTCACAATGGCGTTTGAGTAGTTATTGGTATAAATGTGTTTTGCAAGGCGGATAGTGGAAAAAGGCAGAAATCCGATTTTTGGAAAAAATCGGATTTCTAATGAATTAGATAACAAGATATGAAACAAGAAACATTTAAGTTTGGCGAGTTTTTAGATAAACCGCAACCTCCTAAAGGTTATCAAGGATTATCTGGTTTCCATAAATATTGGGGCAAGAAACCAATAGAAGCCTGGGAATTTCTTATTACCCATTTAACCGATAAAAATGATGTGGTTTTAGATCCCTTTTTGGGTTCAGGCTTAGTTGCTATAAAATGTATTGCTCTAAATAGAAAATTTATCGGTTTTGATATTAACCCTTTAAGTATTGAACTGACAAAGTTATATCTGATTCCGCCCAAACAAAATGAATTAAAAAAGGCTATCTCTGAGATCTATTTATCGCTAAAAGATGAAATAAGTGTTCTATATGGTTTATCAAATGGTAAGAATGCGAGTCATTATCTTTGGAATCAGGAAGAATTATCTAAAGTCTGGATCAAGGAAGGCAGAAAAAAATTTGAAATTTTTCCGACTGAGCGCGATATAAAAAATATTGTTTATCCAAAGTTTTATGAGCCCAAACAGATGAGGCAACCCAAATTTTTTGATAATTCCAGAATCAATGCAAAAAAATCGCTTAAATTATCAGATTTGTTCAGTCCAAGAGCCTTGAAATTGATTGATCTCATATGGGAATTATCTAGCGAATATGATGACAACCTGAGTCGTGCTATTAGGATGATATTAACTGCCTCAATCGGGCAAATGTCAAAAATGGTATTTGCTGTCTCGAAGCGAGGAAAAACCAAGGGTGTGGTGACAGATAAAATTGAAGTCGGTAGTTGGGTAATTGGTTATTGGCGCCCGGCAGTCTATTTTGAAGTCAATGCGTGGGATTGCTTTGAAAACAAAGCCAACAAGTTAATTAAAGCCTTAAACGATATTAATGACTTGCCACCCAGTCAACTCGCCCAATCAATCCCGCAATTATTTCAGAATGACTGCAATTCATTACTTCAGTGTGGTGATAGTGAAAAGTGGCTTCAGGAAATACCAAGCCAGAGCATTAAGCTAGTGCTGACTGATCCGCCTCATGGGGATAGAATTCCCTACCTTGAACTGAGCGAAATCTGGAATTGTATTTTGGGTTATCAAGCTGACTATCATAATGAACTGGTTGTTTCTAATGCCAAGGAACGGGACAAGACTGTTGAAAAATATAACCAAAAACTTTCCAGAATACTTTTACAAAGTATAAGGGTTTTAGTTGATAATGGCGTATTGGCTGTGATGTTTAATGCCAGATCAAAAGAGTATTGGAACAGTTTACATACATTAGACGAAAGTAAAGAAGTTATCTATGTCGGCTGCTATCCAATGGAATATTCCGCCGGTTCAGTCATTCAAGATAACCGTATTGGCGGACTTAAATCTGATTATGTTCTCATTTATATAAAAAATACTCATAAAAAAGTGAGTCAAGAAATAGTCAAGCATTTTTGCAAAATACCCGGCTGGTTGTCTGAATATCCGAATAAGGAATAAAACTTTAATAACTTGCCAATTTTTCAACCCAAACCTGACAGGTTTAATTTTTGATCTTATTAAATTTTTATTCATAAGGAAGCATAATGAGTTTAAGCTACAATAAAGCAAATACACTTTTTCGTGAAAACAAAATCCGTGAATTAGCATCAACAACAGATGGGTTAAAGTTTTTGAAATTGAGATCGCTGTCACGAAAAGAACATTGGAAAGGGAAAGATTATAAAACGGAATCAGATATTATTTTTGTAATTAAAGAATCATGAAATTAAGGAACGCGCATTAAACAACTTGTTTTTATTTCCAATCTGCTTTTTTTTCATCTTTACCATAAGGGTGTTCCAATAAAGAGGTGATTTTTATGTCCAACAACGTACTTTTATCAGTTCGCCCTAAATACGCCGATAAAATATTTGAACGGACTAAAACGGTTGAACTCCGCAGGATTCGTCCCAAACTTTTAGAAGAAGGGGACTTAGTATTACTTTATGTCTCCTCTCCGGTGCAAGCACTTACTGGTGCATTTAAGGTTGATAAAATTATTGAGAAACCGTTAAAAGATTTATGGCGGATGGTACGAAAAAAAGCCGGTATAACACGTCAAGAATTTGATAACTATTATGATGGTGTATCTGTTGGCGTGGGTATTTTTTTTAAAGTTCAAGATGTTCAACAATTAGATAAACCGATTAGTCTTGATATTTTAAAGGAGCAATCTTTTCACCCACCTCAAGGATTTCGCTATTGTCGAGCGAGTGATACTGCGTGGTTTAATAAAATTATGCTTAATTGTTGATAGAGAAGATTGTTAGTTGGTTGAAAGGGCTGTATTCGGACGTGAAAAAGATTTTTCTGGTTCCCACGAACCGAAGTTCACACCCATTCTGTTTGCTCCCGCGTCCCGTATTACAAGTTGCGACGCTGGCGCATCGAGATTACGTTCCCACGCTAGCGCGATAGTATTCATTGTTGTGCTTTAGGATAAAAATCCTTATGAACAGTAAACATCGCAAAACATTAAAAGCAATATTTTCAGAACCGATCCCAAAATCACTGGAATGGTCACGTATTGAATCGTTATTTGTAGCATTGGGTGCATCGATTATTGAAGGTGATGGCTCTCGGGTACGCTTCGTACTGAATGGAGTGGTTGGTAGTTTCCATCGCCCGCATCCCTCTAAGGAAGCTAAACCGTATCAAGTGCGTGATGCTCGTGATTTTTTGGAACTAGCAGGAGTAACACCATGAATAATACAATGAGTTATAAAGGTTATACCGCTCGCATTGAATATAGTGCCGAAGATCAGTGCTTCGTTGGACACCTTGCTGGCATTAGTGATATTGTTGGTTTTCATAGCGAATCGGTTAATGAATTGTACCAAAGTTTTGAAGAGGCGGTAAACGATTATCTAGAAACTTGTGAAAAAGTGGGTAAAGCACCACAGCAACCTTATTCTGGCAATCTCATTTTAAAAATACCACCACTAGTCCATGCTGCCATTGCAAATGCGGCTAAAATGAGTGGCAAGAACCTCAATCAATGGGCAATCGAAGCATTAAGTCAGCAAGCTTATGGAGGCAAGTAGCAAACCCACCTTTTAATGGAGATGATAATTATTTTTCGGTTGTGGTGGGTTTATCTACCCACCCTACACGAGCTGAATATCCGAATTAGGTATGCAAAAGTATTTTAACATTTTTTACTTGAAAAGAAATCCGATTTTTCCAAAAATCGGATTTCTACTGATTCTATTTCTACTGATAAATGAAAAGCAAACTAAAAAAAAGACTGAATATCGGCATGGCAGTGGTTTTTTTTCTCGCCCTGCCGGTGTCTTTATTGATGATTGCTAGTGCATTGCAAAATTCTGAGCGTTTTGAGCATTTTTATTCCAGTTTATTGCTTATCAATGCTGTGGCACTTTTGGCATTACTGGCACTTATCGTTTTAAACTTACAACAGCTTCTTTCTCAACTCCACCAAAAGCGTATTGGTGCTAGATTGACAATTCGCTTAGTGAGTTTATTAGCTGTATTATCGACAGTGCCGGTGATGGTGGTTTATTTTTTTTCTTTAGAATTTTTGCATCAACGTTTAGAAAACTGCCTTAATCCTAATATAGAATTGGTATTGACTGATGCACTTGATTTAAGTCGAGCTGCTTTGGAAGCCCGTATGCGTGAAGCTCTGAGGCAGACAACTAGCGTTGTTGAAAAGGTGGCACTGCTCAGTGATGATGAAATCTCTTTACAACTCAATGAGTTACGTAAATTTAGCGGGGCAGATGAATTAACATTATTAACAGCTAATGGGCGTATTATTGCTTCTAATAGTGCCAACATTGACTATCTATTGCCAAGTCGCCCTAATCAAGGTGTGTTATTGCAACTCAAACAATCAGAGCGTTATGTGAGTTTAGAGAGTATTGCAGATCGAGGTTTACATATTCGTGTGGTAATTAAACTGATTCAAAATCAGCCGGTGCGTTTGTTACAAACCTTATTTCCGATACCTGTGCGTGTTCGTGAATTAGCGGAAAGTGTGGAAAATGCTTTTGTTAATTATCGGGAAAAAGCTTATTTGCATAAACCACTAAAGTTGAGTTTCACTGTTGTCTTGTCTTTAGTATTACTTTTGTGTATTTTCAGTGCGGTATGGATGGCATTTTTTGCCGCCCGTCGTTTTATTGCTCCGATTAGTCATTTAGTGGAAGGAACGGTAGCAGTTGCCAATGGCAATTATGAAAAAAAGTTACCGGTTGAGCATTTAGATGAATTAGGTTTTTTAGTTCAATCCTTCAACCAGATGACTGATAAGATTGCACAAGCGCGTGATGAAGTCAAACGAAGTCAACAATTAGCCGATAATCAACGATCATATTTAGAAGCAGTGTTAGAGCGTTTATCTTCTGGCGTGATTTCGCTTGATTATAAACACTGTTTACGCACCGCTAATCCAGCCGCCGAAAAAATTCTTAATTTGCCCTTAAGTCAGTTGTTAGGGCAAAGTTTAATGCAATTGCAAAAAAATAACGCCACTTTACAACCCTTATGTCATGCCATTCAGCCTCATTTATTCAATCATGTTCAAAATTGGCGAGAAGAAATGACTTTATTTGGTACGGGGGGGCGTAAAATATTGGTTTGTCATGGTACCAAATTACAAGCATCCCATTCCCCTAAACAGGGATATGTGATTGTCTTTGAGGATGTGACAACCTTAATTCAAGCACAGCGAAATGCGGCTTGGAGTGAAGTTGCTCGCCGTCTTGCCCATGAAATTAAAAACCCATTGACTCCGATCCAACTTTCAGCGGAACGTTTACGGCATAAATATTTACATCAATTTTCTGAGAAAGACGCAGAAATTTTAGATCGCATGACTCATACCATTATTCAACAAGTTGGTGCGATGAAAAAAATGGTTAATGCTTTTTCTGACTACGCGAGAACTCCTTCTACACATAAGCAAGCTTTAAATCTTAATCAACTCATCAAAGAGGTGCTAGATTTATATTGTCATACTGCCGTGCCGATTAACACTAAACTAGATGAAACGATACCGGTTATTAAAGCAGATGGGGGATTATTGCGACAAGTATTACATAATCTGATAAAAAATGCGCTAGAGGTAAAATCAACTCATAATTGTATTACTGTCACCACAGGCTATTTAACAGATTCTTGTTTTAAATGTGTAGAGTTACGTTTATCTGATCAAGGACCCGGTATTCCCAAACATTTATTAGATAAAATTTTTGAGCCTTATGTGACGACAAAGACGAAAGGTACGGGGTTAGGTTTAGCCATTGTGAAAAAAATTATTGAAGAACATAATGGGGCAGTGTGGATAGAACAGACAAGAGGAACTTGTATTGTAATTCGTTTACCAATTTTGAATGGTGATTTCTGTGATTGATGTGAGGTATTTGATATTTTCGTCTAAATGACAGCACATATTTTAGTTGTTGACGATGAACCCAATATTTCTGATGGTAAAATATTATTTCTTAAAAAATAGTATTTTTTGACACTTTCAAAAGGATAATTCAAATTGATACCACGAAAAACAACTCCAAAAAAAACGGTACGAAAAAGGCGTACCGAATATGATCAAAGCTATAAACGGCTCTTCTCCCATCCCAAAATGGTTGAAGACTTACTCAAAGGCTTTGTTCATGAGGAATGGGTGAAAGAATTAGATTTTACCACTTTAGAAGTTTTTAAAGATAGCTTTGTGAGTGATAATTTATTAGAGCGGCACGATGACATTATCTGGCGAGTACGCTGGGGTAAAAAGAATTGGCTATATGTTTATCTTTTGCTGGAATTTCAATCCAGTATTGATCACTTTATGGCAGTTAGAATCATGGTTTATATTGGTTTACTATATCAATACCTAATTGATAGCCAAAAAATGCAAGCATCGGATAAATTACCCCCAGTGCTACCTTTAGTCATCTATAATGGTAGCAAACGTTGGGATGCTACTAGAGATATAAGCGAATTGATCGCTGATATACCAGGAGGTTTGGAAAAATACTGCCCTCATTTGCATTATTTCTTAATGGATGAAGGCAAATATAAGAATACTGAATTAGTACCACTGCATAATTTGGTAGCTGCTATCATTCGTTTAGAAAATACTCGTACTTTGGAAAATGAAAAAGCGGTTACACAAGCCATCAATGAAGTTTTAGGTACCTTAGTAGATTGGCTGAAAGACGACGAATTTTCCCAATTGCGACGTGACATTATCACCTGGTTATCACGAACATTATTACCCAAAAATGTGCCTAATGTCAAAGTACCTGAATTTGTGGAATTACAGGAGATGAAAACCATGTTACATGAAACGATGCAAAATTGGTATCGAGAGGCGGAAATAAAAGGCGAAAAGCGGGGCGAAAAGCAGGGCGAAAAGAAAATACTAACCCATTTATTGGAGACAAAATTTGGTGTTTTACCTACTTCTGAACGTGCAAGCATTGAACGTTTGGACTCAGCTGCCCTGTTGAAATGTTCTAAACGCTTATTGACTGCCAAGACATTACAAGAAGTGATTAAGCCTGCGTGAGGTCCCATCGTTATACACAAGTACTTAAGTATTTGATTTAAAATGGTTTTTAGTAGGTGGGTCGGGCGAAGTCAGCGAAACCAGCGAAGTTAAACCCACCGTTCAACCAAAATGGTGGGTGCAGTGAAACTCTACCCACCCTACATTTATGGCTTGGAGACTTATGTATAACGATGAATACTTCGTTTTGGAGCAAGGAACGAAGGAATATAGCGTTTCCCGATTGCTATCAGCACATTATTCGTAGGGGCAAACCTGCGTGTTTGCCCTTTTTTGTATTTAACACAAACGGGAATTGCTATATTTTCATCTAACTGATAACTGAGAACTGACAATGACAGCACATATTTTAGTTGTTGACGATGAACCCGATATTTCTGATGGTAAAATATTATTTCTTAAGAAATAGTATTTTTTGACACTTTCAAAAGGATAATTCAAATTGACACCACGAAAAACAACTCCAAAAAAAACGGTACGAAAAAGGCGTACCGAATATGATCAAAGCTATAAACGGCTCTTCTCCCATCCCAAAATGGTTGAAGACTTACTCAAAGGCTTTGTTCATGAGGAATGGGTGAAAGAATTAGATTTTACCACTTTAGAAGTTTTTAAAGATAGCTTTGTGAGTGATAATTTATTAGAGCGGCACGATGACATTATCTGGCGAGTACGCTGGGGTAAAAAGAATTGGCTATATGTTTATCTTTTGCTGGAATTTCAATCCAGTATTGATCACTTTATGGCAGTTAGAATCATGGTTTATATTGGTTTACTATATCAATACCTAATTGATAGCCAAAAAATGCAAGCATCGGATAAATTACCCCCAGTGCTACCTTTAGTCATCTATAATGGTAGCAAACGTTGGGATGCTACTAGAGATATAAGCGAATTGATCGCTGATATACCAGGAGGTTTGGAAAAATACTGCCCTCATTTGCATTATTTCTTAATGGATGAAGGCAAATATAAGAATACTGAATTAGTACCACTGCATAATTTGGTAGCTGCTATCATTCGTTTAGAAAATACTCGTACTTTGGAAAATGAAAAAGCGGTTACACAAGCCATCAATGAAGTTTTAGGTACCTTAGTAGATTGGCTGAAAGACGACGAATTTTCCCAATTGCGACGTGACATTATCACCTGGTTATCACGAACATTATTACCCAAAAATGTGCCTAATGTCAAAGTACCTGAATTTGTGGAATTACAGGAGATGAAAACCATGTTACATGAAACGATGCAAAATTGGTATCGAGAGGCGGAAATAAAAGGCGAAAAGAAAATACTAACCCATTTATTGGAGACAAAATTTGGTATTTTACCTACTTCTGAACGTGCAACCATTGAATGTTTGGACTCAGCTGCCCTGTTGAAATGTTCTAAACGCTTATTGACTGCCAAGACATTACAAGAAGTGATTAAGCCTGCGTGAGGTCCCATCGTTATACACAAGTACTTAAGTATTTGATTTAAAATGGTTTTTAGTAGGTGGGTAGGGCGAAGTCAGCGAAGCCAGCGAAGTTAAACCCACCGTTCAACCAAAATGGT
>Ga0233404_10000088_pt1 | contig 20703 bp, 22 predicted proteins | sample Na_oxic_2_MG_FD_179861 | JGI IMG/M metagenome (GOLD analysis project Ga0233404, IMG submission 179861) | Seawater microbial communities from Saanich Inlet, British Columbia, Canada - Na_oxic_2_MG | ecosystem: Environmental > Aquatic > Marine > Inlet | place: Canada: British Columbia | collected...
TGACTCCTACCATCTCCCCTATCTCGCGCTCGAAGGCCACCATTTCATCGCCCATGATGAAGCGGCCGGATTGGAGAACGCGGTCGAAAGTGGTTTTAAGTTCTTCCTGCAGTGGAAGATTCTGGGCATTGACATCGAGAAGTGGGACGGGCATTGAGAATTTAAGATTTGTGATTTAAGAATTGTGATTGCTGGGTCGATGAAACCTCACATTTCGTAGATTGCTACTTGCTGGCCTTTTACGTCGGGATAGTAGGGTTAGTCCACCAAAACCTAGTAAAAGGAAAGATGAGGGCTCAGGGACGGCTGTGATTGCGCTGGAATTCCAACTCATTCCATTGCCGCTGACGTAGGTCAGCTCAAATGTATCCGTCGCAAGGAAACTGATATTCAAATTTAGTGTGTTTAGAGTGATACTCTCAACTCCCAAATTGTTTTTAGTCAGTGCTAGTGCATCGAACTCGCCAACCTCGGTAAAATTAAGCTGGTCGAGAGTTCCTGCTGTGTTGAACGAAAAGATGATAGTCTCTATGCCGTGAACCCCATCAATTTGATCTGTTTCCTCCAATCCCCCGGTTGTGGTATGATTCACACCAAAATGGCTCGAAGTTTGATTGAGAGCCCCTTGAGGTGAACTCAAGCTCATCGTTACTCCATCTATTGTGTATGAGCCAGCTTCGATCTCACTCGTTGCCCCAGTATCTCGGAGATCGTAGACGATGCTGGCAGCGTGAACATTAGAAATTAGAGCGGCGGCGACAGAGAAAATACGTATTTTTTTATTCATCGCCATGAACTCTAACAAGATTTATATCTATTGCTAGATTTTTCTGTTAGTGACATTTACACCTAAACGATGAAAAGCAGTCCACTAGATCGGCTAGTGGACTGCGTAAGAGTTTAGACGATCATTCCAGCAGCAACAGTCTCGTTGGAGCTAGCGTCGACTAGAATGAATGAACCAGTGTGGCGATTCTTGTTGTAGGCGTCTACGTGAAGGGACTTTGCTGTGCGGAGTTTGATACGACCGATGTCGTTCATGCCGAGTGTCTTCACCTCTTCTTGTTTGTGGAAGGTGTTGACGTCCACTTGGTAATCGAGCGATTGGATTACCGCTTTAGTCTCCTGCTCGGTGTGACGGATGATGTACTTTCCGCGGACCGCGAGTGGGCGCTCGGAGAACCAACAAACCATGGCTTCGATATCCTGTGTGGATGTCGGTGGGTTGTTCGCCTTAACGATCATGTCACCGCGTGAGATATCAATCTCGTCGTCGAGTGTGATCGTCACGGACTGTGGAGCATATGCTTCTTCTAGTTCACCATCGGCAGTATGGATAGATTTGATGATGGATTTGAAACCAGAAGGAAGTGCTAAAACTTCGTCACCAGGCTTGAACACTCCACCAGCGACGCGACCAGCGAAACCGCGGAAGTCATGCCACTCGTTAGAGTGTGGGCGAATGACCCACTGAACAGGGAAGCGAGCTTCCACGTGGTTCTCGACTCCTCCGACATAAACTGTCTCGAGGTGGTAAAGGAGTGTGCCACCTTCGTACCAAGGCATGTTCTCCGACTTGTCTACGACGTTATCACCACGAAGCGCAGATATCGGGATTGCGTGGATGTTGACGAGGTTACCGAGTCGGCTGACGAGCTCAGTGTACTCTTTGATAATCTCGTTGTAGCGCTCCTCAGAATAATCAACCAAGTCCATCTTGTTTACAGCAACAACAACATGCTGGATGCGAAGGAGGTTAGCGATGAATGTGTGGCGCTTGGTCTGCTCGATGACTCCCTTACGGGCATCGATAAGAATGATTGCCATGTCCGCAGTGGACGCTCCAGTCACCATGTTACGAGTGTACTGGATGTGACCTGGAGTGTCAGCGATGATGAACTTTCGCTTAGGAGTCGCGAAGTAGCGGTAGGCCACGTCGATAGTGATTCCTTGCTCGCGCTCAGCCTTGAGGCCGTCTGTGAGAAGAGCAAGGTTTACTTCCTCGTCACCACGCTTGGCAGAGCTGCTCTCGATCGCCTCAAGCTGATCTTCGAAAATTGATTTTGAGTCATAGAGCAAACGCCCGATGAGTGTTGATTTTCCGTCGTCGACGGAACCTGCTGTTGTGAAACGTAAAAGATCCATGGTGTAAAAGAGAAGTAAGAGTTTAGAAATGAGTAATTCGAAATTCAGGTAAGGCCTAAAAGTAACCTTCTTTCTTGCGGTCTTCCATGGAAGTTTCGGAGCGCTTGTCGTCTGTGCGGTTACCGCGCTCAGTCTGGCGAGCAGCAGCCACTTCATCGATGATTGCGTCGTAATCAACGGCTACAGATTCTACAGCTCCAGTGATTGTTGCATCACCCATTGTGCGGAAACGAATGCTCTTCTTTTCTACCACCTCACCTTCGCGTGGCTGCACAAACTCAGAGATAGCAAGGATAACGCCATTGCGCTCAAGGCACTCACGCTCAGCTGCAAAGTAGAGACTTGGTAGTTCAATTTTTTCTTCCTTGATATACTGCCAGATGTCCATCTCTGTCCAGTTGGAGAGCGGGAAGACACGGAAGGTTTCACCTTGCTGCTTGCGGCCGTTGAAAAGATTCCAGAGCTCTGGGCGCTGATTCTTAGGATCCCACTGACCGAAGTCGTCACGGTGGGAGAAGAAGCGCTCTTTAGCACGGGCTTTTTCTTCGTCACGACGACCACCACCGAGGCATGCGTCATAGCCGTGCTTCTCGATAGTATCCAGAAGTGTCGTTGTCTGTAGAGCGTTACGGCTCGCATCTAGACCGGTCTCTTCTTGCACATCTCCATTATCGATGGATTCCTGTACAGAACCTACAACGAGGCGCGCGCCGATCTTGTCCACGTAGTAATCGCGGAATTCCATTGTTTCATTGAAGTTGTGACCGGTATCAACGTGTACCAATGGGAACGGTAAACGTGATGGGTGGAACGCCTTGTACGCGAGGTGCGCCATAACGATGGAATCCTTACCGCCAGAAAAAAGCAGGGCTGGATTTTCGAACTGTGCCGCAGTTTCACGGAGGATGTAAATTGCCTCCGCTTCAAGCTGCTTGAGGTGACTTAATTGATAAGTGGACATAACTGTTTATTTGGGAATTCCCTCTAACTGAACGCTAGAGGAGATTGATTGGAGAAGGATTTCGAGGCTTTGCTCGATAGATTGATTTTCGGTCTCGATGACTAGATCTGCTTTATCCGGCTCTTCAAAGGAAGAAGTTTTGCCAGAGAAGTGCGCAACTTTGCCGTCTTTCGCTTTGGCGTAGAGGCCTTTGACATCGCGCTGCTGGCAGGCTTCAAAAGAAGCTTTCACGTAGACCTCTAGGTATTGCTCATCACCGAGAATGTCGCGCACTTGCTGGCGGAAAACATTCTGGGGAGTGATGAGTGAGACCAGAACGATGGCTCCGTTGTGGCGGAGCAGTTTAGCCACTTCCGCTGCCCGGCGGATGTTTTCGCTGCGGTCTTCGTCGCTGAAGCCTAGACCGGCATTGAGGCCACTGCGGAGATTGTCTCCATCCAACATAGTGACATATCGACCTAGCCCATTCAGCGCCTTCTCTGCAGCGTTAGCGATGGTCGACTTGCCTGAACCCGAAAGCCCATACATCCAGACGATTAGTCCACGCTGGCCTAGCAATTCTTCTTTTGCACCTTGCGGAAGCTGGCGCTCATATTCTGGATAAATATTGCTCATGCTTTGATTTTTTGAAATTTTTGTTTCCAGCGGGCACCCTGCGCCGGCAGCCATTGCCAGAATCGCTCGTGCATGTAGTAGATTAAGAACTTGAGGAAGAACTCCACTGCTGCAATTTTACCTGCAGTTTCGGTCTCGCCGGTCCACATCCACGCGATCAGGTAGGTTGTGAGTGTTGCGATGCAACGCCAAGTGATTCCTTTCATCACACTTTTTTGGCGGCTATCTGCTTGGGGTTGATTCATGACGAAGCAGTCCATAAACTCGCCCATCATTCTTGGCAAGAACTATTTCATTCTTAACATGCTCAACTTACTAATGTATTGAGTGCTGCACTCTTAGTGAGAAGTGAGAAGTGAGAAGTGAGAAGTGAGAAGTGAGAAGTGAGAAGTGAGAAGTGAGAAGTGAGAAGTGAGAAGTGAGAAGTGAGAAGTGAGAAGTGAGAAGTGAGAAGTGAGACAGGAGACAGGAGACAGGAGACAGGAGACAGGAGACAGGAGACAGGAGACAGGAGACAGGAGACAGGAGACAGGAGACAGGAGTGGCTAGTAAGCTTAAAGCCTCAATTGAATGCGAATGGTCGAGGGATTTAAGATGACGCTGCCGCCCTTGGTCGTACTGAATGAATCCATTCAGAAACCTGTAGTAGCGTCCTTAAATATGTTTGAATGATCTGCATCTGCAATCAACCAAAGGACAGAACAGCAGACTGAAAGAAAAGTTCAAATAAAAATGAACAATTTCGAAAAGCCCTCCAACCCTATGAAATCTTCTATTTTTTCGTATCTGGACGCCCCGGCAAGAGGAGCGACATGAGATCCACTTCCACCTCGCGCTCACCGCCAATAAAATCGACCAATAGTCGTACTCTTTCTTTACCTGGAAGCACCTCCACGACATCACCGATTTGACCTCTGAGCGGCCCCTCGGCTAACTCAAATTGATCCCCAACTTCCACGTCATGCGCTATGACAATCTCCTCTTGCTCACCTAGTAGTTCAGTCAATGACTCAACAAATTGGCAAGGGACGACTGGCATAAACTCGCCAAACTTCACAATAGTTAAGACACCTTGAGCATACCTGACACCACGTTCGTGCTCTTTTCTGTTAAATTTCACAAAAAGGTAGCCAGGGAACATAGCTTCGGACCACCAAACTTTTCCGCGGCGGGTAGCTTTGCGGAATTTCACTAAGGGACAAACCACCTCGACACCCATCGTCTCACGCAGACTCCGCGCGGCTATCCGCTCACGCTTAGGCTGCGCACGGACGACATACCAATGGCTATCTATTTCATCCATCAACTGGAAAGAATTTTTTGGAGGATGGGTAACAATAAGGTAGCCTTACTCCGCCACTTATCCAAACGCTCTATACGGCCTAAAGCAAAGTCATCTCCATCATCGACAAGCTTACGCAAAGCCTCAATTTTAACTTCGGAGCTTTTCATGTGCGGGCGGATTTCTTCACGAATAAATCCTCCGACCAAGCTTTTGAGCTCAGCGTTTGCCTGATAATACGTTTTACGAGAATCTGCTGGGTTGACCTCTTTGATGGCCCCGAGGGTGCGCAACATTTTTAGACCTTGGCTGGCAGTTCCTTTACTCACATCGAGCAAGAACACCAAATCATCCAGTGAAAGGGCAGCATTTCTAGAAAAGAGTAAACCGTAGATTTCACCTACGGATTTAGGCAAACCTATCGCCTTCACCCCGTCTGCAAACAGCGCTATCACGCCTAGCTCAAGAGCTGTGACTGCCTCATCGCGCTGGTTCATTTTAACCAATTTCGCGAAAACTAGTCAAAGTTAGGTTCGAGAGGGCACTCGATCTCGGATGGCGAGGCCGTATCGTCATGCGACGCTAGACCAGCAGATCGACTAACTGACTGCAGCATATTACCTGGCAACTGCATTGTCCGTCCAAGCGTCTGGCAGGAATTGAGACCAAAACATGCCGCAATTGCCAGAAAAATTGAAATTAGCCTCATGATAAAAAAAAGAGCCGCTGAACTCACGAGGAGCTCAGCGGCTGAAAAATTACTTCGTAGGAGTTACTGGGATATCAGCAAACGGTGGAAGTGGGCGAAGTGGTGGAGCCTTGGCTTCACCTGTGCAGCAACCACAGGAGCTAAGAAGTACAGTAGCCGCAGCTGCGGAAGCGATTGTTAGAATACGTAGTGTTTTCATAAAATGTTATAGATTTCGCAATGCATCTTGCGCAGCCCATACAGGAGCGCAAGAAAAAAGCGGGCTCCCGTCAGGAAAGCCCGCTTCAGATGGTTTGCTGAGCAATTACTTGCTTGGCATTACTGGCACTGGAGCTGGCTCAGGAGATGAACCACATGAACCACATGAAGTGGAGAGAGCGATTCCTGCTGCTGCTGCTGCGAGTGCGATAATTTTTACGAATTTCATAGTATTTATTAGTTTTATTTTCAGTTTAGAATGGGACCACTCGGCCCCAGGTTGGATTTACACGCTAGGCGTGCGCATCCCTCAGACTTACATGCATCCGCAGCAAGAACTAAGGAAAGTGATGGATGCTGCAGCTGCAGCATAGACGAGAAATTTAAGAGTATTCATAGGTAATTATTTAGAAGGTTCAATGTATGTTGATTCTACAGGAGCATTGCTACCACAAGAAACGAGTGCTGCGCAAGATGCCGCAGCCACTGCTAAAATGATCAGGTTTATTGTTTTCATAGGTTTTACTTTTACCATTGAAAGGCAACACCCATACGGCATTACCTAAGATTAGGGAACACTCTAGTAAAATATTCTGCTAGACGCAAGCTAGAAACGCTGACTCCACATAATTTCTTTCATCTCCTTACCAATGACAAGAACAAGCATTGCTAAATGAAGTAACTCTAGTACCCTCTCGCGGACTCGAACCCGAGTACTTAAGACCATGAAAGAAGCTAAACACATCGCAATCGTCGGCGCCACAGGTGCCGTAGGTGAGGAAATGCTCGCTTGTCTAGACCAGCGCAACTTCCCAATCAGCGAGCTCACCTTGCTCGCCTCTGCCCGCTCAGCAGGCAAAAAGATTACATTTCAGGGCAAAGAGATTATTATAAAAGAGCTCACCCATGAAGCTTTTGAAGGAGTAGAGATCGCACTTTTTGCTGCCGGCGGCGGCATTTCAGAAACCTTCGCACCTTCAGCGGCAAAGGCTGGAGCGATCGTCATTGATAATTCCTCAGCCTTCCGCATGGATGATGAGGTTCCCCTCATCGTGCCTGAGATCAACCCGGAAGCCGCGAAGGACGCCGTGAAAGGCATCATCGCCAACCCGAACTGCACCACCATCATTTCCCTGATGGCACTTTACCCACTCCATAAAAAGTATGGTCTCAAGTCGATCATCGCCTCTTCGTACCAAGCTGTCTCCGGCTCTGGCGCGGCTGGCATCGCTGAGCTCAAGCAGCAATGTGAAGCTCTAGCAAATGGCGGCGAAGTAGTCTCCGATGTCTATCCGACTCAGATCGCGTTCAACGTGATTCCACAAGTCGACGCATTCCAGCCGGACAACTATACCAAGGAAGAACTAAAAATGCTCAACGAGGCTCGCAAGATCCTTAAGCTACCTGAACTGAAAGTCACTTGCACTTGTGTCCGTGTGCCGGTTTACCGTTCGCACTCGGTCTCTATCACTGCAGGGTTTGAAACGACTCCAAATGTGGAAGATGCGCGCGCCGTGTACGCTGACTACCCAGGCGTCGATGCGAAGGACGATCCGTCACAGAACATTTTCCCGACTCCGCTGGACACCACACTCAAGGACAACTGCCTAGTCGGCCGTATCCGCGAGGACAAGGTGCTCGACGACGCTCTCGCCCTCTGGGTGGTAGGCGACCAAGTCCGTAAAGGAGCAGCTCTCAACGCTGTGCAGATCGCAGAAATCCTCTAACGTATTTCAGTCCTGCTGAAATACCGTATTTCAATTTAGGTGCTATGCGTTAGGTCTTTTGCAGACTAAATACATAGCACCTTTTTTATTTAACACCTGAACCCTATGAGTTTAAAAATTTGGCTTAAAGCCCAGCAAGAAACTGTCGACGCAGCTCTCGATCAGATTCTCCCAAGCGAAGAGACACGCCCAGCAACGATCCACCAGGCCATGCGTTACAGCATGTTCGCCGGAGGAAAACGCCTGCGCCCTATTCTCTGTCTCGCAGCAGCAGAAGCTTGCTCAGGTAAAGAAGAGAGCGCTCTCTTCCCCGCTTGCGCAGTCGAAGTCATGCACACGTATTCTCTAGTACACGATGATCTTCCGAGCATGGACGATGACGACCTGCGCCGGGGTCGCCCGACTAGCCATGTGGTTTATGGAGAAGGAATAGCAGTGCTCGCTGGTGACGCTCTGCTCACTGAAGCATTCACGATCATTGCGCAGACTCCCGCGACTGAGCGCTACAACGCACGCGACTACGTGCTGGAACTCTCAGAAACTGGCGGCAGCAAGAAACTCATTGGCGGTCAAGTACTCGACCTCGAAGGCGAAGGGAAAGAGCTCAACCAAGAACAACTCGTGCACATCCACGAGGCTAAAACCGCAGCGCTTCTCTGCAGTTCGCTTCGGCTCGGCGGCATGAGCGCCAATTGCACAGCGGAACAGCTCCAAGCGCTCACAGATTTTGGCTACAACCTCGGACTCGCCTTCCAAGTCATCGATGACATCCTCGATGTCACGCAAACCACCGAGCAATTAGGTAAAACCGCTGGCAAAGATGAGTCGGTCGACAAGTCCACCTACCCCGCAATCCTTGGACTCGAAGAATCTAAAGTAGAAGCGACTCGCCTCACCACCCTCGCTCTGGACGCGTTAAAACCGCTCGGCGAAAGGGCTGCCCGTCTCGAGCAGATCGCCCGCCACATGCTCGAACGCGAATTCTAACACTGCTCCTGTGAACTCTTGGAGTGTGAACGCGGTCAGGAAAATGTTCGTGCTCCAGACTTACAGACGCTATAGTCTGCAAATTCGCACTAACAAAATTGACTTCTATGCTTAAACCTCTCCTACTCGCCGGCGCCCTTTTCAGCTCGTTCTCACTAGGTCATGCTGCTGAAAAACATACCCAAACATGGCTGAAACTCTCAATTCACAGCCAAAATGCAGGCCAGCGCATTCATATGCTTGGAGTGGATGCCGATGCTCCCGACCCGCAGAAGTTCGATAAGGACATCAAGGCTATAGACGCCCTGCTCGACGGACTAGTGGCCAAAGGCGTCCTAAAGAAAGCTAGATTTGAGCTCAAGCCAGAGCTTGAGATCGAGGAATCCCTGGTCGTTTCAGTCACCGAGTTGGTGAAAAAATATGCTCCGCAATATGGAGTTTACGTGATTCGCGAAATGATGGACATCGGAGCTCGCCAATGGCTCAGTGAATTCAAAGAAGACACACCACTCCTGCTAAACGTGCGCATGCCTGAAGCCTTCCTCAAAGAATTCAAGGCATTGCTTAAGAAAAACCAGTTCCAGAAGTAAGTAAGAAACTCACTCCCCCGCTAATCTCCAAACGTGAAGGTAGTAAAGCTCACGCAGTAAAAAGCCCCACTGGTTTTTCTCTGATCGGTACATACTGGTTTGGGTGGCGGACGGTTCGGCTTCGATGCCATGCTTTTGGGTCATCGCTAGAGCACGTTTGAGGTGCCACGGGTCGCTCACTAACAAAGCTGAGATAAGCCCCTTTTTACGCATCACCTTTTCAGCCTCTATGATATTTTGCTCTGTGGTCTGAGACTCTTTCTCGATCAAAATATCTGACGCAGGCACCCCCCTCTTTTTACAATATTCCAGTGCCACTTCTGACTCAGAAAATTCGGCATTCCTACCGTAACCTCCAGTCAGCAGGACTTTCTTCACTCGCCCTTCTTTATAGAGTTTGATCGCATGATCAATGCGCGCTTGAAACACTGGTGACGGTTTGGTGTGATACGCGGCCGCGCCTAACACAATGGCACAGTCAGCTTTGCCTCCATCATCACTAAAACCAATACGGCTGATATCCCAAACCTGCCAACTGGCGTAAAAAAAGAGCACCAACAGAGACACGGACAACCACTTAACACGGCGCCCCCATCGCTTCTTTAATGATCTTTTCTTAGCCAAAACTCTCTACGCCGCAGCATCTACCCATTCTGAGCCTCTGTAAATCTCAAAACTTGGGACTATCACATCTACCTAACATACTCCTCCACTGCAACGCGCATCCCCTTTGCTTTATGTAGGGTTTCATCGTATTCAGCCTCGGCAATAGAGTCTGCTACAATTCCAGCGCCGACATGGTAATGCAGCTGATTTCCTTCACGCACCATGGTGCGGATGACAATGTTGAACTGGCTTTGGCCATTGAAACCGAAGTAGCCCATCGCACCAGTGTAGAGCCCACGAGGGAGTTCTTCTAACTCCTCAATAATCTCCATCGCACGTTTTTTTGGAGCACCTGTGATACTGCCCCCAGGAAAACATGCCTGCAGAGCGCACACCTGACTGCGGTTTTTCTGTAGCTTACCGCTCACAGTGGAAACCAGATGATAGACGTGCTCGAATTTTTCTAACTTAAGCAATGCTTCGACCTGAACACTGCCAAAATCACAGACTTGGCCAAGGTCATTACGGCCTAGGTCAGTGATCATCACCAACTCTGAAACTTCTTTTTCAGATGTTCTAAGTTCAAAGGCTGAGCGTTGGTCCGCCGCGGGATCATCAAAGCGTGGTCTCGTCCCTTTGATCGGACGCGTCACCACCCGGTCCTGGTCAAAGCGCAAGAATGTCTCGGGCGAGGACGATAGCACCTCTCGGCCATCCAGTGATATGTAGCCAGAATTTGGAGCTGGAGAAAGCGTTCGCAAATGAGAATACAGCCCGAAGGCAGACTCTCCCACCACCGGAGCTGAAAAATTTTGAGTTAAATTGACTTGGTAGATATCACCAGCAGCGATGAACTCTTTGATTGTCTCCACTTTTTGCAAGTAGTCGCTACGTTCCATCGACTGTGAAAATTTGCCAATCTGTAGGAGTTCCGAGGCTGGCTCACTGAGGATTTCGGAGGAAAGGCTGCCGCGCTCGTACCACTGTCCAGAGCTATGTCGGTAAACCAACATCTCTGGATACACGCCAAAGCAATAGGAACCTTCATACTCGATCCATCCGCAGAGTCCACCATTCGGCAAATCACTAGGCACACTCGCATGCTCCGCAAGAACCCCCTCAATTAAGCTCAAATCAGACACGTCTCCCCGTAAAATCTGAGTTGGCCGCGCAGCCACTATGCTGATAACCTCATCCACGCCATCGGGGAAATTGCCTGAGCTATCAAAAAACACGAGCCCGTCAAGATGCTGTAATCCAGCGGCTACAGAACTCGGATGCTGGGGGATATTTCGCTCTATCATCTGGGCCACATTCATTCGCTCTGCAGAATCAATAAGCCATCTCAAGCATTCCTCAAGAGGAATAGATTCGCTAATAAGAAATCATTTAGAAAAATCGTCCTTCCCATCGCCCGCATTTGCCCTCTACAGTCCCTCACTCATGGGAACAACTACCCCAGAACCTCCAGCAGCAAAACGCCCAGCCTTCACCATCGCGTGTGGGTTGTTCGCCAGTATTGCCTTTGCCCAACTCCTTTCCGTAGGAGTTGCTATTGCCGCGCGCACAGGTGAAACCCGCGAGGTCGTTCGCTATGTCCAAGACGCGCCCTTGATCGTTTCGGTTCCCACTTTACGTGATGAAGCACCATCGAGCAGCAGTTCAGAACCACCACGCAGTGTGGACGAACTACTCGCGGTATACACGAAGGAAGGGGACACAACGCACCCACCAACGAGCAGTTTTAGCACACCACTTTTCAACCAACCTGCAATCCCTGAGACAGCATCTTCAATTCAGGACCCGATGGTTGAAAAATTGGTCCGTGATGCACACATAGCCCACAACCAAGGAGACTTAATAAAAGCTCTCCTCAAGCTTGAGGAAGCAGAAGCTAGAGCCTCCGATGAGCCAGCCATTTTCTACCGTAAGGCACTCTTATTTGAGGACATGGGTCAGTGGGAGCGCGCGACCAACAACTACGAAAAACTCTTCGTGATGGGGCCGGAGATTGGTGTCTACTACCACAAATCAGCCTTCAAACTTTCCAATGGCATCAACCCTCAGAGGCAAAAAGAGCAATCCCTAATCATCGGTCACATCATGCGCCGCATCTCGCCTGACCGACTGCAAGCCCGACTCACCATCCCGATTCGCTCCGTGGCCAATGCCGATTTTGACCCCAGCCACCTCGAAATCAAAGTCCACCACTACGACCTAGTGGATAAGAAAAAGATCGAAGCTGTCCCACCCTCTCGGGCAGACAACATCCAGGACCGTTGGCTGAATGAGCCCTTGGACTGGGCGAACGGTGAGGAAATCGCGGAGTCTAGCTACACCCTACCTCCAAGCGCAGTGGCTGAAGTGCACCTGTTTGGTGAGCGCAGCTACTTCGGCTACGTCGCCGAGCTTTACTACAAGAACGAACTCATCGATCAACAAGCCTACCCGCGCCGCCTTCACGCGATCCACGCAGAGCAACAAAACAAACAAGAATTTTCCTACCCACTAGATTTCCCATTCGACGAGGCTCTGCCTAATATCAACCCTGACAATCCCCTTCTGCCAGCACTTCCTCGCCACTAAGCCCACACGCGCATTCTTTTGATGGACCAAGAAATAGACAGACTCAGCACCGGCACACAGATCGGTGATTATTTACTCAATGAATTGCTATACGACGGCACATCCATCCGCACGTGGAAGGCTCATCAAGTTTCCATTAATCGAGAAGTCATCATCGACAGTCTCAACTTTGAGCGACAATCCGACGAGGCTGCGGTCTCGACCTTTCTCAGCGATGTCCGTGCTAAAGCACAGGTAGACCACCCACTCATCGGTTCGGTTTTTGAAGCTGTAAGAGAAGGTCGGCTTTGCTTTTACGCCAGAGAAAACCTGACTGGTGAAACGCTAGAGACACTACAAAATAGTGCAACTCAGCTCACCCCAGACGAGGTTGCCCACACTATCCGCCAAATAGCAGAGGCGAACCTCTACCTAGAAGAGCGCCGCATCACCACCCTTCCTATATTGCCAGAGCAAATCCTCATCTCTGAACACGGCCTTACGCGTCAGGTCAACACGGCTGTGGGCGGGATAAGAGACCCCAATGTCGCCACCACTGATAAGCACACCATCGCCACAGCTCTCAAAAAAGTCCTGAAACCCGGCTGTCCAGGCTCCACTCGCACGCTTTCTTTGCTGAACTACATGGCGGATCTCGAGCGAGAGATCCCGCTCACTTGGGAGCAAATCCAAGACCTCTCTGAGGGCGTCGAGCAACAACTCGCTGAACCAGTAGACCCACTACCGCTTGAGAACTCAACGGTACGACTCAACAAGCGCGACAATAGCAAGAAGCTCATCATGCTCGCTGGCATCGGCATCGGTGCCGCCATCGTCATCACCATCGGGTCACTTATGCTGAACCGCACAGAGCGCCCGAAGCAGAGGGAACTCACCAGCATGGCTCAAATCCCCGCTGACAACTACACCTCCCATGACGGCGCCCAGGTGGCCCTATCGGAATTTTGGATTGATTGCCACGAAGTCACCATTGCTGAGTACGCCCTATTCCTAGAGGCTATGGAAGTACTCAGCCGCCAGCAAATTTCAATCTACCAACACGAAGATCAACCCGAAAGCAAACGCAACCACCAACCGCACGACTGGGAAGAACTCTATGCCGCCGCAATAAATGGAGCGGTCTGGAATGGTCTCGAAATCGACCCTAACTGCCCAGTGATCGGTGTCGACTGGTGGGACGCCTACGCCTATTGTAACTATAAGCGCCGCCGACTCCCCACTCAAGAAGAATGGCACGCCACCCTCCTCCACTCAGTGGGAGAAGGCTCACTCACCCCTTCTCCTTGGGGACCTGTAGACCAGCAAAGTAGCGATTCCACAGGCAACAACATCCATGGCCTCGCGGGCAACGTCGCCGAGTGGAGTTCAAAAATGAGCAAGGACCCAGCCTTTCCAACTCAGCCAAAAATGCCGCTCATCCTCGGGGGTTCCTACCAAAAAAAACGTAGTGCCGCGACCTCACGAGAATGGCTTAACCAATCACAGTTAAAGCTAGAAGATGCACGAAGTCTCTACCGTTCGGATCTTGGCTTCCGCACAGTCTCCAGCACAGCGCCCACACAATAAACTTCATTCAACCCACACACTCATGCGATTACTTATCTTCCTGACCAGTTTACTCATCAGCCATTCACTCATAGCTCAGATTAGCGTTGGCGTGAAAGCAAACAACAAACAGTACCTCAGTTACGAACCTATCCACGTCACTGTCACAATTGCCAACCAGACGGGCAACCCGCTCACTCTCCGCAATCACGCAGGAAACAACTGGATCGAATTCGTCGTGCGCAACCAGAGCGGGCGCGTCATCAATAAAGTCAAAGAACTCTCCTACAAAGGCACTACCATCCCCACTGCGGAACGGATCAAATCCTCCTTCGTGCTCAACAATTCCTACGACCTCGCGCAACCTGGCAACTACAGTGTCTACGCCGTGGTGCGCACGCCAAAGCAAGGCCACTCAGAAGGCTCACGCTCAGCAGCCACCTATTTCACAGTCAACCGCGGAGTCCCCTCATGGCGCACCAAGGTGGGCGTCCCTGGGGTCGCAGGTGACGAACGTGAGTACCGAATCCTCAACTACAGCGGCAGTGGGTCTCCACAGATTTATGTCCAAGTCGAGGACGTCAAACGGGGCCATATACTCGCTACCTATTCAATGGGAGGCATCCTCGCCTTTCGTAAGGCCCTCAAGGCGACTGACCGGAGCAACAACCTCCACGTGCTATTTCTCACTACTCCTGGATTGTACTGCCACACAATCGTCAACATATCCGGTAAGACCACCAAGCGCAATTACTACAAAGGCATCGGAAGTACTCACCCTGTGCTCTTGACGCACGAAGATGGCGGAGTCTCAGTCATCAATGCCGCATTTTTCGATCCAGCCAAAGAAATGGAAGAAAAAGAAAAATTCCATAAGCTCTCCGAGATGCCTGAAGGCTTCAAGCAATAGAATGGCCTTTTTATTCCAAACCTGCACGTAATCTTCTTTCCTAAACCAACATTTGGCGCAATGCGTCTCACTAATCATGTCAGTAAAAGCGAACTTCAACAAAGCTACCCTATCTCACGTCACCCTTGCCAAAATTGGTAACCCCCTGCGTGGCGAATCGCTCAAAACCTCAAAAGAACTTTGCTCGTTTGGCGAAGAGGACAAAGAGATCCTCACCCTCGCCTTTCTCAAACCATTCAAGAACCTTGATAGGTACCGCTTCCACCACACATCCTCGCTCGACCTCCACGAGATGCATTGCTACGCCAACACTATCTTCGACCAAGACGAGCGCTTTCTTACCTATTCCCGCAAGATTGCCCGCCACCTCTACGACAAGACTAAGCACCCTAACATAAAGTCTGGCGACCTCTGCATAGCCTTCATCAAAGGCGTTCAGATCGATGGCGACATCTGTGATGCTATCAGTATAGTGAAATCTGAGAGCCTCACGCCATTCCTCGAGATTTCCGACCAGGACGGTGACCTTCAACTTACCACCCACAACGGCATCTACCCCGACAAAATCGACAAAGGTTGCCTCATCGTCAACCAGGAGAAAGAAGCGGGCTATCTCGTATACACCTTTGACAAAGGCGGAGCCGACACCAACTTCTGGGTCCGCGACTTCCTCGGGGCGCGTGCTCTCAAGGACGACGAATTTAAGACCAAGAAGTACGCAGAAATGTGTGTTTCCTTTGCCGATGAAGGCCTTCCCGAAGAAATGCCTCAAGAAGACAAATACCGTGTCGCTAACGATGCGATGCAGTTCTTCGCAGATAAAGATAAGTTCGACGAAAAGAACTTCGAAGAAGAAGTCCTCAAAGAACCTAAAGTCATCGACAAGTTTTCTTCCTATAAGGAAAATTACAAAGACGAAGACGGCGAACCTCTCGCACGAGAGTTCGAAATCAACAAGCAGGTAGCTAAAAAAGCAGGCTCAAAGATCAAAGCTAACCTCAGACTCGACACTGGAGTCATCCTCAAATTCACCCCTGATTTCGCCGAACGTGAAAGCGAGATCATGGAGCGTGGCTACGACGAGAAAATGGAGATGAAGTACATCAAAGTCTACTACAACGACGAGGTTTAAGTCTCTCTAGACGCACGATTCACTACACAGAAAAGCACGCTAGCGACTGATCGCTACGTGCTTTTTTTTGCACAGAACATGGGTGCTTATACCACTTAGATAATCAAAAGAGACAAATGTTGTTTTTTGGGGGTTTAGGGAAGTGCGCTTCGCGGAACTAATGAGATACCGTTCGCTTTCGTGCTAAATCAGCGTTTCTCCTCAGTCATGGAGCCCATTACTTCTTTTTCTTGCCAGTCACAAACTCGATTGCAATTTCAGCATAAAGCTCGCCGATACGCGCAATGCCCTTCTTATCGAACTGAAGCTTATTCATCTTACCATTCTTATCGTCGGTATCTATGAGGATCCAGCCCTTGTTGTCTTTAACCAACTTCTTTTGAGCATCACGCACCTTTTGCCAATCTGGGTACTTCTTATTGTCTGTGCCATAATCACTGAGACGTGTGATCACCACATTGATTTTTCCGAGATTTAGATCCTTCTCTAGACTAGTGACAAAGCGCTGAAAAGATGCTGCATACTCGTCCCCCCAGCCATTTTTTGCATCACTCTCCCCTTGCATCCAAAACAGAACGATCGTGTCACAAGGCCTCTTCTTCGCTGATTGCCGGGCATTCTCGAGCAAGCGCTTGTACACTTTAGTCTGTTTGACCTTGTAATCAGGTCCAAACTTCTTCTTGGCTTTGTCTTCCGAATCACGCCACCCCTCATCCACATCGTGCATTGACATCTCACGGCGCGCCTCACGCAGCCATAACAACTCGCCTTTTCTCACTTCTTTATCTTTCTTTAGAGCTGGAATGACAGTTCGCTCTGGGCGGACTGATTCCATGTTGTTTTCACCTACAAAAATGAAGAGATCTCGTTTTTTGGGGGCCGCGGAAGTGACAACTGTAAGCCCCAAGAGCAGGGCGAGTATAAGTTTATTCATAAGCTTTTCGAAAATTCAGCCATCAGCCTAGTCACAATCATTCCTCAACCCAATCTTTTTTTGTTAGCTCTCTAATTTTTCTTTTGTGGAAAAAGCTGCTCCAGCACATCACTGGCGCTCTAGTCTCCCCTATCTCCTATAATCAAGAATTAACGACGAGCCTCTAGGCCAGATCTATGCAGTAGGGATAGATATAAACTAATACCACTTAGCAAAACCAAAGAGACAAATGTTCTTTTTGCTGGCTTTAGGAAAATGCGCTAGGCGGAAAGCTATGAGAGCTGAGCGCTTTCTTGATAAATCGGCGTTTCTCCTCTGTCATGGTGCTCGAACACTAAAAGATTTTCTGGGAGGTAGCAACAGCTCTCAATAGCAAAATATAATCACACATGACCTTTCATCAAGGATGAGTACAGCTAGAGCTTTTTAGGCATAAAAACACCCCGCACGGACGAATCCATGCGGGGTAATTTACTGATAATACTTTTCTATTTGAAGCGTTAGGCAGCCAGCTTAGTTGCGGCGCTTGCGCTTGAGATTGAGTTTGGCGAGATTCTGTGCGATGAGGCCCTGTAGGTGGGTGAACTCTTCGAGGTTCTCGTTGTGCTCAAAATTCTTGAGCTGCTCTTCAGCACGCTCGATTGCTGCCTGAGCAGCAGCTTCATCAATCTCTTTTTCGCCAAGAGCCATATCGGTGAGGATAATGATCTTGTCGTCTGAAATCTCTGCGAAGCCGGAGCCGATCGCGAGTTCATGAGAGCTACCGTCTTTCTGGTAGCGAAGCTCACCAGCAGTAAGAGTGGTGACTAGAGCTGCGTGCAAATCAAGCACACCGATCTCACCGTCAGCACCTGGTAGGTAGACGTCTGCTACTTTGTCTGAGAATACTTTTTTCTCAGGAGTGACTATTTCAAGATGAAGCATGAGTTAAGTTATTGGATAATGGTTATTTGCTATTAGTGAGTTGTGATTCTGGGGCATCATGAGACACCCCATTCACTATTCACTAATAACGATTAACTAATGCGAAGCATTAATCGCGGGATACTTTGTCGATGGAGCCCTTCATGTAGAAGTTAGACTCGGATACATCGTCCCACTTACCGTCGAGGATCTGCTCGAAACCTTCGATTGTCTCTTCGATAGAAACATAGACGCCAGGAACGTTAGTGAATACTTCACCAACGAAGAACGGCTGTGTGAGGAAACGCTGGATCTTACGCGCACGGAATACAGACATCTTATCTTCGTCAGATAGTTCGTCCATACCAAGAATCGCGATAATGTCCTGAAGGTCTTTGTAGCGCTGAAGCACACCCTGCACACCACGAGCCACTTTGTAGTGACGCTCACCAACAGTCTCAGGAGAGAGTGCCTTAGAGGAGGATGCAAGTGGATCAACCGCTGGGAAGAGAGCCTGCTCAGCAAGTGAACGCTCAAGAACAACAGTCGCGTCAAGGTGAGCGAATGTGTTAGCTGGAGCTGGGTCAGTCAAGTCATCCGCAGGAACGTAAACGGCCTGGAGTGATGTGATAGATCCCTTCTTAGTGGAAGTGATTCGCTCTTGGAGACCGGCCATCTCTTCTGCAAGAGTCGGCTGGTAACCCACAGCAGATGGTGTACGGCCGAGAAGCGCGGACACCTCAGAACCTGCCTGAGAGAATCGGAAAATGTTGTCAACGAAGAGAAGAACGTCTTGTCCTTCTTCATCACGGAAGTATTCCGCCATGGAGAGAGCTGAGAGAGCAACACGGAGACGCGCTCCTGGAGGCTCGTTCATCTGTCCGTATACGAGAGCAACCTTGGATCCTTCAGCTTTGAGCTGTGGTGTGCCGTCTTCGTTAAGGATTGGGTGGCCGTTTTCGTCGTTTTCAACAGCGATAACGCCAGACTCGATCATTTCCCAGTAAAGGTCGTTACCCTCACGAGTACGCTCACCTACACCAGCAAATACGGAGTAACCACCGTGTCCGAGAGCGATGTTGTTGATAAGCTCCATGATAACAACGGTCTTACCAACACCAGCACCACCAAATGCGCCAACTTTACCACCCTTAAGGAATGGGCAAACAAGGTCGACAACTTTGATTCCTGTTTCGAGGATCTCAGTAGAAGATGCTTGGTCAACGAGCTTAGGAGCTGGACGGTGAATACCAGTACGCTTAGATGCGTCTGCGAGTGGGACGTTTTCGTCCACAAGGTCACCTGTGACGTTGAAGATACGGCCGAGAACCTGTGCGCCTACTGGCACTGTGATTGCTCCACCTGTATCAGTGATCTGCATGCCACGCTTGAGGCCGTCAGATGTGCTCATCGCAACAGCGCGAACCCAACCGTCACCAAGGTGCGACTGCACCTCGAGAACGAGCTTAATTTCTTCACCGCCGAAGTTATAAGAAACTTCAAGCGCGTTGAAGATGTCTGGAAGTGTGTCTGCGTTCGAGAAGTCAGCGTCGATAACGGCGCCGATGATCTGAACGATTGTTCCTACGTTACTCATGGTTTTGTTGTATTATCAGTTAGTAAATTTAAAGTAAAAAGTGATCAGTAAAAAGTGACCAGTATTATTCCATTGCCTTCATGGCAGTGGTGATTTCGAGAAGTTCTGCAGTGATCGCAGCCTGACGGAGCTTGTTGAACTGGAGCGTGAGTTCGTCCTGCATATCCTTCGCGTTGTCGGTAGCAGATTTCATAGAAACCATTCGAGCTGAGTGCTCCGAAGCACGGGATTCGACAAGCATCTGATAGACTTGGAAGTTGACGTACTGTGGAAGGAGAGTGTCGAGGACCTTCTCAGGAGTAGGCTCGAATGTGTACTCTTTCTCAAGTGCGGCAGCCTTGTTAGTTTCAGCAACTTGGCCTTTACCTACGCCTTCATAGTTTTGCTTTTCACCAAGTGAGGTAGACTCAATTGGCAGAAGCTGAACCACCTTTGGTACTTGTACCATAGTGGACTGGAAATCGTTGAATGCCACTTTGATGGAATCGTAGTCACCACTGAGGAATTGCTCAATGAGGTACTTCGAAATCGGGCGAGCTTCAGCGAAAGGAACTGGGTCCTGCACTACGAAGTCTGCTTTGATATCATTGCCAGCCTTCATCAAGCTAAGACGAAGCTTGCGACCAACAGTCACATAGTTTGTCTCGCCAGTGTGAGCATTGTTGACTTCCTTAAGGAGGTTTCCGTTGAAACCACCACAAAGGCCTTTATCTGCAGAAATAACGAGTGTCAGAGTCTTATTGCCTTCACGCTTCTCGAGGAGTGGGTGAGCATTCTCATCCACATTTTCCTTAAGATTGACGAGCACTTTATTGAGCTCATCAGCGTAGCCACGACCAGCGAGTGCCTGGTTCTGAGCCTTTTTCATTTTGGCTGCAGCAACAAGCTCCATCGCGCGGGTGATCTGCGCTGTGTTTTTCACCGATTTGATACGGCGACGAATGTCTCTCAGATTTGCCATTGTTTTCTTTGTAGTAGCGGGTAGCTAGTAGCGAGTAGTTAGAAAGACGGACGCCGCTGAGCGACGTCCTCCTTTGTGGAATTACTTCCAAGATCCTTTGAAGTCTTCGATAGCCTGTGTGAGGCCAGACTTAACTGCATCAGTGATAGCTTTGTCGTCAGCGATGAGCTGAAGAACGTCTGCCTTACGTGTGTTGAGGAATTCCTCAAACGCCGCTTGGAATTCACAGATGCGCTCAACTTCAACATCATCGAGGAAGCCGTTCTGCATTGCGAAGAGCTCTGCCACCTGCATCTGCATGGAGAGTGGTGAGTA
>Ga0233404_10000089_pt1 | contig 20657 bp, 28 predicted proteins | sample Na_oxic_2_MG_FD_179861 | JGI IMG/M metagenome (GOLD analysis project Ga0233404, IMG submission 179861) | Seawater microbial communities from Saanich Inlet, British Columbia, Canada - Na_oxic_2_MG | ecosystem: Environmental > Aquatic > Marine > Inlet | place: Canada: British Columbia | collected...
AATGCATCTCATCATGCCATTTTCTCAGCAAAATTTTCTTCTCTCCATGAAGAAGATGAAGTGTATGTCTCCATTGTGAGTTTATACGAAATGGAATATGGAGCCAGACATGCCAAAGATGCCGATAGCCAGTTTGCTCATAATTTATTGAACCAATGCTACCAATGTTTTAAAAGATACGCTTTTCTAATATTGAACGTATTCAGTCTATTTTGGCAAACGTTTCTATTTATTTAAAGGTAATTACGCCGAAATATTTAGCAGCCCAGAGTTAATATTAGTGGGGTGGCTAATTTTTTTGTTGGCTTATTCTTATGCTAAAAGCTAATGGTTAAAGCAACTTAATAACGGTGATATTTATGCAGAAACCGAAAAAATCAATAAAGCCAGCATAGAAGATGATAAGGGAATTATTATTATTAACCCCTTTTTTTAGCCCTAACATTGGAGGCGTTGAAACCCATTTTGATGATCTGGTTTCAGCGTTAGATAAAAGAGGGTATAATGTTTCTGTACAAACCTATTCTCCAATTACAACTGCAAATACAAAATGGTTAGCTGAGGAAAAACGGGGCAAGAATATTTTTATCCGGCGTTATCGTTGGTTTGGTAAAACATTATTTCATAAGTTGGAAAAATATCCAGTCCTTGATTTTTTGTATTTGACTCCGTATTTGTTTATTCGTGTTTTAATTTTTCTTATTTTCAACCAAAATTGATGTCATTCATGCCCAAGGTTTTAATGCCTCGTTAATTGCCATTGTTTTTAAAAAAGTATTCAAAAAAAAGGTAGTTGTACCCATGCTGTTTACGAATTGGATAAAGCATCATCAACTGCAAAGCTAATAAGGACAATTTTGAGCCAAGTTGATAAGGTGCTATGCTTGTCTAACGCTTCTACTGAAGAATTAGTGACGTTTGGAGTGAAACCGGACAGGATAGAAAATTATAAGTATTGGATTGATTTAGATACCTTTAAATCATTAGGGAATAAAAAATTATTGAGGCAAGAATTTTCGTTACCGGATATTTTTAGTGTGTTGTATGTAGGACGTTTGATTGAGAAAAAGGGGATAACTATTCTGGTAGAGGTGGCTAAACAACTACCGGAGCTCCAGTTTATTTTTGTTGGGGTGGTGATCATTAAATTAACCGGAGTGAGATAATGGGTTTAATTCATGCAGAGATTGAATTAATCAGTAGTGATGACAAAGCTCTTGCCAGAAAAGGTTATTTATCAAATAACCAAATTAAAAAAATTAAAGTAAATGCTTTGGTTGATAGTGGAGCCTATATGTTGTCGATTAATGAAGAAATTAAAATGCAATTAGATTTAGTGGTTGTAGATGAACAAGAAGCTGAATTAGCGGATGGTACTTTGAGAAGAGTAGAGATTGTAGGGCCAGTAGAAGTTCGGTTTGAAAATAGAAGAACTAGTGTTGATGCAGTGGTTTTACCTCATAACACTGAAGTTTTACTTGGTGCTATTCCTATGGAAGATATGGATGTGCTGATTGATCCAAGACAACAAAGATTAATTGTAAATCCGGCTCATCCTTACTTGGTTAAAAAGTCTTTAAAAAAAGCAATTTGAATTATTGTTTATGATGACCATGTTTATATTCATTCAATTGGTGGGCATTATGGTGATCATTAATTTGTTTTTTGGTAATTGACGATAAAGTTTGCAATATCTGGAGGCGGTTGCTTATGGAGTACCAGTGGTTGGCTCCACTAAGGGCGGAATACCAGAAGCATTAGCGAGCGTAGAGTAGGTAGCTAAACCCACCCTATTCAATTAATGAAAAATCATAAGAGTGAAGAATTTAGATTAGGTGGGTAGAAAACCCACCCTACGCTTGCTGGTGGTTATTATTTATTTAAAGGTAATTACGCTGAAATATTTAGCATTCCTGAGTTGATTTGATTGGTTAAATTATGGGGAGGATAAAATATGTTACTGGCAAAGACGATTGAGACAACTGGTTTTGTGAACCATAAGCATCAGTTATCATTAGATGAGTCACTTCCAATTGCCGAAACCAGCCGAGTGCGTGTCATCATTATTGTGACAGAAGAAGCGCAGATAACAGACTCTAAAACTATATTAAAACGAGACTCCAAAATGATTGATGCATTATGTGGTGCAAATAATGATGAAGTTGATTTTATTGAGGAATTGACAAATAACCCAAAGCATATACCTGCTGAGGTAAATTTTTTTTCAAGAGATGAAGCGAATGAAAGATAGCTTTTTTATCGATTCAAATATTTTTCTTTATGCTTTTTCGGATAAAGATGATGACAAACAAAAAATTTCCAAAAATTTCAAGTAGTAGTGTTGTTAGTGTGCAGGTGGTAAATGAAGTTAGCAAGAATCTTCTCTATAAATTGGGTTTTGATGACGATGAAATTATCAAATTTATTGATAGTTTATACCAAAAACACCAAGTTGCAGATTTGACCAAAACAATTTTTATACATGCTTCAAATACTAGAAGAAAATACAATTTTTCTTACTATGATTCTATTATTGTTGCTACAGCATTAGAAAATGAATGCAATGTACTTTATTCTGAAGACATGCAGCATAATCAAATCGTAGATGATAAGTTAACAATCATAAATCCATTTAGAAAGTTGCTGGAAAATAAATGAAAGTACTTTTAACTGGTGCTGGTTTTCTAGGTAGCCATCTTGCTCATAATTTAACCAAAGCTACCAATGCTTTAAAAAAATGTTGAACGTCAGCAGTCTATTTTGTCAGACGTTTCTATTTATTTAAAGGTAATTACGCCGAAATAATTTAGCATTCCAGAGTTGATTGGATTACGTTAGAATCAGAGATTTCCGCATACACTAAGTTATAAATGAATACGAACAATTAACTGGCTTTGAAAAAAAACATGAATAAACAATACAAAACACCTAATGACTGGTATAATTCCAATAAGAGTCAATTAAGAAAGTACAAATCTGAGTGGATTGCTTTCACAAATGACGGCGTTATTGTACATGATAAAGACCTTTTTAAAGTTTCCAAAGCAACAGATAATCTTCCAGTCTCTCAATATACCATTGATTATATTTTTGACAGCGATTTTGTTGAACCAGTGCGGTTGCTTCCAGTTAGATTTAAAAATGTTAAACGTCATGAATGGCAACCTAAATATCAGATTATACTGAAAATGAAGACTTCAAAATCTGTTGAAATGTTAGTTGATTCAGGTGCAGATTTCAGTTTAATCCCCAAAGATTTAGGACTTATTTTAGGCTATGAACTTGCTGTAGCTGAAACGCTTAGTCAAGCTGAAGGTATCGGTGGTTGCGTGAACTATGCATTGCGAAATGTAGAAATACAACTAGATTCTCATATATTTACGGCTCCAGTGGCATGGATGCAAACCGAAGAATATCAAGATGTTCTTTTAGGCAGAGAAGTGGTATTTGATTTATTTGATGTTGAATTTAAACAAGCAGATGAAAAAATTGTTTTTAAAAAGAGAACACCTGAATAATGGAAAGGGTAATTACGCTGAAATATTTAGTATTCCAGAGTTAATTGGATTGGTTAAATTGTGGGGTGGATAAAAAATTATGGCAATAGAAACCATGCCTATCCAAGAAAACATAGTATTCAACACTGTTGCTGGTAAATTGCATATACCGGTTAATGAACTACTCATGTTGTGTTTGCACAGTTTCTTAGAACGTCAACTGAGCCTTATCAAAACGGATATATTTAAAATCTGCGGACAATATAAGATATCTAGTGTTGAAGAAATGGATAGCCGTTATCAGGAGGGTACTTTGGAAGAGGCTGATTCTTGGCGTGATTTACAGCGTTTAGATCACTTGGAATACAAACGTGATGAATTGTTAAAACTCCTAGAATCATTGTGATGAATAAAGTCGATGCTGAACCGCTACGTGAAATTGCTGAAGTAGAGTTTTCTGATATAGTTAAAGAAGCCGTTATTTCAGATATCAATGAATTACGTATTATGCTCAAAGAAGGTAGCTTTATAGATGTTTGGTTCTCATTAAAGCTGGTTGAACGTTACAGTTACCATTGGGAACGGAGGGCTATTGATGGTACAATTTATCGGCATGACAATGCACCTCATAATCGTTGGGACACAGCAATACCGTAGGTTTGGTAAAATGTTATTGATTAAAGTAAAAGGTTAATTAGCTAAACGCAATAAAATATTAATATTCAAAACTTACGTTAAAAAATGAAACCTAACAATACCAATGAAGAGTTAAGATTTAGTATAATAATTCCAACCTATAATGGAGGTGAGGTTTTATCAGAAACATTGCTATCTATTTTGGCTCAAAGTTATACAAATTTTGAAATTATATTAAACGATGATGCCTCTAGTGATAATACGGAAGAAGTGGTAAACAGATTTCAACAATTGGATTCTAGAATAACGTTTTATAAAAATTCAAAAAATCTTGGTTATCCAAAAAATCTGGAAGTGTGTAGGCAAAAAGCTGATGGAGATATTATTTATTTGATGGGGCAAGATGATATTTTAGGAGATGATGCTTTGTTAAATACTTATGCTGCATTTGCATTGTCTGATGATATAGGTGCGGTAACAAGACCCTATTTTTGGTTTGACAATGATATTGCTCATCCGGTAAGAGCCAAAAAACAATTAAACTCAAAGAATGATACAATAGTAACAATCAATGATGATATAAATGATGTTATAAGGGTTTTTGAGACACTGGATCAATTGTCAGGATTGGCTTATAGAAGAATTTATATGGATATGCCATTTCATGAAGATATTTTTCCGTGTCATATCTATCCTTTTTTGTCAATTTTCAAAAGGCATCCGGTTGTATTTCTTAGTGACTATAATATAGCAGTTAGAATTGCGAGTAGCCAGACAAGGAAAATTTCATCCATCTATGAGAAGTCTCCAATTTTAAGTTGGAAAGAAATGATTGATTATGTGTTCAATGAACCAGAATTTGAAGACTTGAAGAAAAAGATAGTAACAAGATTTATTGCGGTTAATTATGTTGGTTTAGTTCAGATTAAGAATTATGCGAAGTATAAATACTTGTTTAGAGAGATTTATTATCTGTTAAAGTTTCGATTTAAAAATATCTTTAGTTTCCAGTTTTGGTTTTTTTCGCTTGGAACAATATTTATCCCACCAAATTTGTTAATACCTATGGTGGATTGGTATAAGAATAGAGTTAATTCTCGTAAGTTAAATCACATTAAATTTAACTACACATTAAAGGAATTATAGGAACTGGTTTTTTTTATTGAGGATATAGTATGAAGATTGATAGCTTAATAAAGTTGTTGATTTGCCCATATTGTAAGGGTGATTTACACTTACTTAATAATAATGAAGAAATTGTATGTTCTGTTTGTGATATACGATATTCTGTGGTTGACGGTGTGCCGATTTTAATGAAATTGGATAAGTTAGAAAAACAAGAGAGAAAACAACTGTCATTCTTTAATAAGCATTATTTTGATTTTCCAATTAGCAATTACAAGCTTGAAAATTGGCGTTTGTCTATGCTTAACAGAATCTTAGACAATGATTTTTCTCAATCTGTTAGTAACTATTTAGATATTGGTTGCGGTGCAACTGGTTATACTGCTATTGAAAGCGTCAAAAGGAATAATTGGACTTCAATAGGAACAGATATTTCTATAGAAGCCATGATAAAAGCATCCCATCGGGCAGAAAAAGAAGGTGTGCAAGATAAGACTGCCTTCATAGTTTGTTCAGCTGAAAATTTACCATTTAGAAAGAATTTTTTTGATTATATCTCCGCAATATCTGTGCTTGAGCACATTGATGACGATGAAAAAGTTATTGATAATATTTCATTTGCTTTGCGTGACAAAGGATATGTTTATATATGTGTCCCGAATACATATTTAAGAATGTGGCCCTTCTTGTGGCCAATTTATGTATATCATGATATTAAAATTGGTCATAAAAGGCATTATTCAGTTGAGGGCCTTACTAAAAAATTTATTGGAAGTGGGTTTAAAAAATATACATGCTTTTATAATGGACACTTAATAAAACTTTATCAATTAGTATTAGATAAATTAGAAAAGATAGATGATAGTAAGTGGTGGGAATTGGAAAGAAAAGATATAAATGATAATTCAATGGGTTTACAAATGAATGTTATTTATCAAAAATTGTAGAAAATAGTAATGTGGATTAAGGTTAGGAACCGTTGTTTTGATTTCAACTCTTAATTCACATTTTAGATGTTTATAGCAAATTGAATGTGTACCTCCCCATATAAATAACTGAAAACTTCGGAAAACTTTTTTGCATCTAATGTTTTCAATTTAGGTAAATGTCTCTTACTAAAAATGTTTTCAGTAAATAAGCAATAATTGATAATGAAGACAATCAAATGAAAAAAGTATTATTGATAAATCCCCCACTATATTTTTCTGATGGAATTCCGTATTCTATTGATACTGCTGTGCCGCCATTAGGTTTGTTATGTCTTGCATCTTATATCAATGAATATTCGGATTACATAAATATTGAAGTTTTGGATATTGCACCATATAAGATAAGTGTCAACGAATTAAAAGCCAAACTTCATCAACACGAATATATGGCTTTTGGTATTACTTCTATGACCCCGCAACTTCAGGGTGCAGTCGAAACAGCTAAAGTAATAAGGCAAGAAGTAGGAAATGATATTCCAATATTTCTTGGCGGCTCGCATATCAGCAGCTCTCCAAACTTTTTAACGTATTATGAAAATATTTTTGATTATGGGATAACTGGTGAAGCAGAAAAGACTTTCCTAGAGTCTCTACATTCCATAATGAATGGTAAATCCATTCCAAAAATTCAGCAAAGTGAAATTATTGCTAATTTTGATAGTGTACCCTTTGATTATAGAGGATTGCTTGATCGATCTAAATATCAAGCAAGTGAGACGGTTTTATATTCTCGTGGCTGCCCTTTTAAGTGTTATTATTGTAGTAGACCAGCTATAGATAAAAAAATACGATACCGCTCGCTAGATAATATAATCCAACAACTTACAGATTGTTATGAACAATCAAAGGGATATATCGACTTCCAAGATGACACTTTTACCATCAACAGGAAAAAAGTCATTGAATTTTGTCAAGGTATTAAAGAAACTGGACTAAAATTTCACTGGATGTGTAATACGAGAATTGATCTTGTAGATGAAGAATTATTGTCTTGTATGAGTGACTCTGGTTGCTATCAGATAAATTTTGGAGTTGAATCCGGCAACGAACGTATAAGAAAAGAAATCATTAAAAAGGGCCAGTTTACCAATGAGCAAGTTTATCAGGTTTTTGGTTGGTGCAGAAAACATAAAATAGAGGTTGGTGCTTACTTTATGTTGGGACATCCCACAGAAACTAAAGCCGAACTAGAAGACACTAAAAAAATGGTGTTAAATGCTAAAATTGATATATTAGGTTTATCCATTTCAACCCCTTTTCCCGGTTCCCAATTGTATGATATAGCTAAAAACGAAAATATAATAAATGAGCAGATGATAATTGATTTTGCTGAAAAAAGGTTGGGAGAAGGTTATGCCGGCATATATCCGGTATATGTACCGAAGGGTATGACGCACGATTATCTTCTTGAGCAAATTGCCTTTTTAAATAGAAAGTTTTATTTGAATGTTGGAACGTTTTGGAAACGTTTAAAAAAGGATTTGACTTCGTTTAAGCAATTAAAATCAGATGCGAAAGATTTTTTTGCTTTGGTTATGAAAGGTACTTCTAGCCGTAAGCCTTATGTGAAAAAGAAATCAATTAAGGATTCATAAATGTGTGCGTAATGGCGAGTCTTCAATTACTTTATTTGACATCCTTTATAATTTCACAAAAGTAGTGGATAATTTGTGGAAAAATTGCGATTCGTTTTACATCAAGTATTTTTGTTAAATATTTTTAGTTTTGTTCAGATAATAACTACGGAAACTATATTCTTTACTATTTGTAAATTAATCAAAAGAAAGGTGAATTAAATGAAGCAAAAACCAGAGTTGTTATATCTTGATCTAATGAAGAAAACACTCTCTTTTACATTATGGCCTGAACCACCGATACCAATTACGACCCCTATTTACAAGGGAGTTTTTTGGAAAATGTTCGTTTCCGTCGTTTCAAAAATCTCACACATGACAAGACTACAGATTTGCGTAACACAAAAATTCTCAGAAAGCCAGAGAATAGAGGGAAATATGTGGCCAGCATATGCTGATACTATGATTGGATTGAAACGTCTTGATAACTTGCAACACTGCATTGAAACTGTGTTAAGTCAAAATATAGAAGGAGATTTAATTGAAACCGGTGTTTGGAGAGGAGGAGCTTGTATTTTTATGCGTGCTGTCTTAGCAGCTTACGGAATAGAGGATCGTAAAGTTTTTGTCGCTGATTCTTTTGATGGATTACCAAAACCAGACGCTGAGAAATATCCGGTTGATAAAGGCGATAAACTTCACACTTCTGCTTTCCTCGCTGTATCCCAAGAAGATGTTGAAGATAATTTTCGGAAATACGCTTTGTTGGACAAACAGGTCGTTTTTCTTAAAGGGTGGTTTAAGGATACGTTGCCACAAGCACCCATAGATAAGCTTTCAATTCTTCGTCTTGATGGAGATATGTACGGTTCCACTATGGATGCTTTAGAATACCTGTATCCGAAATTGTCAAAAGGTGGTTTTTGCATTATTGATGATTATAATTTGCTGACTTGCAAATCAGCTGTGGAAGATTATAGAACGAAACAAGCGATTGATTCAGAAGTGAAGAAAATTGATGAGAACAGTAGGTACTGGATAAAAGAATGAACATCTAGCAAAATTATTAATATGTAAGAACTGTTATACACCGTGTAAAAATGGTGCAAAATGGTTAATTAGAAATTTACAAATACAAATGTTATATAAATTTTCACAAATATTACCAGCTATAAAATCAATTTACGAAATGCATGGTTTGGCTGCACCTTTTATCATAATAAGTAGGTTTTTAGAATATTTCTATAAACGTTTATTTGATAAAAGCAATTTTTTATATGCTGGTAATAAGTACCAATATTTTTACCATCTTTACAATGTTACCTTCCGCAACGAAAGATGTGTAGAGTTGCCAATTGTTCAACACTTTATTGAAAACAGTGCCAACAAAGAAATTTTAGAAGTAGGCTAGGACTTACGCATTGACAAACTCAATTTGTTGTTTTCATGATAACTATCATATAGTTATGAAAATTTGGCCCCTGACTGAATTTACCAAAATGGACCAAAAACGATTTCTCTCAAATTTGTAATGCCTTGTATTTGAAAGAAAACATAAAAAATTTTACCTGTCAATGCGTAAGTCCTATAGGCAATGTTATGAACAATTATTTTGAATTTGAGCATGATGTTGTAGATAAGTATGACTCAGGTAAAGGTATCATTAATGAAGATATAGTTGATTTTAATCCTAACAAGAAATATGATGTAATTGTTAGTATCTCTACTCTTGAGCATGTGGGGTGGGATGAGCTTCCTAAAAAAGAAAGTAAGGTAATGAAAGCCATCGAACACCTGAAAGAATTACTTAAAAATGATGGCGTAATGATTATTACAATGCCATTAGGATATAATCATTATTTTGATAAAACTATAATGACAAATCTAGCCGGTTTTACCAAAATGCACTTTATGCAACGCATTTCAAAAAGCAATAAATGGCAAGAGATAAGTCTTAATGATATAAATTCCATCCAGTATGGGACACCATTTCCATTCGCAAATGGGCTTATAATTGGTTGTTATGAGAAATGACTTTGAGCGGGACGGGGTTTGCAACAACCCTGTCCATAATGTTTTTAAGCTTACAACTCTTGGCAGGTATAGAATTTCAGCTAAATGAAAACGTTTTTTGAGGTAAATTAGATAATGGAAATGTTAATAAAAGAAACATACAAAGATATAGCCGGAAAATTTTTTATATCAATTGAACAATTATTGCAGGAGAGCCTTAAATCTTATTTATTAGATCGCAAAAAAGAATTGATGAATGAAAAATTGGAAATGCTATCTAGGTATGCGGTGACGAATGTTGATGAATTAGAAACCAAAATTAAACAGGGTATTTTAATCGAACATCCTTCATGGGAGGATTCGATTGACCTAAGAAATTTGGAAAAAGAAATTCAAGGTATTAAAGATGATATTAGCTGTTTATAAGGAGTTGGCTGTTATTGCGGAAAATGAATTTGCCGATATTGTTGTGGTTGCCAACATCATTTTTACCACTACACATCGTGCCCAAAAGCTCAGGCTATCTTTGGTAGATGGTTCAATAGTTGATATTTGGTTGACGCTTGACGGACGTTATTCCTATCATTGGCATTCTTTTGAAAAATATTTATAGACATGATAACGCACCGCATGAACAATGGAATTTTGTTTCTACTTTTCCAAAACATTGCCATGACGGTAAAGAAAGAAATGTGATTGCTAGTGATATTCCAGATGAATATCAGGAAGCCATCAGATTTTTTTTGCAAAAAGTTAGAGAAAATTTAGTGACTTAAACTAAATGAAAAATCAAGAGATTACATAAAACGATCATGAAAAAAATAGCATTAATCACCGGGATTCTTGGCCAAGATGGCCCTTACTTGGCTAAATTTCTGGTCAAAAAAGATTATAAAGTTTATGGATTAATAAGACGTTATACAAATCCTAACTTTGGCAACACTGATTATTTAGAGATTACCAATCAAATAGATTTTATATCTGGAGATATGACAGATGAATCATCTCTGATCAATGTTATTAAAACCATTAGACCAACCGAAGTATATAACCTTGCCGCCCAATCTTTTGTAGGTTCTTCGTGGGATCAATCAAAAGTGACTACAGAAATAAATGCTATGGGGGTTTTATATTTATTGAATGCCATTAAATACTTTTCACCTACCACCCGGTTTTATCAAGCTTCCACAAGTGAAATGTTTGGCAATATGCATGAAGATGGTATTCAAACCGAACAAACTCCATTTCATCCGCGCAGTCCTTACGCAATTGCAAAATTATATGCCTACTGGATCGCAAATAATTTTAAAGAGAGTTATGGAATGTATTGTGCCAACGGGATACTCTTTAATCACGAATCACCAATTAGAGGAATGGAATTTGTTACCAGAAAAATATCTAACGGGGTTGCTTCGATAAAACTAGGTTTGTCTGATGAGATACGGTTAGGCAATCTTGATAGTAAGAGAGACTGGGGATTTGCCGGAGATTATGTAGAAGCAATGTGGCTTATGCTTCAGCAAAATGAGCCAAATAACTTTATTATTTCAACTGGAAAAACCCACTCAATCAAAGATTTTTTGGATGTTGCATTTCAACATGTCAATATCAATAATTGGGATAAATACATAAAAATAGACCCACGCTTTAAGAGGCCAGCTGAGCTATTTGCTTTGCACGGAAAGTCTACTGAAGCAAAAAATATTTTAGGCTGGGAACCAAAAGTTTCCTTTGAAGATTTAGTAAAAATGATGGTTGACGCTGACTTGAAAAGGCTATCACATGAAACCTAAAAATATAACTATCCTTCATAATTCTTATGCTGCCAATGGTAAAAATAGAAGCGGTGGTGATCAAATGCTTATTCAAATATTTAAAAGAATTGGTAAGTATTTTAATGAGATAGTTTGCTACACCAATCTTAACGGCAAAAAACTTATTGTGGAAAATGGTATAGATATAATGACGTTTGATATATCATTCCCAGTATTTGATACTTTCCCAATTATAATTGCTTATGTTTTTAGAACTGTTCAATCATTAAAACTGGCTTTTGATAAGAATACCGACATCATATACAGTAGCGCAGATTTCTTTCCAGATGTAATTCCAGCGTTTCTACATAAACTATTGCGACCAAAAACAAAATGGATTCAGTGTGTTTTTCATATTTATCCAGATTGGAGAATTAGACCCGGTAATAAAGTAAGAAACTTTGTTGCTCAATACTTACAAAAATTTTCATTCATTTTAATTAAGAAAAGTGATGTCGTAATAAGTCTAAACAATCAAGTTAAAGCTGAATTGGTAAGATTGGGTTTTACTGAAAGTAAAATAGTAGTAAATACCCCCGGAATTGATGTTGAATATTTACAGAATTTAGCTGTTTCACAAAATACCAAAAAATATGATGGAACTTTTTTGGCGCGATTAAGTCCAAGCAAAGGCATATTAGACTTAATCGAAATTTGGAAAAGAGTAACAGAAATAAACCCGCAAATGACACTGGCTATTCTTGGCGGTGGCAGTAAAGAAAGCTTGCGTAAACAGATTATCAAAGCAAAACTTGAAAATAATGTGTTTTTGTTAGGGTTTCTTGAAAATGATGAAGCCTTTTCTATAATTAAAAACAGTAAGGTATTTTTATTTCCTAGTCATGAAGAAGGTTTTGGTATTGCTATAGCGGAAGCGATGGCTTGTGAGGTAGCTGTCGTGGCATGGGACTTACCGGTTTATAAGGAAATTTTTGAGGATAAGATTATTCAAGTCAAGAAAGGCGATACAACGAGATTTGCAAAAAGTGTTGCTGAGTTATTAGAAAATGAAGATATTAGATTAAAAAGAATTAATGATGGAATGAACCAAGTCAAAAAATATTCTTGGGATTCAATAGCTAGTACACATTTACATATTCTTATGAATTGCTAAAGGTCTACATTAGGAGATATAACGTGATTAATGCTAAACAATATTACGAAAAATTACATGACAAGAATGATAAATATTCGGGAAGCGAATATGTTTTGAATCAACTCCTGTCCATAAAAGGACTCAAATCATGGTTATCAAAACATCAAAGTTCAAACAACTTGAGTATTGCTGATGTGGGTTGTGGTAAGGGTATGTTTTTGCGCGATTTTACGGCGGTGCTAACTCACCAATACCAAATGAATTTCCACAAAGTTGGTATTGATTTAGTTAAAAGTTCAAATAATGTACTTGATGAACAGAACGTTGAATTTATTCAAACTGATTTAGAGGGTACTTGATTGCCCTTAGAAGATAATAGTGTTGATATCATCACTTGCAATCATGTTTTGGAACATATTTTTTACACCGAGAATTTGATCCAAGAGTTCAAAAGAATTTTAAAACCAACCGGCATTTGCATTATCAGTGTACCTAATTTGAGCGCATGGATAAATCGTTTGTTTTTGCTTTTTTCCATTCAGCCATTAGGAACCGAAGTAGGCGTAAATTCGATAGATTATGGTCTATGGCTTCCTTATTTTAAAAAACATGTTAACAATTTAAATGTTGGTGCAGCAGGACATATACGCAATTTCACTCCCAGATCATTGCAAGATATAACTGAACAAGCTGGTTTTAAAACAGTTGGCTGGTGGAATCAAGAATCCACGCGAATATTTAGATTAACCAAATGGGCCGGAAGAGGGATTGGGATTCTTGTTGTTCCACATTAATTAAACTTATAGGTTAAGTATAATGTCGCGTGTAATCCATGATTTCGCTAAGGAAATGCAACTATTTTCATCACCAAGAAATAATGTCAAAGAATTTCAAAAATTGTTTGATGGCTGTCATAAAGTTCTGGATATTGGTTGTGGAAAAAGTTCTCCACTAATTTATATTACCCCCCCATTTTGTGTGGGAATTGAGAAATATAAACCAGATTTAGAAGCAGCCAAACAAACTCAAACCCATGATGAGTTTTATGAACTGGATGCTTTAAGCTGTAAAGAACACTTTGGTGAAAATAAATTTGATGTATGTGTAGCCTTTGATGTGATTGAACATTTCACCAAAAAAGATGGCTTAAAACTATTAGCTGATATGGAAAAAATGGCAGCAAAGAGAGTAATTATATTTACGCCTAATGGTTTTTTACCTCAACAAGGTTTTGAGGCTGGAGATTTTCAAGAACATCTATCCGGATGGGATGTTAATGAAATGAGAAACCTTGGATATAATGTGATAGGACTAAATGGTCTAAAGAGTTTGCGTACAGAACATTATCGGTTGAAATATAAACCTCAAGCGTTGTGGGCAATCATTTCATGGCTAACTCAGTTTTATTGTAGAAATCGTCCTCATCAAGCAACTGCAATACTCTGTTGGAAGGATATAAAAAATAAATGTATAAAATCAGCATCATAATTGTAAATTATAACGATCATAAATGGCTTGAAAAGCTGTTTGATTCAATAAAGTCACAAACATATACAAATTACGAAATTATTGTTGTTGATAATGATTCTACAGATAATTCCGTTGATTTTATTGAAAAAAATTATAAAGAGATCAAAGTATGTCGAAGCAAAAATCTTGGCTATGGAAATGCGGCAAATACTGGAAGTAAACATGCAACTGGGGATTTTCTTATTTTTCTAAATCCTGATATATATTTAGAAGAAGATTTTCTAGAAAAGGTAATAAAAGAATATAACAGTATTTCAGAAAAAGATACATTTGGTACATTGGGAGTACTTTTGTATGATTATGATAAGCAACCGATTCCAAATTATGATTGTTATGGAGGAACAATTGATATAATGGCAGTTGGTTGCCCGGCAAAAAAAGGTAAAGATATAATATTCAACGGTGGTTCGCCTTTCTTTATCAAAAGAGATTTATATTTGAAAACTGGAGGTTTTTGTCCAAATATTTTTCTGTATAATGAAGATACGGACTTTGGCTTGAGATTGATGTTATATGGCTATAAGCATTATTTTTGCGATAGTACAAGGTTTTACCATTATGGAGGTGGGACAACTGGAGCGTATTCACCAAAGAGAATTGAGTGGTATATCATTGGAGAACTGAATACGATTCTTAATAACTTTAGCATTCTTTTATTTATTTCACTTCCAGTGCATACTGGTTTTTTTATTGCGCTATTATTGTTTTATTTATTCTCTGGAAAAATGGAATTTGTTAAAGCAATTTTGAGAGGGTATAAGAATATCTTTACTAATTTTGGGAAAATATTACGTTTTAGGCGCGTTGTTCAGGACAATAGGAAAATGAGTGATTTTGGAATAATCAAACGTATGCATTATGGATTATCAAGAATAACAATTGATTCTATTTTGGCACGAATTAAAAGTTAAATTTTGTGTGTAACACTAATGGGTTATAGGTCACGGATTAATGAAAAATATGTTTACCGGCTCAACAATTATGGTCACTGGTGGTACCGGTTCTTGGGGACAAGAACTCACCAAACAGTTGTTGTCAAACTATGCGCCAAGAGAAATAAGGATATATTCAAGAGGCGAACTAAATCAAGTGAAAATGAAAAGGGCATTTGATGACCGGCGTTTGGTGTTTTATATAGGTGATGTACGAGATAAAGAACGCTTAAATATTTGTACGAAAGATGTTGATTATTTTTTTCACCTTGCTGCTTTAAAACATGTACCAGTATGTGAAGAAAATCCGTGGGAAGCTGTATCCACAAATATTATCGGGACTCAGAATGCAATAGAAGCCACGATTCAGAATAACGTCAAAAAATTCATAGATGTGTCAACAGATAAAGCTGTCGATCCATATAATTTGTATGGGATTACAAAAGCATGTGGAGAAAAATTAGTAATTGCTGCAAATAACAACACAACATCTACCAATTTTGTTTGTATACGAGGCGGTAATGTGCTTGGAACTAATGGAAGTGTAATCCCTTTGTTTAAAGAACAAATTGAACGCTTAAATGAAATTACAATCACTTCTGATGAGATGACAAGATTTTTGATGAGAATTGAAGATGCTATCACCTTACTTCTGTTTTCATCTATGCATACTTATGGAGGTGAAACAGTAGTTATGAAAATGCCTTCATGCCGGATAATAGATTTAGCACAAGTAATGATCGATAGACTTGGAAACAAATCCACCGAAATAAAGCACATTGGAATTCGTCCCGGGGAAAAATTGCATGAGGTTTTGGTGAGCAAATATGATGCGAGAAATATAGTTGACAAAGAACAATATTTTATAATTTTACCGAATATTCCAGTACAAACTATACGTGATAATTACAAAAAGACGGATGTTATAGAAATAGAAAATGAATATTCATCATTAAAAAAGCCAATGATGACTTATGAGGAGCTTGAATCTATGTTAGAAAAAGGTGGCTGGCTTGCAACTGATGGAATTACAAATATAGAAGCCTACCTTAAGACAATTGATAAAGAAACGTTGGAAAATATATTTCAGAAAGAGGGATGGATTAAACAAAATAGCTGAAATCTGTCGATAACGACGAATAAAATTAAGAGAACTTTTTCAATCTAATGAAAATTTTAATTTTTGGTGGTACGGGAATGCTAGGACATATGGCTTATCGTGTCTTATCAAAAAATCATGAAGTCTATGTAACATGTCGTAATTCTTTTGAAAGTACCTTAATTCTTCATCCATTAGTGAAAAAACAAAATTGCTTTGACAATGTTGATGCTTTAGATATTGCTTTACTTGCTAAACTATTGCAAGAATTACGACCACAAGTCATTATCAATGCAATAGGTATCATTAAACAGAAAAAAGAAGCAAAAAAACCAATACTTTCGATTAAAGTTAACTCATTATTTCCCAATGAAGTAGCTCAATTAGCAGATGAAATTAATGCTAAACTTATTCAGATAAGTACAGATTGCGTTTTTTCAGGTAATCTTGGTATGTATACTGAATCTTCACCAGAAGATCCAATTGACTTATATGGACGTTCTAAACTACTTGGAGAAATAACTTACTCGCCTCATTTGACCCTAAGAACTTCGATTATTGGACGACAAATACAGGGTGACTCTAGTCTTCTGGAATGGTTTTTAAAACAAAAAAACGGTTGTGTAAATGGTTTTAAATACGCAATTTATTCTGGTTTAACAACACCTGCACTTTGTCAGGTTATTCATCAAATATTGACGCAGTGTTTTCAGTTATCAGGTCTTTACCATGTTGCTTCTCAGCCTATTAGTAAATATGATTTGTTGACTCAATTAAACCAAATAATGCAACTAAATGTGACTATTAATCCCGATACTAAATTTTGCTGTAATCGCAGCCTTGATGGACGACTTTTTACTTCAAAAAGTGATATTAGCATCCCCTCATGGGAAAATATGCTTTCACAATTAGTGTTGGATGTACCACACTATTAAGTATAGAGTTACCTCAAAATGATGATTATGTTACACAATAATTAAGGTAAGTGTGTGTTTAAAGTCTCGAAACTTAATGATACATTATTGCAGTTCTATTGTAACGTATTGATATTATTATCTACAAGCCGTATTGGTGCAGCCTCAATTTACAGGAAATAAATTTGTCAATAGTTAAACAATTATGGTTAAGATTAAATCCTAGTGTAAAGATGGTTCGATTTTTACAAACCAATTTTTTAGTCTTATTCATTATAAACTCCAGTAATGTCTTTAATTATATATTTCAGATTATTATTGCTCGCTCACTCCCCGCCACCGATTATGGTACTTTCAATGCCTTAAATTCCTTTAGCACAATGGTATTAGCACCACTTGGTATAGTGCATTATGTCATTATCCGCTATACAGTTCGCCTGAGCGTAAATCAACTTGGTCAAGTGAAAATGCTCTTATGGAAGTTTTTCCAAGGATTATTTTTAATTGGCATAGCCCTTCTCAGCATCGGTTTACTGACACTATCTTGGTTAAAATCCTACCTACATATTACTTCAAATTCTCCCATCCTGATCACCATTGCTGCTGCGGTACTCAGCTTATTTTTACCTATATTTTTAAGTATATTACAAGGTTTACACCGATTAATTGCTTTTAGTTGGGTTGGAACCGGTTCGACAATTGTGCGGGTAATATTAGCATTAATTCTAGTTGTTTGGTTAAATGGGAAAGTTAATAGTGCATTACTAACCGGCTTGATCACAACCGGCATAATGCTGGGAATTTGTTTATGGTTATTGCGTGATGTGTTACAACAACCTCTAGCACCCCTGCCACCGGGTATTTTTCGAGAAATGGCACGCTATGCAATACCAGTTACTATATTTGCTATATTTACTTCGTATGTACATAATCTTGATTTGGTTCTGGTTCAGCACTATTTGCCTGAAGATTCTGGATTTTATGCTACCGCAACAATTTTAGGTAAAATCGCTTTTTTTGTACCGGGTGCATTAGCATTCGTATTATTTCCAGAAGCGGCTAAAAATCAAGAAAAAGGTGAGGAAAATCCACGATTTTTATGGCTAACACTTTGGGTGACTGCTCTACTTGGCGGTGGTATCGCTTTGGTTTTTAATCTGTTCCCAGAAATGCTTATTAGCCTTTTATTTGGCAAACAATACATTGAGTCAGCTCTATTACTCCAAATAATCAGTATCGCAATGGCATTGCTCGCCCTATCCAATGTCATTTTCACCTACAACCTCGCCCACTTTCGTTATGGCTTCCTGTGGTTTTTAGCCGGCGGCGTGGGATTATTATACTCGCTAATCCACTTTTTCCACGATACCCCATTGATAATTGCACAGATTTTGTTACTATCAACGACCTTTATTTTCATTGGGACTTTGGGATGGCATATTGTGAGTTGTCGGGTGAAATAGTAGAATAGTACAAATAATTACGGGATAAACGTAGGCTGTTAAATTTGTCATAAAGTGGCCAATAATTTTTCACTGTTAAATTGTTCCTTGTATTTTAACTTACTGTTTATTAAGTAAAATAAATATAGAGTGGAACAAAAGTATGGTGGAAAATTGCGCAAAATAGATTTAACAGCCTATAGTTTTTCAGATAAATAATTTCACACGCTAAACCTGACAGGTTTTGGAAACCTGTCAGGTTTTTGGAAGTTATTTTTCTGAACGTCTATAGGATAAACGCTATCGACTTAAGCCGCAACAGTTTATATATCAAGATGTTACGTGTATTATTTTTTTTGCTGGAGCAGGTTTGCAACCTGCTCCATAATGTTTTTCCTAAGCTAAAATCAAATGAAAACATTACAGACGGGGTTGCAAACCCCGTCCAACTAAAGATTAACTGCTAATATAAAAGTGTCGAGGGTTTACGCTGCTATCTGAATAAAAAAAGTTTCTCAATACTGAAAAACTGTATCACAAATGAGGAATTACAAAATGAGCGACACATATCAAATTGAAAACAATGCGATTGATGGAGAGGATAATATGGGCTCTTTGTATCATAGTAATGCCCAAATAAAAATTGGTGGATTGCTTGATCAAGAAGGTCGTTTCTTTGTAGCAACTGAATTGAGTCTAGACATTAGCCAGCAGGATATTAGCGAGTATCGACTTGATGCTAAGGATGAACTTAAACCGGATATTTGCGCTTATGTAGAAGCACCAGTTGTACCAAGTAAAGAAGATGACATTGTAAAAGTCTCTAAAATGCCTGATTTAGCAATTGAAATACTGTCACCTCGTCAAGCTGTTAATTATCTCATTAGGAAAATAAAAGCCTATTTTGAGCTTGGTGTTAAATCGTGTTGGTTAGTAATGCCTTCTTTGTACGAAGTTCGAGTTTTTTCTCAACCACATTCTTATAAAACTTTTGATATCCAAAGAAATACTGATATTATTGATGATATAATGAATATTAATTTACCCATTGATAAAGTGTTCGTAAGATACAAAACTATTGTGATTAAGTAAGGTTTTAAGGAAATAAAATTGTCAATAATCAAACAATTATGGTTGCGCCTAAATCCTAGTGCAAATATGGTTCGTTTTTTACAAACCAACTTTCTAATCGTAATCATATTAAACTCCGGTAATTTCTTTAGTTATGTATTCCAACTTATAATTGCCCGCTCACTACCCACCGCCGATTATGGCAGTTTTAATGCCCTAGTATCTTTTAGAACAATGGTATTATCATCACTATTAATCGGTGTTATACCATTTATTATTACTCTCACTCATCCACTTTTTCCATGATACCCCATTAATAATCGCTAAAATTTTGCTGCTATCGACGAGCCTTATTTTCATTGGGAGTTTGGGGTGGCATGTTGTGAGTTGTCGGGTGAAGCTGTAAAATGGTGTAATGAAATGTGGTGGCGGAACGCCCATTATGGGATTTATTTTGCGAAGTGAAATATCCAACAATTTTAGCTCCTAAATTTGGTAACCATATCATTTTTATCTCCTAATATAAAATCATGCAAATAAAAAGCTTGAATGTAGAAAATTTTACGGTTTTTGGAAAGGAAAAATTAGCATTTTCTAATGGTTTGAATCTCATCATCGGTGAAAATAATACGGGCAAAAGCCATCTACTCAAATTATTATATTCTTTAATTGAAGGTAATAATTTAGTTATTCAACAGAAGGCCGATAATAAAAGGTACTTGTTACAAAAATTGCTTCCACAAAAATTGCTTGATATTTTCAAACCGGAAGAATTATCCCATTTAATTAAAAATGGTAAAAACAAAAGTAATATCAAAATTGATTTTACAGAATATAGCATAAAGTTTAATTTTACTCAGAAAACTAAAATTCAAGTTAATATCGACAAAAATGATGCACCCAGAAAATTAATTAAACAGGGTAG
>Ga0233404_10000090_pt1 | contig 20655 bp, 11 predicted proteins | sample Na_oxic_2_MG_FD_179861 | JGI IMG/M metagenome (GOLD analysis project Ga0233404, IMG submission 179861) | Seawater microbial communities from Saanich Inlet, British Columbia, Canada - Na_oxic_2_MG | ecosystem: Environmental > Aquatic > Marine > Inlet | place: Canada: British Columbia | collected...
TCGCATATTTTGTCCTTCGCATCATTGTTGAAGGAAATATGATGATTCACCCGGTGCATTTGTTCAGTACGATTCACGTATTGCACATAAGTACTGAACCATAAATTTTCAGGTATTATGGATTTTTTGTAGGGCTACGTCTTTTTGTTGCCCACCAAGATGGTCAATGCCATTAAGTTAAGGAATTTTATTGGAATCCAAACCTTCAGATTTGGATTATTCGGCTTAAATATCAAATACTTCCAAATCTAAAGGTTTGGATTCCAATACATAACTTAATGGCATTGCACCAAGATGGTGGGCAAGGACTTTGCCCACCCTACTACTACACTATTTATCTTCCCTATGGAGAAGGAGTGGTGGATTTCTGCTTCTTCGCTTCCCTTACGCTCGCTACAACATCAAAGCGCTCTTTGAAATTTGTATTAGCTTCCTTTTCCTTTTTATCGTCTTTAATAATATAAGACTCAATATCTTTAACAACCTGTTTTCTCAGTTCTTGGTATTTACCAAATAACTTTGGTTTTACGTCATTTTTTATCTTCTCTTCCAAGTTATCTAACGCTTCTTCTATCTCTCCCCTTCTTTTACTCAACTCTTCAATTAATACAAACGTATTTGAATAATCTTCTTCAGAATATGCCGAGTCTAAACTTGAACTCAAATTTTTCAACTGGTTCAAATTAATATTAGGAGAAGAAGCTTTAGCTAAGTCATAAAGAATTTTCTCATCTTCAATGTCTAAAATGACTAAAGTTAACAGGTTTATTAAGGAATTAAACGATTCTACCATTTTATGGTAGTTATTTTTCCGAAAATGTTGAAATGTGGCTTTCAACAATTCATCTTCAAAGACATTTAGTATTTCCGGAACAGTTATTTTTTCCGGAACTTGCTCTTTAAACGATTCCTCGGTTTTTTCAAGTGCTTCCTTCCAAAAGGGAAAATACATTGACGGTGAAAACTTTTTTTGGATAAAAATCGCCAAAAATTTCCCCAAAGCACCTATGACAACAAATTTTCCGGTCAGAGAAAATTCAATTTCTTTAATTTTCTCAATGGAGTTATTAACCTTTTGTGTAAATATAGAATTTTGCCACCCAGTAAGGATGCAAAAATATATGACATTACTATTTTCCAAATATTTTGAAAAATCTTTCAATGTCATATTGTTATTGGTTTCCACCAACCTTCGACTTATTTCTGCTCTTATCTCAGAAGTGGCTAAGAAAAGAGGAGAATTCAGATCGTCTTTACCTAAGTAAGAAGCTAAAAATTGCGATTCATCTCTCAAAATCTTAAGAGCATTACGAATCTCATCCACAACAATTTTTTTCTTTTCGTTGTCTTCTTTCTTACGATTCCTCAAATAGGAAAAAACTGCAACAGCAGCAGCGGCAGCAGTTAGAATTGATGAAAGCGGAGTCAAAACATTTCCGAGCATAAGGATATTCATTTTGATTGTTACATAAAATCTGTATAACTCAATAAACTAAATTGAGGGGCTGACCACATTTATCACGAACCCAAAGCAAAAAAATGTCATCGACGTTTTTCGATAACAAACGATCTAATCTTGTGGCTCTACCGGGCTCACTGTGACATCGCGCCGGCCCTCGAAACACAGCATTCCTCAGTCAAGCGAATTGGCTGAGAGCTTATAAACTACATTGCCTCCTATTGGTTACGACATCAATAAAATCTGCCAACTCAACGGGAGCTATCACAAAGGTTGCATCCCGCAGTCAGTGCATTGGCAAAAAGATTTACGTATTACAATTTCTATAATTCACTAAGCAAAACATTTTTTGCCATGCAAAAATCAGCTATAGATGAAAAGAATAAATAATTTCACAAAAAACCTCAGAGGTTTCCAAAACCTCTGAGGTTTGGCTGCAAATATTTTTCTGAAAATCTATAGATACCGGTATTTTGATGCCCTTCAACAAGTTAAGGATACACATACTTTTCAACATTAAAAAATGGTAGGAGTATTATCACTTTAACTAAAAGTGAATGTCAAGCCTTTTTCCAATTTGTTTGAAATTATTTATTTGGCACCGGGGTCATTGAATGGGATCGCTTAAATTTCAAATCATCACCATGACAAATTTAGAACATTACCTATTGACAATTGGCTCCTTTGTGGCATTGGTATGTCTTTATTTTTGCGGTGAGTGGTATATTATCAATTTTGCGGAACTTGTTAATAAGTTATTTTTAAATATAATAAGTTATTATTAAATAACTTAATTTGCCCCAAGTAAATCATTGATTTGAAGCTTTCCCATTTAACTACCCCAGTGCCATAGTTCATTAACAAATCGGAATCGCACGATTCCTAATGAACCATGAAATTCGGGCATTGTTTGTTATGAAGGCTATTAGAGTGTCAGCTCACTGCCTACGACTCTAGTTAGGGATGGGGGTAAATCTAGCGAAAACTCTGATGATATATAGCTTGTCTTGATTGACACCAAAGGCTTCGGGGTATTAAAAAAGGAGGGGATGCTACAAACCTTATTTGGCCGTTTTTGTTGAATATATCCTTATTTATCAGTTAGTTAACCACTATTTTTGAAAATACGCGATTTCTGGTTATGAGACTGAATTCTACCCAGCAACTAAAACGTGCTTAAAAAGCCGGTTTGGGGCCTTAAATCACGTTTTTTATAAGACTATGATTTATAATACATAATATTGTCTCTCCTCAATCCATTGTAGGCTATGGTCATCGTTTCGGCTATGGAACTCAAAAATCACCCAAAACTCCTCTTTGGGGGGCTTAGAAAATAGTGGACAGACCACATTTCCAGTTGGGAAAGAAAATTTGTCTCAAAATATCGAATTTAATCCAGTACGAGCGAATATGGTAGGACAGCAGAATATCGGTGGTCAAGCTTCAGTTTGTCCCCTATTTTGAGTACTCGATCATTGGCAGAATGTGAATGGAAGCAATTCCTTATAATAAAAGTAACTACTCAGCCTCCTGGTTCCCACGCGCCGGCGTGGGAATCCAGTCTGGATAACTACTCAGCCTCCTAGTTCCCACGCGCCGGCGTGGGAATCCAGTCTGGATAACTACTCAGCCTCCTGGTTCCCACGCGCCGGCGTGGGAATCCAGTCTGGATAACTACTCAGCCTCCTGGTTCCCACGCGCCGGCGTGGGAATCCAGTCTGGACGCGCCAGCGTCCCGTGATGGCAGCGACGAGAATTCTGGTTCCCACGCCGGCGCGTGGGAACCAGGGGTGAGTAGTTACTAATAAAATTACTGATTGTAACGAATTTTGGGGACACCATAAATAATGGTGATTTTCGGCGAACACTTATGTTCACCACTACAATATTTGGCGTTGGGGCGAACCTTTGTTATCACCCTCCCCAAAATCTGTTTCTAATCAGTAAAATTAAAATAAAAAAAAAGGCTTGCATGTATTCTTTTTTCGTGTGAAAATATTGTCCCATCTGGGAGGAACCTGTTGTAGCCAAGTCGGCTGTTCACATAAGAACACTCAGCCAATTGATTTGCTTGACGGCAAGATTTGAGAAGTGTGTTTAGAGCCCAGACGCGATGTTACTGTGAGCAGAGTCACAAGATTAGTTAGATTGTTGGTTATCGAAAAACCTCGAAAAGAATGTAATGGATTTTGGGGACACCATAAATAATGGTGATTTTACCATAGATTTAAAAGGGCGAACTTAGGTTCGCCCCTACAATTTGGTTGGCGTTGGGGCGTACCGATAGTGTTCGCCCTCCCCAAAATCTGTTTCTAATCAGTAAAATTAAAATTAAAAAAGGCTTGCATGTATTCTTTTTTCGTGTGAAAATGTTGTCCCATCTGGGAGGAACCTGTTGTAGCCAAGTCGGCTGTTCACATAAGAACACTCAGCCAATTGATTTGCTTGACGGCAAGATTTGAGAAGTGTGTTTCGAACCCAGACGCGATGTTACTGTGAGCAGAGTCACAAGATTAGTTAGATTGTTGGTTATCGAAAAACCTCGAAAAGATTGTAACGAATTTTGGGGACACAGATTGTAACAGATTTTGGGGATAAGTAAAATTGAAAATTAAATCTTATAAAATTACTGAAGATAAAGAGTAGGAAAGCATTAATGTTAATTAAACAAACCAAACCGTATGGCAGTTGGGAGTCCCCCATCCAAGCGGAAGATGTCGTAAAAGAGGCGGTGGGCTTTACCCAGATCGTCACTAATGGTGATGATATTTACTGGGTGGAAAGCCGACCTAATGAAAGCAATCGTCATGTTGTGGTTAAGTATAATTTGGCCACCGGAACTAGGGAAGACATCACACCACACGGCTTCAATGCCCGAACGCTGATTTATAGCTATGGGGGCGGAGCCTTAACAGTATCATCCGGCGGGGAGGTTTATTTTACCAATTATTCTACCCTTGTTGGTGCCAACGATCAGCGCATTTTCCGGCAGGTACCCGGTTATGAACCAGTGCCAATTACTTCGCTCGCTAAAAAATCTTATGGCGATGGCATTATTTACGAGAATAGCGAAGGGGAACGATTAATCTGTGTCGTGGAGGATAACACACTTGGTGGTGAATCCTTGTTATCTATCATCTCAGTCGATACCTTGGGTCAGAAACAAACCGTCACACTGGTTTCAGATCAAGAGCCGTCACCTAAAAATTACTACTATTCTTCACCCAGTATCTGCCAGGACAAAAAGCACTTAGCTTGGATTAGGTGGAGTATACCACACATGCCTTGGGACAATAGTGAATTGTGGCTGGGTGACTTTGATAACAAGGGCTTACTCAGTAATCAGCGTCGGCTTACCAACGATTCCGATGTACCGGTCCAACGAGGTGAATCTATCTTTCAACCGCGCTGGGCCCCGGACGGTGAGTCTCTTTATTTCGTTTCAGATCGCAATAATTGGTGGAATTTGTATCGCTATGTACTGGATAGCCAACAGATTGAACTGGTCTCGTGTAAAACACCGGCAAATGCAAAATTTGAGTTTGGTGTTCCACAATGGCACTTGGGGTTGTCCACTTATGCCTTTCTATCGAAAAAGAAGATCGTGTGTACCTATACGACAGAAGGACTTTGGTATCTAGCCACGATTGATTTGCAGAGCTTTGAGTTTCAACCCCTTAAGATTAACTTAGAAGAGCAATGGGGCGAAATTACTGATATTGGGCATGTGCAAGCTATCCAAGGTAAAGCGGTTTTTGTGGCCAGTGGACCAAAATTACCACCAACCGTTCTATTGTTCGATCCTGCCACTGGTACAGTTGAGATGTTGTCAACACCTAGTCAGCTTGATGATGAGATCCCAAAGAATTTTTCAAGCTATCACTCAATCAGTTTCCCAACTGGAAACGAGGAACAAGCACACGCGTTTTATTATCCCCCCAATAACGAGCGTTTTAAGGGCCCGGCGGAAGAATTGCCACCACTGCTCATTAAAATGCATGGCGGACCGACTGCCGCAACTTCTACCCGGCTTAGCATGGAAATTCAATACTTTACGAGTAGAGGATTTGGGGTGGTTGATGTCAACTACCGTGGCAGTACTGGATATGGGCGTGCCTACCGGTTAGCCCTCTATGAACAATGGGGCATCTATGATCGTGATGACTGCGTGAATGCTGCTAAGTATCTTGCCGACCGGGGTAATGAGTTTTTTGAGAAAAATGAGCTGCTACAGCCGATTGATATTGAACGTGTTGTGGCACGCGGAACCAGTGCCGGTGGATACCTCGTGCTGGTATTGGCAGCTTACACAAGTTTGCTTAAAGCCGGGGCCAGTACGGCCGGCATCTCCGATCTGCTGCTTCTCTACGCCGGCACTCATAAGTTTGAGAAATATTATATCGAACAACTGCTCGGTTCACCGCCCCCAAGCGAACCACAAGACCCAGCGGAGCGGGATTACGTCAAACACTATGAATTACGCTCACCGTACTATGTTTCTGAGCTGTTTGACTCACCGATGATCTTTTTCCAAGGTACTGAGGATCCGGTGGTGCCTCCGAATCAGACTGAAGTGATTGTTGAGAAACTTCGCCAAAAAGGCGTTCCGGTGGCGTGTATGCTGTTTCCTCATGAACAACATGGTCTGCATATCGACAAGAATATCATCCAAGCACTTGAAGCCGAGTTTTATTTCTACGCGCAAATGCTTGAATTTACCCCGGCTGACAAACTCAATCCCGTTTTTATTTGCAACTGGCAGAACAGTTTTGGCGGTAGTGATGAAGATGGAGCTTGTTGTGTGTTGCAAAGTTAGTTAATTAATTGACCCTGACCTAAACTTCATAGATAAAGGAAAGCAAAATATGTCCACAGATGATCAATATCAACGAAATTGCCAACAGGCTTTTCAACAAGAATCAGACGGTACTTATACAGTGGGTACCGTCAAAGGCATTCCAAACTTGACGGAGGGCCAGCCGAATATTAACGAAGTGGCCGCGTGGTTTTTGGGACCTCGTGCCGAAAATAGTGCCCTTTTGACAGAATTAGTCAATGACGGGTTATCTCATATCACGAACTACCGCGATAGCTATTTGCCAGGTGATCCAAAAAGTATTACGTCTGATGTTCAGGAAAGCCCTGGTTACCAGAGAACGGTTATTGAACTGAAGCAGAAATATAAGGCACTTTTGGACTATCTCTACAAAAATGCCTCTCCCTATTTCAGCATGCGTTATCAAGCTCACATGTTATGGGATACGACATTGCCTAGTATAGCGGCTTACTTTGCGACTATGCTGCATAATCCAAACAATTTGACAATCCAAGCTTCGACTTCAACCGTTCCGCTGGAAATCCTCGTGAGTGCTGATTTGTGCGAGATGATTGGTTTTCCAAGCACTGAAAACGCTCAACCCTGCGCTCACCTTGTTAGCAATGGCTCTCTGTCTGTTACGGAAGGGGTGTGGGCAACTCGCGAAATGAAATTTTTCCCACTCGCTACGAGGATGGCATTGCTTTGTTCAAAAGACACTGGGTGTCCGGATTATGACAACTATCAAAAACTGGCACCGGCTTATGATATTGAAGTAAATCTGGTTAATGGCACCTCAAAACGTCTACTTGATGCTTCCAACTGGGAACTGTTCAACATCAAGATGGACGATATTTTGGCATTGCCACAGCATATTGCTGATCTATGTGACATATCCAATGTCTACGATGTGTGGGATTTAATCGTGGCATTGAATGCGAATGTCATGGGATTGGCAAATATGCTCCAAGCCATCAATCAAGAACCCGGGAAAGTACCCGTGATGTTAGTACCCTCCACCAAGCATTATTGTTGGCCGAAGGCGGCCGCTGTTATGGGTTATGGCAGTAAGCAAATGCTAGATGTTTACGTGGATAACAGAGCACGGATGAATATCAGTGAACTGCGGGCCAAGTTGGAAGAATGTTTTAGCCAGCAAATCCCGGTGACAACGGTGACTTGTGTTCATGGTACCACCGAAGAAAGTGCGGTTGATCCCATTGCTGAGGTACTTGTGCTTCGTGAAGAATACCGTGCAAGAGGATTTGAGTTTAACATTCATGTGGATGCGGCGTGGGGCGGTTACGTGGTTTCTACCATCCGCAAGCCTTACGGCAATTTGCAGCCTCAATCCAATCAAGAAGGGCCTTTTATCGAAGATCACTCAAAAGTGCCTTTAAGTGATTACACCATTGAGCAGACTAAAAAGATGCGGGAATGTGATTCTGTGACCATCGATCCTCATAAATATGGTTACATCCAATATCCCGCTGGTGCGATTCTTTACCGTAATCATCTCATGCGGCGGCTGACAATTTACAGTGGCCCTTATATTGGGGGGGTTGGTTCGGTGAATCCGGGTGATGCCCCTACAGTAGGTAGTTTTGGACTGGACGGTTCGCGGCCGGGAGCGGCTGCGGCAGCGGTGTTTTTATCCCATGCTTGCATTCGTCCCGATGAAAACGGCTATGGTCAACTCATTAAGTATTCATTGTTTAATGCCCGTAAGTTTTATGTGCGTCTTTGGGATTTATCGACCACACAAGAATACCAACTAAACTTCGACCTTACCCTATTGGATCCATTGCCTATCCCAAGTCAATTGCCCATACCTTGCCAAAATAGTGATGTCGAAGAAGTCATTCGCACCAAGATTTTTGATAAAACGGTGGCAGAAATTTTAGCGGATCCTGAAGCGATGTGTGTATTCCGTCACTTGGGTCCAGATCAGTGTATTGTGGATTACGTCTTCAACTTCATCAAAGCGGATGGTAGCCTCAACACGGATCCCGATACGTTTTATAATTTCAATCAAGCCATCTATGATGCTTTCCATGTAGAACCCGGTACTGACATTCATGAGAAAGATGCAGAAGGGAACTACAGGTATCCCTTTATACTGAGCATGACCATTTTTGGTGAGGAATATGGCAATGAATTTAGGGATGATTTTGTAAAGCGTATTGGGATTACCGGTGTACCGGGAAACGGCCTCATTTGCTTGCGTTCCGTCGTTATGAATCCTTATTTGTCGGATACGCAGAATGGTTCTTTTTTTGCTGAGATCATTGACATCATCCGCAATAAGGTTTGTGAAATTGCCCAAACTCAGTTTGGGGCTAGGTGTTGTGTCATTGATAAATAAATAAATGGAGGTGAAAATCGCAACAAAGTAATGTTATGTTATTTATGGGTGTGACCTCCGTTTGATGTAGATAATACTAATATAGGGTGGGCAAGGTCTGCCTCGATCCCACCTATTTATTAAGCTTAATTAAGGTGGGCAACGTCCTTTTGTTGCCCACCCTACAAAAAAACATTACATCAAATTGAGGTCACCCCCTTATTTATAGATTTTCAGAAAAATATTTGGAGCCAAACCTCAGAAGTTTTGGAAACCTCTGAGGTTTTTCAACAAATTATTTATTTATCTGAACGTCTATAGTTGAACTCAGTAATGTGTTTTATAGTGAGTGTGGGTCATGTGAGTGTTCTTTACCAAGCACTACAATCCGCACCGGTAGAAATAAATGTCTACGTGCTGAGGGTGTTGAACGTGGTATTGTGGCTCCAGAAGATGATACCCATGTGGGCTTTAGTTTTGGTGGCAGAGAAATATTGGCACTCAAAGTTGGCAAAGGTTCTGACCATAAGATATTGTTTACCGGCGCAGTTCATGCTCGGGAATGGATAGCAGTAGAAATTCCTTTTCTGGTCGCTGAGTACCTGATCAAAAATTACAAAGAGTCTCCCACAACTCAGGCAGAAGAATGCATTAAGCATTTATTAGACAATCGGCAAATTTGGTTTATTCCGTTGGTTAATCCGGATGGGCATGAATACACAATAACCCGTAATCGTAACTGGCGACCAAGCCGTAAGAGTTACTTCTATGAAAAGGACTTCGTCATTTGCAATGTTCCAAATCTGTCAGGTGGTTGTCGAAATATTTTGGTGAAGGCTGGCACCTATACGGGTGTAGACATCAACCGCAATTTTGGCACGGAAACGTGGGGGGTCGAGACGAATGAGCCGGTAAGAGGGGAAATCGTGACCAATCGAGATCCGGCCGATAGTGGTGAAAATAGCGTCTGGTGCGGCCCCGAAGCAAACTCTGAAACGGAAACCGATGTCATTGTCAAGTTGCATCAAGAACACAATTTTTGTGCTGGAATCACTTATCACAACTTTAGCCAATTAATACTCAGTCCAGACACAGCGGATGGTGACGAGTTTGTGGAACAGGTCGGCCAAGGTATGACAGAACTGATCAACGATTGTCCTCAGGAAAACGGCTTTTATGAATTTGGTACCACCAGTGGTGTCCTGTATGCGGCTACTGGAAGCATGATGGAGTTTACCTACGAACAGTACGATAATAGTGCGCTTTCGTATACACCAGAGTTGCGACCATACCTTCGATCATATTCTGGTGAAAAGCAGTATTTTCCTAATGAATCTTGGCTGTTCAGTGGACTCCCTGAATCTCAGATTGAACCTTGTTTTCGGGAAAACTTGGGGGCGGCTTTGGCTCTGATCCACTGTGCTGGTTACGACCGTGTTTCCCCGCTCGAAAAAAGTTCACCCTGTTGGAAATTACCACAGCACGGTCAACGAGAGGAGGTCAATTGCTGGAATGTGTTCAAAGGCTGGCCACAGCCTAATAATGAAGTCTAAGTAACTGTCCATAAATAACTTGCCCATTTGAAGTTATTTTATGATTGTAACGGATTTTGGGGTCGCAAGAATTACGGTGGTTTCTATTCACCGATAAGGGTTGACATTTATGTTAACCCCTACAGTTTTTTGTATTTGTAGGGGCGAACCTATGTGTTCGCCCCAAAATCCGTTACAATCAGCCAAGTAGGTCGGGTTAGATTTTTTTGCGGCGCAAAAAAACGTAACCCGACTTCGGTCTATTTAAATGTCGGGTTACGTTATCGCGCTGCGCTTGATAAGCTAACCCGACCTACATACTTGATTTTGTTCCTTACATAAGTAAGCCAAGTAGGTCGGGTTAGTCGGGTTACGTTATCGCGCTGCGCTTGATAAGCTAACCCGACCTACATACTTGATTTTGTTCCTTACATAAGTAAGCCAAGTAGGTCGGGTTAGATTTTTTTGCGGCGCAAAAAAACGTAACCCGACTTCGGTCTATTTAAATGTCGGGTTACTAACCCGACCTACTACTACATACAAGGAACAAAAATAGTGGGAAAAATACTTGGCAAAATCAAGCTAGATTTAACACCCCCAACCCCGTCCGTAACGTTTTATTTACTTACAGGAATAAATACTTTATTATGAAGCAACATATTTTCCGACAACATGGCAGACGCATAAAAACCGTGTTCCCTGCCGTTTTGGCCCTCTCATTAAATCACATACCGGCAACCAGTCTAGCTGATCCCGAACCGGCTACTACCGATTTGAGCCCGAGCCCCGCTCTAATCTATGATCAGTTTCGCACTGAGCTGGATTTTTTGATCGGCAAAGAAACATGGCGCGATCCCACAGAAAGCGGTAGGGAAGGTATAGTGATCAAAAATATGGGTGCTATTAAGGACTTTTTGGATGCAAGAGTTGAAAAATTCAACGCCAGCCAACAAAAGATCAAATTGCACGGTTTCGAGTGGAAACAGGATCGGGATACTTCGGATCCAATGAATGAGTATTGGCTGTTCGGTTATCGCATCGGTTCGGATAAACCGGATGCCACCCGTATTAGCTTGCTTACTCATATGGACACCGTGGCTCCGGGTGAACCCACTGATTGGGAGACTAAAGAACCATTTGTCGTCCATGAGATAGATAAAGAGTATAATGATGAGCCCACCACCAAGTTTTTAGTCGCACGCGGTTCCATTGATGATAAAGGTCCGGGAGTGGTGGTTTTAAGTGTGTTACGTGCAGTGGCCAAACGCTATGACAATGAGGGTTTTCCAGAAGGATTGGCCTTTGAGGTACTGTTCGATACCTCGGAAGAGACTGACATGGCTACGCCGCACTATCTGAACGATACCTCCGATAAGGAATACCGCAAGCCGACCATGGGTATCGTATATGATGCCTCTTGGTGTGTTAGGGCAGAAAAGGGTATAGAAGGGCCAGCCTTTACATTGCCACGTCAAGCCGACCCCGTTAGCGGATTATGGATCTATACTCTGGATTCGGAAGCGGGGCCGAGCAATCAGATTCCGGCCACAGCCACGGCCGTGATCCGTGCCCAGTCAACTAAACTAGCCAAACTGTTTAAAGCGACTGTCAGGACGAAATATATGAAGTATAAATTTGATGATCCCAACTACAGGCGGGCGGCGTTGGAACAAGTAAATATAAGTGGCACAAGTGTCACGTTGGTCACCCGCGGTAGTGGTGCCCAACACGGCTCGGCGCCACAAGAAAACCGCGCCAATGGCTCCAATCCATTAGTTTCTTTGGTCAACTTCTTAGCGTATCTCGTGTACGAAGAAAAGCACTACCTCAAATTTGAGCCCAACAGTGTCAGTCGAATGGCCCAATTCATGAAGTGGGGATGGGGTACTAAGGTATTTGGTGAATACCACCCCGATCTGCTTCAGAGGGACGACTGGGTATTTGAAGGGGCGGAAGGGGATGAAGGCAATGGCACCACTTGGGCCCTCACCAAACTGGTTACCAGTGAAAACAGCATCACCTTAGATATAGATGTGCGCTATGCTATCGGTCACCACAAAACCGGCTATACTGGTAGTGAAGGGTTGCTGGAAGGACAGAGCTATTTCGGTGAGATAATCCCGCAACTGGTGAACCGATTCCATGAGAAAAATCCGGGCGAAGCGATCACAATGACCACAGCATTTAGATATGCGCCTGATATCCGCGCCATCAGTAATCCCAACTATATCAAACTCAACAATGCCTATAAAGATATAATTGGTAGTGATTGTCCACGCTTAGCCATCGGCGGTGGTACCGATGCGAAAGGAAATAATGAACTAATCGCAGCTGGTGCTTTGTTCACTGACAATCTTGGCCCACCGATCAACTATCATGGCATCGACGAAGGGGCACCATTTACGGATCTTGAGAAAGGTTTTAGCATCCTCTATCAACTGATGGTCAATGAGATCAATGAGGTAAAAGCCAAAAGCATTAAAATGCCAAAATAAATAAGTACTGAAACCGGGCGTGGTTCCTTGGTAGGTGGGGGATGTCTCCCCTACAGCATTGCAGCTAGGGAAAATTCTGACTGTAGTTAAGTTTTGCTTCGGGAGATAATCAGTATATCGAAGAGCCGTGCCGTTTTGGGGGTAGTTCCTAAAAATCAATGATTTACTTAGATCTGAGATGAAATGTGGGGTGGGATCGCTATCGGCAGAGCCTTAGATTTATTTCGATCTTATTGACAGCGATCCCACCAAAAATCAGCACCTCTATTGGTTTGTTGGGACTACCAAAAAATGAGGTAACTATTTAGTTTGCCCACTAAAGTGGGGCTGCTATTTAGTAATAATTGACATGCAGTTTGCCAATATTTAATAATTGCGAAGATCCTATGTTTTGCATGGGGTTTATTTAACTAACTTCCTAATAACATATTGACAAAGAAAATATAATGAAGTTTGAGAGTAAAGGGGCTTGGCTGCCCGTGAATCCAAATACGGCCAAGAAACACATGGATAAACTCAGAGAGAAGATCAGAGCAAGGATAAAAGATCGTGGGAATGTAGCTCCTCTCCCTTTTATCCATCCCGTGGTGCAGGAGTTTCAAGACTTGATCAATACTGATGCTGTAGTGCGGATGAACTTTACAAAAATGATCGATCAGGTACCCGGTTATTATAGCGAAAAGAATCGCAGAGGAAAATATGAGCATGGGTTTTATCTGGAAAGTATAGATGAAATGCTGCGTATGATTGACGAAATATTGGATACGGCCCCTGAATACAACGATACGGACTTAGTCGGGTTCCCTATTAATACAATATTGAACTGGACTATGGGAGTTCCAGCTGGCGCAGCAGCGTTTCGGAATGAAAGAGTCAATGCGATGTTTAAACAAATCTTCGTAGTCTGGACTGAATTTCTCAATAGTGAGGACTCATTGTATGTGTTCAACGATGGAAAAAATGGCTGGCGGAGTGATGAGGCATTGGCTCAACTCCAGATGGAACAGTATCTAGACGATCCCAGTGTAGACCCATGGCCATATCAATCTTGGAATGAGTTCTTTATCAGAGAATTTCGGGATTCAGATCAACGTCCAATTTGTCAGCCTGAAAATAGTGCTGACACAGCGATTGTTGCAGCGTGCGATTCTGGAGTATACAACATCCAGTCCAACGCAAAGCTTCAAGACTGGTTCTGGGTAAAATCGCAACCTTACTCTTTGTGGGATATGCTGGCCAATGAGGACGGAGCCAATAGCACCCAGAACAACGAGCACTTTGAACAATATGTCAAGCCTTTTGATGGCGGGACTGTATTCCAAGCGTTTCTTTCGGCATTTAAGTATCATAGGTGGCACAGTCCCGTTTCCGGAAAGATTAAGAAAGTGTATGTTAAGGACGGCACCTATTATTCCGCGACACAAGCCGAAGGACTGGATCAAGCTAGCCCAGATCTGTCGCAGGGCTATATAGCTCATACTGCGACAAGAGCGATGATCTTTATTGAAGCAGACGACCCTAGAATCGGTTTGATGTGCGTTATACCCATTGGGATGGCTGAGGTATCCTCCTGCATCATCAAAAACAAAGAGGGTAATGATTTCATCCCCGATGACAGAATAGAGCTGGGAGATCAGTTGGGCTATTTTCAGTTTGGTGGTTCAACCCACTGCCTAGTTTTCCAAAAAGGTGTTATCGACAAATTCAAAAATGAGCAAGGCGAAGTGATACAGGAAGGTGACGATATAAAGGTGGGGCAGTGCATCGCGATTTTGCCGGCTGCCGACGACACCTGAGTATAACGACAACACAGACTTGGTGAAGATTGCTATAGCTCGATGAGCTGGTTCGTTATACACAAGTCAAAAATCGTCAAATGTAGTCAAATGTAGGGTGGGTAGAGCGAAACCCACCACACGACCAAATCGTCCATAAATCATACCTAAACAGAGCCACAGCACTTCCATTTACTCTCAGCGGCTTAATATAACGCCCCCAATCAATGGCGACAATGGACACCCCAAAGAAATCCAACCGTTCACCTCCCGATAATTCCCCCCAAAACAGACCGTTCTTGTTAAATATTGCCACAATCACCGACGTACCAACCTATCAGTCGGAGTGGCACGATTCCTAATGAACCATGAAATTCGGGCATTGTTTGTTATGAAGGCTATTAGAGTGTTAGCTTACTGCCTACGACTCTAGTTAGGGATGGGGTCAATCTAGCGAAAACTCTGATGATATATAGCTTGTCTTGATTGACACCAAAGGCTTCGGGGTATTAAAAAAGGAGGGGATGCTATAAACCTTATTTGGCCGTTTTTGTTAAATATATCCTTATTTATCAGTTAGTTATCCACTATTTTCAAACAGCCGCGATCTCTGGTTATGAGACCTATAACTATTACCCAGCAACTAAAACGCGCTTAAAAAGCCGGTTTGGGGCCTTAAATCACGTTTGCTTATAAGGCTATGATTTATAATACATAATATTGTATCTCCTAAATCCATTGTGGGCTATGTAACGAATTTTGGGGATACCATAAATAATGGGGATTTTCCATGATTTAAAAGGGCGATAACGAAAGTTCGCCCCTACAATATTTGGCATCGGGGGCGTACCGATAGTGTTCGCCCTCCCCAAAATCCGTTTATAATCAGTAAAATTAAAAATTAAATTAAAATAAAAAAAGGCTTGCATGTATTCTTTTTTCGTGTGATAATCTCGCCCCGTCTGGGAGAATCTGTAGCCAAGTCGGCTGTGTGGTTCACATAAGAACACTCAGCCAATTGATTTGCTTGACTGCAAGATTTGAGAAGTGTGTTTCGATGGCAGACGCGATGTTACTGTGAGCAGAGCCACAAGATGAGTTAGATTGTTCGTTATCGAAAAACCTCGAAAAGAAAGTAACGAATTTTGGGGACACCATAAATAATAACACCTATAAGAAATTAATGTTACTCTAAATTAATGTTACTCTGACCCCAATTATTTCGTACATGTTCCTAAGCACCAATCTCATAATCCAATGGGAGTTTAAAAAAAATTATATGGAAACAATCAAAATGAAAGGGGTCAATGCTATCCCTGCAAAAACGGGTCTGCGTGCTGGACAAAGCGATACGATAATACTGAACGGGAGTAGTACCTGTCCATGGTGTACCAAGCAACGGGAATACTTTGATAAGAAAAGTATTTCTTACGAATTTAAAGATTGTGACAAAGGGGAATGTCGAGATGGAATAGTGGCTTATCCGACACTTGATAACGTTGTTGGTTACCATGAATTATGAGGTATAATCCACAAAAGTGGAGACATTGGATGAGAAAGTTTCAATGAGCATTTTTTAAAGAAAAACGGGGTTTTTATCAAGGTAATTCATTGATTTGATTTAATCCCATTTAACGATCCCAGTACTACACCGAATACGAAAGACGGATTGGGCAAATATGAATATTTTTCGGTTCAAACCCGCCGGTCGTTGAAATGCCACCCTCATCTTCAGATAAATGAATGTGATTCGGGTGGCGAGAACTCAAACTTCAACTCATTTTTAAAAAGGAAACATTTAATCATGAAATTAAGTAACCAAAACACTAAGCAGTCAAAGATGCACGCCGCATCGGGCCTCAAAGCCGGTTGGTCTTGCACAGATTGTAATTATGTGAACGGTGTGGCTTATGGTTGGACTTGTGATGACGGTAAGAAACACGATTGTTATACTGAGGGAGGTCATGAAGCTGCCTGCTATTATGGTTGTCGTCCCGCGGGATGCGGATGGAGTCCAGATGGGGGGAGATGCATAACCAAAGATTAAATATTCACAACGTATTCGCATAATCACTTATTTTTTATCGTTCCCAAACTCTGTTTCACTGCCATTAAGTTAAGTCTTGGAATCCAAACCTTTAGATTTGGAAATATTTTTCTCGTTCCCAAACAGAGTTTGGGAACGATAAAAAGTTTATTCTTTCTGAGCATTTTGGGCCTTTTTTTCGTGCAATTGCCCCTTTTCTAACCACAGTCGCCGCCAAGCAGCATTCGCCCAAAATCCTTTTCGTACCACTTCTTCTGCTTCCAACAAGGTACGATAACGTGATTTTGTTTGCGCGAGTAGTTGATTTGGCACGTCGTCTTCAATCACTTGCCCTTCTTCTATCACTATAACCCGTTCAAATGTTTGTGTCTCGCCTACATCGTGAGAAATAAAAATAAGGGTCGCGTCATGCCAATACTCACGCGCTTGTGCCAGTAAAGTACGACGTTTTTCTCGATCCAGCCCACGAAAAGGCTCATCTAAAATCACCAATTGCGCCCCAGCATGTAACATGGCTCGTCCTAAGCGCACTCGTTGCCCTTCACCGCCCGATACTAAGCCACCGCCTTCACCAAGGGGGGTTTGTAGTCCATAAGGCAATTTTTCCAAGACACTGAACAAATCGGATTGTTCAATAGCGGTATTCATCAGTGAAGAATCCGTGGTTTGGGAACCATAACGCAAATTCTCCAATAAAGAACGATTCCAAATTTGTATTTGGGGATCGACCCAAGCCGTTTTGCGGCGCAAATCTAATAAGTGTTGTCCTTTCAAGGGTTTACCGTCAATCAAGCTTTGTCCCGTTGCGGGTTGATGCCATCCTAATAATAGGCCAACTAAACTGGATTTACCGGCACCGGAAGAACCAACAACAGCTAAGTGTTCTCCAGCCTTAATAGAAAAATTAATATTGCTCAAAATCGTGTGCCCACCGGCTTGAACACTGAGGTTTTCAAAGGTAATGGTAACGCCTTTTGAAGAAAAATCCCTTTGCGAAGGAGGGGGGTGAACAGCATCTTTGGTTGTCTCCCCATTTTTTAAAGGGGGGCTAGGGGAGAGTTTTTCACCTAAAACATCCGTTTCTTCTGGCGCAGTCAGCGGTTCTAACAATCTCAGTATGCGGTTACGCTGCATAGGATATTGTTGCACCACGCCTGACAACGCCTTTCCTAAAGTTGGTAAATTGAGTGTCCAATAAAACAATAACAAAACCCCACTGGCTTCTCCGCCCTGCATGATATAGTCAAATAAAATCCACACCGCAAATCCAGCTCCCCCCAGTGCTTCAACCGTATCAATGATAACATGTGCCCGATGGAACTTTAAATTCGCTTGTATCCATTTCACCAATAAACTTTCGTGTTCACGCCGCACCGATCGTTCGGCGCCATGGGTTCGGATCGGTGTCAATCCCAATAGGGCATCCAGATAAAAACGACTCAATGCACCGCTATGAGTACGGAGAACAAGGTCTTGCTCCGTTAGAACCGGCTGAGAAATGAACGATATACCGACAGCAAAAATCGTCGCGAGAATGGCAATATGCACATTGCCCGGATTGAGTAAAATAACGCCGGTAACCGTCAGTAGAATCTGAAAAATTAAACGGATAAAATTGGTTCCAAGGCTTGGTAGAGTGCGAAGTTGACGCAATTCATAAGCGCGTTGCGTCATGTCTGAAGTGAGACGACTGTGAAAATAGTGATCACTTAAACGGGGAATTTTTTCCAAAAAAGCCACTCGTAAACGCACTTCAAGCCGTCGTGCCATACGCATGCCTATGGATGCAATGGGAAATTCCAGCAATAAAAGTCCAATAAGAAAAATGAATAAGGCGGTAACAGCACCAAGGCGTTGTCCTACCATATCCAAACTTTGCCCAATTTCTAACAAACCACGAAACAATAGGGCTTCAATGCTGACGCTTAACGTTGCTATAAACAGGGCAATGACCAAAACCGAGGGAATGAAAAAGCCATCTTCTTTTAGGAGACGCAAGATTTCTAGTCCGGGATGAGTCGTTTTCTCTTCAAGCGCCACGACTAATTCGGGAGAAAGCGGCTCTGGTGCTTCCGTTTCTGTCTCTGTCTCTGCTTCCTCAGATGGATCGACAGTGTCACGGCGACCATAGACTTGCAGGAGCACCGCACCTTTTAAAAGTAGATTCCCATCTTCGGGATTATTTGGATCAGCGGGTTGCACTGACCAATAAGGCTGCGGGATATTTGTTTGTTCATTAGGTGTCAACGCTTGTTTGAAAAAATGCGCCAGCACTTTCTCTGCTTCTTTACCCCTCGTCACGCCATCTGCACGTACAATGGCATTCACCATACTAATCGTCGCATCTAAGGCAGCCAGAGAATACCAATTTGGATCGGCCCTTGCCGTATCAATAAGCTGTTGTGCTACGTATTCATCAACACCCAAATTTTGGACTTGCCAAACAAGCGGGTCAATAAATCCTTCTGAACCGGCCCAGTCACGCCAATCTGTGGCTGGCACTGGTTGGCTATGAATATAAAGTTCGCTCAGAAAACGTTGATGCGTCATCCAGCGACGACCAGTACCCGGATCCATCACTTGCACAAAAAACTTATGCCGCCGCCAAGCAACGACGAAATGTGTCATACCATCGGGCAAACGCACCACGACAAGGGCGGGTAAATTCTGTTCATTAGGCAACAGCAAATGCTCAACCGGCACCATCACTTGTGTGGCATCAAGCCCCAATTGTACGGCAACATCTTCTATTGTATCAATTGAAGTACCATCTACATTTGTTTGACATGCCTCGCGAAGACGACCATAACTGACTGAAATATCAAATCCTTCAAGGAGACATTTAAGGGCTGCTGGTCCACAATCCATCGCCGATGTTTGGACAACTTCCGGTACGAAAAAACTGGGGTTATCTTTATCAAAAATATTAAAAAACATTTAGTTACATTAATAATATGATCAAAAATCCTGATTGTAACGGATTTTGGGGTCACAAGGAATTACGGGGGGGTTCGTTCGTCATTAAGGGTTGACACATAGGTCAACCCCTACAAAAATTTGGTGCTTGTAGGGGCGAACCTATGTGTTCGCCCCAAAATCCGTTATAATCAGCAAAAATCAATTCTTGCGAGGCTCTTGTAAAATCTCAAAGCCTCAGAATAAATTATGAGGCTATGCACTTCGTACCCTAAAGGGCCAATGCCATTAAGTTAAGGAACTTTGAAATATCAAACACTTCCAAATCTAAAGGTTTGGACTCCAATGCTTAACTTAATGGTAGTGACCCTAAAGGGCACTCAATAACTGGTTTAGTCGGCTTTAGCCTCCTACCGCTTTTAGCCTTAGAATTTATTCTAAGGCGATAATTTTGCAAGAGGCTCTTGCTTCAATTATTGACAAAAAATCCGGAAACACGCATTACTAACTGAGCCGGTGAGAGATGTTCAACTTCAATTTCCACTTGTCCAGTCAATTCTTTGTGAAGGCGGATCGGAGAATTAGCGTCAACAAAGGCAAATAATTTTACTTGCCCGGTGGACTCGGTTTGAGAGGGGTTGGTGACATCTGTCACAATGGCAGAAATAATGCCAACTTGTTGTCCAATCGCACCATCAAGGTATAGGCGAGCCGGTTGCGCCGGTTGAATGCTATGAAGCAATTGGGAAGGAAATTCGGCAACCACAATTTCACCATTTATGACATGCGCTGATTGACTCTTCTCATATAATGTGACTTGGGCAAAGAAAAACCAAATCCCCCAAGTTATTAATATGACAATTGCAATAATTGCCCCAATTAATACTGGGCGAAAACTATCGGCATGGAGTGAACGGATAGTGCGAGAGAATGGATTTGACATGTATCAGTTATCAGTTATCAGAAGCAAGATTTTTAGGTAGTCCTCTAAAAGTAGTGATGTTGAAGTCCAAAATTCCTAAAAAAAGCCTGATTGTAACGGATTTTGGAGTCACAAAGAATTACGGTGGTTTTCATTCATCAATAAGGGTTGACACATAGGTCAACCCCTACAAAATTTGGTACTTATCAATAAGGGTTGACACATAGGTCAACCCCTACAAAATTTGGTACTTATCAATAAGGGTTGACACATAGGTCAACCCCTACAAAATTTGGTACTTATCAATAAGGGTTGACACATAGGTCAACCCCTACAAAATTTGGTACTT
>Ga0233404_10000091_pt1 | contig 20532 bp, 19 predicted proteins | sample Na_oxic_2_MG_FD_179861 | JGI IMG/M metagenome (GOLD analysis project Ga0233404, IMG submission 179861) | Seawater microbial communities from Saanich Inlet, British Columbia, Canada - Na_oxic_2_MG | ecosystem: Environmental > Aquatic > Marine > Inlet | place: Canada: British Columbia | collected...
TGCTTACTTGCTTCGAGGTCATCAGAAGGAGCATCTTTGCCGAACAAGTAGAACTTGATCTTCGGCTCAGTGCCAGATGGGCGAACCGCAAAGGAACGACCGTCTTCGAGCTCAACAATCAACATCCCAGCACTTGGCAATGAGTCACCTTCGCTGTCTTCAAATTGCTCTTTGGCAAAATCACGGACGCGGCTGACTGCAACCCCATCAACTTCAGTTGGTGGTGTGTTTGAATAAGAATCATTAAGCGCCTTGATCTGCGCAGCACCTTCAGCACCCTCCATCACCATGGACTTGCCATCTTCGAGGTGGAAGCCGAACTCAGAGTAGATATCGTCTAGTAAGCCGGCGATCGTTTTGCCAACACTCTTGGCATAAGCAGCAACCTCAGCGAACATCACTGCCGCCATGTTGCCATCCTTGTCGCGGACGAAATCAGCACCTAGGTAACCGTAAGATTCTTCACCACCAAAGATGAAGAAGCGTGAATACTCCAGGCGGAGCTTGCGGCTTTCCTCTTCAGAGAGATCGCGGTAGTTGCCATTGATCTTGCTCGCTGGAATACCATTTTCGTACTTTTGGAGTTTGTCGGAGATGAATTTAAATCCAGTGAGAGTGTCTACCATGTTCACACCAAACTTCTCAGCAATCGCAGTCTGAAGCTCGGTGGTCACGTAAGTCTTGATCAGCACAGCATGGCCACGGTTAGAGTCGTTGAGGATACCAAGGTCAAACATCGTCTTGGTACGGTACCAAGCCATCAGTGAACCAATTTGGTTACCAGTAAGCAGTTGCATTTCACCAGCGTCATTGCGCACAGCCACACCCATACGGTCGCAGTCAGGGTCAGTACCGATCACAATTTCAGCATTCTCCTGTTCAGCAAGGTCGATCGCCATCTTCAGAGCAGCAGCATTTTCTGGGTTTGGTGAGGCGACTGTTGGGAATCGGCCATCACCAGCATCTTGCTCTTTCACCGTAAGCACATCAAAACCTAGCTCACGAAGGATCGGCACAGAAATGTGGCCGCCAGTTCCGTGGATGTTTGTGAATACCACTTTGGCTCCACCATTTTCCAGCAAGTCTGGACGCAGCAGAAGAGTCTTCAGCTTATCGATATAGCGACGGTCGGCCTCAGCACCAAGCACAGTGAGCGAACCGCGATCCGCTTCTGCAACCGGCTGGTATGCTTCTTCCGTTATTGATTGAAATTCTTCCAACACACCAGATGCGTGGGGCTCCACGAGCTGAGCACCTTGGTTGAAGTAGGCTTTGAATCCATTATCTTGTGCTGGGTTATGGCTCGCAGTGAGGACGACACCCGAATCTAGGCGAAGCTCACGGATCAGGAAGGACAACTGAGGAGTCGCACGTGCAGCTTCAAAGATGTAAGCATCACAACCGTGGTCATTACACACCTTGGCGCAGAACTCTGCGAAATCACGTGAGAAGTGGCGGGTGTCTTCAGCAAAAGCAAAGCTTGGTTTGCCTTCGATACCATTAGCAGCTCTGTGCTGCTTGATGTAGGCGATCATGCCACGAATCGCGCGGCCCACATTATAAAAGTTCATTGTCGCGGTGCCAACACATGGATGCTCAGGTCGTCCCAATGGGCCACCAACTCCTTGTTCAGCCTTTGTGACCACACGGCCGACTGTGCGCCCACGTAATCCACCAGTGCCGAATGCTAATGTCTTAAAGAACCGGTCATTCAGCTCATTCCACTCACCAGCTTGTGCTAGCTCGGTGACGGCAGCTTCAGCTACAGGAGAGTTGGAACCAGCCAGCAATGCGGCAATATTATCACGGGATGACACGAGGAGATTGCCGTTTTCCACGGCCTTATCAAGAAGGGGTAAAAGGTCACTCATTTCGAGCTGGATCATATGGTTCAAAAATGAGATGGCAATCCCACAAACATGAATTTCTCTAGAAATTATGTCATTTTGCCGCCACACTAATTCTATGCAACCGTCCAACTCGCAGCTCTTTGAAAAAGCCATCGCCAAACGTCAACATCTACTCGATGACGACACCAATGCCATAAGGCTTTTCGATGGTGCTGGAGATGGCATTCGTGACGTATTCCTGGAAACCTTTGCCGATCGTTGGGTGCTCTCAACCAGAGACCGATTGATCACTCAGGGGGTGCGCAACTTCTTTGAGAATTGTGGCAAGACGGTCTATTGGAAACAACTAGACCAACATCAGAAGACTGACCCGTTCCACATGGCTGGGCGAGCGCAACTCAAGCCATTCATTGCTCGAGAGTCCGGCATCGATTACGAAATCTCCTTCAAGTCTGGGTATTCCCAAGGAATCTTCCTCGACCAACGGGAAAACCGCAAACGCGTCCGCGAGCGTGTCAGCAGCGGTGACCGCATACTCAACACCTTCGCCTACACTGGTGCCTTTTCAGTTTCAGCAGCCATGGGCGGAGCAACTACTTCCACTTTGGACCTCTCCCAACCTTACCTAGACTGGACTAAAAAGAATTTAGCCCACAACCAGATTGACCCGTCCGAGCACTACTTCTGTAAGGGAGACACCTTCCATTGGCTCAATCGCTTTGTGAAACAAGGCCGCAAGTTCGATGGCATCATTCTCGACCCCCCTACCTTCTCGCGCGATGACAAAGGCAAAGTCTTCCAGGTCGAAAAGGACTACCACCGCCTCACCGATCTAGCATCGCGCTGCATCAACCCCGGTGGATGGATTCTAGCATCCACTAACTGCCGAAAAATGAGCGACGCTGATTTTCTCAGCGAGGCCAGCCGCCAACTTCCCCGCAGCCACAAAGCTACAGCCCTACCAATGCCGGAAGAATACACTGGCGAGCGCTACCTCAAGTCCCTTTGGATAGATTTGTAGGAAGTTGCCAGTTGCCAGTTGCTAGTTGCCAGTTAAATTACAGCCATGAGTTTGATAACAGCCACCGATCTTCACCGTGGGTACTCCATCGGCAAAAAGCGAATCGAAGTCCTACGCGGCATTGATCTCAGCATTGAAAAAGGTGAAAAGATTTTCCTCTGCGGACCATCCGGTGCAGGTAAAACCACATTGATGTACACCCTCGCTGGACTTGAACACCCGGAACAGGGAGTTGTCCTCATCGACGGCACCGACCTCTACAAACTCTCAAAACGCCAGCAGGCGAAGCTGCGCAATGCACGGATGTCCTACATCTTTCAGAACTACTACCTGATGCCTGAGCTTACGGCCATTGAGAACGTGATGATCCCCGCCATGATCGGCGGCAAGGGCGACGAGTCAGCTGCGAAGTTAGCGCTCGATCGCGTGGGCCTCAGCCATCGCTACGACCACCTTCCGGCTGAACTCTCCGGCGGCGAACAACAACGCGTCGCCATCGCTCGCGCCCTCGTCAATAAACCCGAAATTATCTTCGCAGACGAGCCGACTGGTAACCTTGATTCCAAAAATGGCGAGCAAGTGATGCAGCTGCTGTTAGAACTCACCAGCGAAGACCACACCACGCTGGTTGTCGTCACCCACGACCTGAGCCTCGCCAAATTCGGCGACCGCACACTCATTGTGAAAGATGGCAATATCTCTTCTAGTGAGGCAGTCACGAGTCAATAGCCTCTGACCAAGAGGCTTGTAAATCACCTCGCATTCCAAACTCTCCTATGGATAAATGATTAGAAATGACTCCAGGACACCAGATAGACGGTAGAGCTAAGTTTGATATTCGTCAGCTAACTGTTTCTCTAGCCGATGGTTCACATATATTAGACGACCTTTCTCATACTCTAACCGAGGGCAGGATCAATGCGCTCATTGGCCCCAGCGGTTGCGGAAAATCCACTCTTCTCCGTTGCCTCAACAGGCTCATTGAACCAACTAAAGGATCGATCACGTTAGATGGAGTCGACATAGCCAACACAGATGTGCTCACACTACGGGCACGAGTCGGCATGGTGATGCAAAGCGCCACAATGTTTGCTGGCAGCATTGCTGACAATCTAGCCTTTGGACCGAGGTCACTTGGCCTAGAGATTGATCGGCCGCGGATAAAAGAGCTACTCGAACTGGTTAGCCTAGATCCCAGCCTGCTCGATAACGATGCTCAAAACCTCTCAGGTGGACAAGCCCAGCGCGTATCCATTGCTCGCGCTCTCGCTAACAAGCCCGAGGTCCTATTGCTCGATGAACCCACCAGCGCGCTCGATCCCGCGGCGACACGAACGATTGAGTCTACTTTAAAGCGTCTGCGTGATGAGTTAAGAATGACTATTGTATTGGTATCTCATTCGATGGAGCAAGTTGAACGTATTGCTGACACTAGCGCATTGATGCTAGATGGAAAAATCATCGAGTCTGGAACTCCCGAACATTTACTCTCAGGAGTCCATCACCATTGGACTGAGCAATTTGCCAAAGGTGAATTAAGCAGCCAGAAAGAGAACCAGCCAAACTAAACCTACATGCTTGATACTCTATCAGAACTACTCCCCCGTCTGCCGGGTATCTTGGGAGCGCTGACATTGGTTGGCCTAGCCATTGGTATTTCCTATTGGCAAAAAGTCGGTCTCGAAAAGAGTATGGCAGTTGCCGTGGTCCGTGCTTTTGTCCAGTTGATTGCTATAGGTTATGCTCTGCAGCTTATATTCGACAGCGACAACCCACTGTGGATCGCTGTGATCGTCGGCGTCATGCTCACAGTAGCGGGGCTGACTTCTGGCAAACGCGCTAAATCAATTCCGAGGGCGCGCACGATTGCCCTCCTTTCTATCAGCACCAGCCTAGTCCTGACTCTCGGTACGCTACTCATGTTTAAAGTCTTTGAACCCTCGCCACAGTCGATCATTCCAATTGCTGGCATGATCATTGGCAATGCGATGACGGCAACGAGCCTCAGTATGGCTCGCCTCCGAGACGACCTGAAAAGTTCTCGTAGCGCAATAGAATCCGCCCTTGCTCTGGGAGCCCCCAGTCGAGTCGCCGCCCAAGGCCAACTCCGCACCGCTCTAGCAACCGGCATGACGCCATTAGTCGACAGCACAAAAACCGTCGGCCTGATTGCGCTACCTGGCGCGATGACTGGTATGATCCTCGCCGGAAGCCCGCCAATGGAAGCCGTCCAACTACAGATCGTGGTGATGTTTATGCTGGTGGGTGCTGCGGCGTTTGCCTCGATGATCGCCACCTTCCTCACCTATCGCCAATTCTTCACCAAGACCCATCAGCTGAATCTGTGAGGCGGTAAGCTTGCTCGGATGATCTTCGCCTTCAGCCTAGGAATTCTAGGATATCCAGAACCTAGGGTTTGGACTTCGCCCTTCACCCTAGGCCTGTGTATGATTTCACCCGTTGGGGAATTTGTGTCACGCTAGGTTCAGCATGCTTAGTGCTCAAATCACCTACCCTTCGATTTCTTCGACTTTTTTGCCGCCTGTATCTGGGGTGGCGCGGAAACTTGGGACCACTTTGCGCATGAGCTTTTTAAGACCACCTTCAGCGGCAACATAGTCGTCTTCGGATTCGCGTAGTGCTTTTTCCCATGCTGGGGCAAATCCTGGGGCTTGTTCACGCATCACACTGATGGCTGCCTCCGTGACTTCGAGACGACGAAGCTCGGCTTTTCCTGATTTTTGCTGCACGGTACTGAGGTTGACTCGGAGTGTCTCGTTCTGCTCCCTTATTTCATCTAGCTGATTCTGCAGTAGTTCGTTGCCCTTTGCGTTGATCTTGAGTTGTGTATTGAGGTGACCTTGAAGTTCAGAATTCTCTTCTTTTATCCGTTTTAGCTCGGTTTTAAGAAATTTTCTATCCTTCGCTCCAGATCTCCAAATAAAGAAGACTAATCCGAGTCCGAGCAAAAGCCCCCAACTAAAAGGGTGTGAGAATATTTCTAGCACAATTTCCATAGAATATAGGATACGTGTATTTCAGCTGGTGAAAAGAGCGATTTTCCCGATTTGCTATTTCATTAGCTCTGAATACGACTCTCAATGAGTGAATAGGAATAATTTACCCCTTTAAACGATGAGAAAAACGAATGCTGATAAATGTACGAATCGTGAGTTGCATTCGATCTGTATTCCCTTACTTTTCAAGAAATTTCACACATTCATCATGAGCGACACGCAACAAATCTGGCTAGACGGCAACATTATCGATAAAGCCGACGCTAAGATCTCCGTATTTGACCACGGCCTTCTCTACGGCGACGGCATCTTTGAAGGCATCCGCTTCTACAGCGGCAGAGTTTTCCGTCTAGAAGAGCACATCGAACGCCTAATTCTTTCAGCCAAAGCCATTCACATGCAACTCCCGTGGACGCTGGAGGAAATGTGCCAAGCTACTGTCGACACAGTGAAAGCCAACGGCCTCACGGACGGCTACATCCGGCTAGTGATCACCCGCGGTGAAGGTGGCCTCGGCCTCAACCCCTACCTTTGTCCGAAGCCGTCGATGTTCATCATCGCAGCGGCAATCCAACTCTACCCAGAGGAAAATTACACCAATGGACTAGAGCTCATCACCTGTGCGACACGCCGCCCTACTCCTGGTTCACTCAGCCCACAGGTGAAGTCACTCAACTACCTCAACAACATAATGGCAAAGATCGAATGTATCCAAGCCGGTGTGATCGAAGGTGTCATGCTCAACGAGCAAGGCTACGTGGCTGAATGCACAGGCGACAACGTGTTCGTCATCAAAAGAGGCAAACTCTACACTCCTCCAGTTTCCGACGGCTCGCTCGACGGCATCACCCGCCAGGTCATTTTTGAACTTTGTAAAAAGGCTGGGCTGGAGCTCACTGAGAAATCAATGACGCGCTACGACCTCTACACTGCAGACGAAATCTTCCTCACCGGCACCGCTGCCGAGGTGATTCCTGCTGTGAAATACGACCAGCGCTTGATCGGCGATGGAACTCCAGGACCAATTTCGAAGCAACTAGTGGAAGACTTCCGAGCTCTCGCCAACAGCGAAGGCACACCTTGCGTATAGTGTTTTAGCATTCCCTCTTTTAGAATGACAGCTCCAGTGGTGGTGCTGCCATTTTTTCAGCTGTAAACCTCTAACAAATACTTCGCCGCAATTTGTGAATTGGAATACCGATGGGAGTCTAACTCTATAGAGGAATCAATGGAGTCTGAGAGATCTTCTTTACCTCACTATGGTAGTGGATTAGAGTACTCGATACGTAACTTCGAGCTTCTATGAAAACCCAACTCATTCGCAACGCCACCCTCAAGATAGAATATAACAAACACCAGATTCTACTAGACCCCTTCTTCTCCTCAAAAGGCTCCCTCCCTGCATTTGCTGGAATTGCCCCGAACCCAACTGTCGACCTCCCTGTATCCAAAGAGGAAATCCTCGACGGTGTTGAGCTCATTCTTCTCAGCCATCTACACCCAGACCATTTTGATGAACCAGCTCAAGAAGCCCTACCGAAATTCCTCCCAGTTTTCTGTGCTCCAGTCGACCAACCGAACATCGAAGCAAAAGGCTTCACCAATGTTTCCGCGATCAAAGAGCCGATGGAATGGGAAGGCATAACAGTCGAGGCCACTTTTGCCCAGCACGGGACTGGTGACTGGTTGACCCGCATGGGTCACGTCACAGGCTTCTTACTCAGCGCTCCAAACAGACCATCACTCTATCTGGCGGGTGACACAGTGCTAACAGATGAGGTGAGGAAATTTATTAAAAACCGAAAGCCAAACGTGATAGTGACCAACTCTGGCGGCGCCCACTTCCCAGACGCACCACCTATCATCATGGATATAGAGCAGACATTAGAAGTCTGTACCCTCGCTCCAAAATCGAAAGTAATCGCCACCCACCTAGAAGCCCTTGACCATTGCCCAGTCACTAGAACAGCTCTGAGGTCAGCAGCTAAAGAAGCTGGTCACACCCACCTCATCGTGCCTGAAGATGGAGAAATTGTAACTATCTAGAGCTGGCTTTCAATGGGAAGCCAACGAGCAAACGAGTCTATGATCCGCTGAGAGGTTCCGCGTGTTGGTTTTTTAGTTAAAGGATCCTGTTCTGCTCCGCGCCAGACAATCCGGCCCTTTTTATCGTACTCTAATTTCCAAGAATTTTCTGGTTCCACCATTTTCGCAATCTGTTGATAGAGTAGGTTCGTGAGTTGGGGTGATTTAATGACAAGGCCTTCTTCAGTATTTAGATCCATCGCTCTTGGGTCCATATTTAACGATCCAATAAAGCAAGTTTCTCGATCGATCAAGACAGCCTTCATATGCATTCCTATAAAGGGAGCTGTGACTGGAGCCACATCACAAAGGGCACGCTGTTGGGCGTTCGGCTGGGAACTATATTCATAGAGTTCACAGCCAGCATCAAGGATAGCTCTACGGTACTTCCGGTAATGACTATGCGCCATCGTATGATTGTTAGCACCAAGGGAGGGCACCACGATTTTGACCCGTACACCACTTTTTGTTTTTGCTCCGAGTCTAGTGAATGAGGCACTTAATGGGATGAAGTAGGGTGACACTATAATGACCTCATTCTTTGCTGAAGCCAGACCAGTGGTAAGAGTGTCCACTACAGCACGATCTTTTCCTAACGGGTCATCGCCAATAAACTCTGCAGTTCCTGACACCATTCGCCGGTGAAGTGAATTCAGGCGAGAACTCCAATCTTCGGAGTAATCTGGGTAGGACTTTAGCTTCTTCTCTCTGTTGGCCGATATGCCACTGCGTAATTTATCAATTCCAGCCTTTAGATCGAAGTTATCTACCTTATTGGACAGTAAACTAGCGGGGTATGCCATAGCACTATTCCAGAACCTATCAAATTCCTCGTTCACTTGCCCAAGTACGGCTCCTGTCGATAGCACATCAAGATCACGGAAATTGTATTTTTTCGATAATCCGTAATAATTGTCACCAATATTCCTCCCTCCATTGATTGAAAAAACCCCATCCGCGATGAATGTCTTGTTGTGCATCCGACGATTCATCTTGGAGAAATTCATCATAAAATACACAGCCTGGCCGAAAGCATTGGTGCGCACTTTATTCGGATTATAAAGACGGATCGCTACGTACGGATGGGATTCAATCGCAGCTAGACCCGCTGGGTCAGAGGTGAGCCAGATATCGTCCACTAACAGCCTAACTCGAACCCCGCGGTTGGCAGCCCTCAGAACTCGGTCGAACACTAGAGCTCCACTTACATCGTCATTCCAAAGGAAGGTCTGTATATCCAAAGAGCTCACTGCTGAATCAATCAATGCCAAGCGCCATTTCAATGCTTCATCGGCCTCATTAATCAACAAGAAATGAGACTTCAAATCGGACTTTTGAATCTCTTTCGAAACCTCTAGCAGACGGCTATTCTGAGGGGCTTTGAGGGCCGGCTCAAAGTGAGCATGCTGAACTGGTGGGAGAGCCCGGCACCCATTGAGTGCTAGTAGTCCAAGTAAAATAAAAAGAGAGCGTCGCATCGCTGACAATCTAGCAGTTAGCCTCCGCGTGAGAAGTCAGAATGTTTGAATACTCGATTCAATCGATGAAGCCCAGAGCCAGCGAACGCGCATCGGCGTCTGCTGCAATCAAATCATCGAGCGACTTTCCGGGCTGCCACACATGGGCATCCATCACTTTTGCTACTAATTTCCAGATGTCAGTGAAACCGATTTTCTTATTGATAAAGGCATCCACAGCCACTTCGTTAGCTGCATTGTAGACTGCTGGCAGAGTCCCCCCTTTAGTACCAGCTCTGACGGCAAGATCGATCGCTGGAAAGACATCGCGCCTAGCAGCCTCAAACTCTAACTTCCCGATTTCAGCAAAGTTGAGTGGTTTCAGCCCAGTGCTCACGCGTTCAGGGTAAGTCACGGCATACTGGATAGGGAAACACATGTCGGTGGTGTTGAGCTGTGCTAGCACCGAGCTATCGGAAAACTCTACCATCGAGTGCACGATGCTCTGCGGGTGCACGATCACATCGACTTTATCCATCTCCACTCCAAAGAGCCAACGCGCTTCGATCATCTCCAGTCCCTTGTTAAAGAGCGTCGCTGAGTCGATGGTGATTTTACGCCCCATCTCCCAAGTTGGATGCTTCAGCGCCTGCTCTAACTGGACGTCGGCTAGCTTATCGGAATCCCAAGTACGGAACGGCCCGCCTGACGCAGTTAGAATGAGTCGGCTGATTTCTTTTTCTCCACCTGCATGACCTTCAAGGCATTGAAAAATGGCATTGTGCTCAGAATCTACAGGGAGGACCTTCACTCCCTTTCGCTCAGCGGCGGCCATTACTAACTCACCAGCCATTACTAAAATCTCTTTACTCGCTATCGCTAACTCTTTCCCTGCTTCAATCGCAGCCAGTGCAGGATGTAATCCTGCAGTTCCCACAATCGCCACTAGAACCATGTCTGCGCCCTCTAACTCGGCTAGTTTCACTAATCCATCCAACCCGGTATAGACTTGAACATCTTCGTCTACCAAAGCGCGGAGTGCCGCTTCCTTTTCAGGATTGTAAATTGCCACATGCTTGGCGCCGGTCTCTCGGGCCTGTTTGGCTAGAGCCTCCACGCTATTCGCTGCGGCGAGCCCGACGATTTCCATTCGCTCTGGGATCTCACCAGCGACCTTGAGTGTGCTAGTTCCTATCGACCCAGTAGAGCCCAGGATAACCACTTTTTTGCGCTTCATAGAAATGAGTATATATATATAATTAAGCTACCCAAATGAGGTAGAAATAGAGCACTGGAGCAGTGAAGCAAAGACTATCAATCAAGTCTAACGCCCCACCAATTCCAGGTAGAGTGTTGCCACTATCTTTCGCTTCCAAACTGCGTTTGATAACAGATTCAGCAAGATCTCCAACAACCGTACATAGGGAAAGCAGAACACTGAGGCCAATCACATGCCCCCAGCCGCCTAACACCGTTAGTTGGTCCATCTTTAGAGCGTAGAGCCCACAGCCTAGAGCCACAGCCCAAACGATTGCACCAAAGAACCCCTGCCAAGTTTTGCCTGGGCTGATATGAGGAATCATCTTGTGCTTACCAATCAGAGAACCAGTGCAGTAGGCTCCGATGTCAGTGATTTTAGTCACACAGACTAACCAAATGAGAAGCCAAGCACCCGGTACTGCGCCTTCCAAACTTGGAACAAAAAGCACACGCCCCATGAAGCTGAATAAAAAGGGTACGTAGAGGAAACTTAGCACGGTGGATGCCACGGCTACCAATGGTTTACTGCCCTCGATTGGGTCGCGCAGCTGAAAAATGAAGCTAACGAGTACTGCAAGGGCTATGGCAGCACCATCAACAGCACCCAACATTTCCAGTGCTCCAGTGCCTTTCGTTGCCAGTAAGTAAGCAACCGTCAGAGTGTAACCAATGGAGAGCGTGAGCCCCCATTTGATTTGGCATGGTAATCCGTTAGCCCGAATCATTTTATAAAGCTCCGTACTAGCAGCAATGGCCAAGAAGCAAATCAAGCCGAGGTACGCCCACTGATTTTTGCTCACAAATGTGCCTCCAACAATGGTCACCAACAACACGGTGCTGAAGAGCCGAGCGGCAAATACTTGAGCCTTTGATTTTCCATCACTCATACGTCAAAGCATCCAAGCCAGCCCAATGGTATTTGGCAATGAGATTTCCCATCTATTTATTTTCATAAAGATGCTTTAGAGTTCACAAAGAGAGTGAGCCCCTTATAAAGAACTACGTGGCTCGCCTATTCCAACATGAACTCGTTAAGCTCTTCCTCTTCATTTTCCTCAGTTTCGTTGGAGCTTCGTTATTAGCTCCACACCTTTATGCATGGGGGAAAGACTTAGCTGCTCTCCATGCTCCCTTTGTCGAGGAACCCATTTTCTGGGATTCACCCACGATTTGGCTTGCCGAAAAATGTGATTCCGCAAAATTCCCCCGCTACTTCAAACGTGCCCTAATGGGCACGGCTATCCTCTTACTCTATCCGTTGATTAGTAGCCTCAAAAATGAGGTTACAGAAAAAAACAAAATCCCACTTAGTCAGCGTATCAAACTTGGAAATCAAGACTGGAAAGACCTAGGAATAGGACTACTCTTCTCAGCTGGATTCCTCACACTTTTAGTACTTACAATTTATCAGCTAGGATGGACTCAGATGGCTGATAAAATCGAAATCGGTAAAGCTATTCAGAAAGCTATCATTCCAGCCATCATCGTTGCATTGATAGAAGAATGGTTATTCCGTGGAGTACTCTACGACATCCTGATGCGTAAACTTAATACTACTCAGACAATCATTGGTCTCTCTCTCTTCTTTGCGTCAGTCCACTTCTTACTCCCTCCCAAAGGCATCACAATCGCCGATCCACGAGGCGCCCTCGCCGGCTTCGAAATGCTCGGACTCATTGGCCAAAAGTTTCTTGATCCCAGTTCATTTTTCGGTGTCTTCCTCACGCTTTTCGTTGTGGGAGCCACCCTCGCCTATACCCGCTACAAAACCGGAAAGCTCTGGATGGCGATCGGACTTCATGCTGGTTGGATATTTTCACTCAAGCTCACCAACCAACTTACAGATCCAACAGGTGAAGCTCCTAAATTATTATTTAATGGGAACATCACGGACGGAATTTTCCCTCTTCTCACTCTTCTAATCACCGGCATATGCCTATTCTTTTACCTTCGCTCTCGAAAATTGTGCGCCACCCAAGACTAACTCGTCTACTCGACTACATTTACCCCCCCTCGTGCCACCACTGTGACACGCCTACCAAGGATGGACGCTATCTCTGTCAGAAATGCGTCTCAGACAGCGCTCGGGTAAAGCCACCTTTTTGTGATACCTGCGGCGAGGGCTATGACGGAACCATGGACGGTCCATTCCTATGCCCCAACTGCCAGCACCTCGATTTCAACTTCCTTTTTGCTAAAGCCGCCCTAGAAAACACCCGCTCAAACCACCAATTGGTAGTCGACTTTAAGTATCTTAAAAAGTTTCACCTCGCCAATGAGCTTGCTCTTTTTTGTACAGAATCCATGGAAAGCGACCAACGATTTTGCGAACTTCCATCCCCCGTATTCATCCCCGTCCCACTGCATTGGCGGAGGAAGTGGCACAGGGGCTTCAACCAAGCAGCAGAAATCTCCCGCCAGCTAGAGCGGCATACTAACATACCGACCCGAAATGCCCTCAGCCGCACGCGCAACACCAAGACACAGACTCGGCTGGGTAGAACTGATCGCCTCAAAAATCTCGAGGGCGCATTTAGCTTCAGCAAGTTAGACCCAGATTTCAGATCGGCAATCCTTGTAGATGACGTCTTCACCACGGGCTCTACAGCAACTGCTTGCGCCGGGGTTCTAAAGAAACACGCGCCTCAGCTCGAAAACATTGTTGTACTCACCGCCTTACGTGGCTAGTCTGCCCAAAGAAACGGCATCCGCTGCCAAACAACTTTACTAAAGCCATGGGTATTTTCGAACGACCAAGACTTCGCAACAATAAGAGAAAAGACATGCCTAACGACCTCTGGACCAAGTGCCCAGAGTGCGATGCCATGATCCACACTCTTGATCTCAAACAGAACGATCAAGTCTGCACTAGCTGCGACCATCACTTCCTGCTTGGCTCAGCTGAGCGCATTGCCTCCATCGCTGATGCTGGCACATTCGAGGAGACCAATGCAGAGCTCTACTCGAAAAACCCCCTCGGCTTCCATAAGTATGAAGAGAAAATCGACATGCTCCGCAAAAAGACTGGGATGAATGATGCTGTGGTCACTGGCCGACTGAATATCGCCGGAAACCCAGCAATGATCGCGGTGATGGACTTCAAATTCTTTGCCGGATCCATGGGCTCCGTGGTTGGCGAAAAAATCACCCGCGCCATCGAAACCGCCGTAAAAGAAAAGCGCGGAATGGTCATCGTTTCCTCCTCATCAGGAGCTCGCATGCAGGAAGGCATGCTCTCACTCATGCAGATGGCTAAGACCTGTGCCGCTCTCGCACGCCTTTCTGAGCACGGTCTCCCCTACATTTCACTTCTCACCCATCCAACAACTGGCGGCGTGACTGCTTCATTCGCAACCATCGGCGACATCAACCTCGCTGAGCCAAAGTGCATGATCGGCTTTGCTGGTCCACGCGTGGTGAAAGAAACCACCCACCAAGATCTGCCTCCAGGCTTTCAGACTGCAGAGTTCATGCTCCAGCACGGTCTCGTCGACTCCATCGTGCGGCGTCACGATGTGAAGAAAAAACTCGGCCAACTACTCAGCTACATGATGCCGCTGTAAGCATCATCCATTTATATAAAGCCTCTCTGATCTAATTAGAGAGGTTTTTTTGTCTACTAACAGCATAGACTAATGACCTACCGACAAGCTCTCGATTGGCTCTACTCGACTCAGACTTTTGGCATCAAGCTCGGGCTCGATGGGCCAAAGCAATTGCTACGTCAGCTGCTAGCCTATCCAACTCGCAACACCCAGGTTGTCCACCTAGCCGGAACTAACGGCAAGGGATCGACCTCAGCAATCATCGACTCACTGGCCCGCGCCACCGGCCTGCGCTGCGGGCTTTTCACCTCCCCCCATCTAGTAGATTTCCGTGAACGTATGCGCGTGAATGGCGAAATGATCCCCGAACAAAAAGTCCTCGACACCATTCTTGAGATCAAAGAAATCGTGGCTAACTGGGAACACCACCCCACATTTTTCGAACTCACTCTCGCCATCGCGATGCGCCATTTCAAAGAAACCGAGTGTGAGCTCATTATTCTAGAAACTGGAATGGGAGGCAGACTAGATGCCACCACCGCTGTCCCTGCAGACGTCTGCGTCATTACCCCTATCGCACTCGACCACTCGGAGTGGCTTGGCGACACGCTGGAAAAAGTAGCCGGAGAGAAAGCGGGAATCATCTGTGAGAAAAAACCTGTGATTAGTGCTCAGCAAGAGCGCTCAGCCGCCATTGTCATTGCTGAAGAAGCTGAAGAAAAACGCGCTCCCCTCACCACGGTGAATGGTCCACTACTAGGCTACAACATCAATCTAGTTGGCAAGCATCAGGCGGAAAATGCCAAACTAGCGATCGAAGCTGTCACAGCTCTTGGCATACCGCTCGATTTTGACTCGGTTAAATACGCTCTCACTAACATCAACTGGCCAGGTCGCTTTGAAACCCTATCTGAGCAACCTCAAATCATCATTGACGGAGCCCACAATCCCCATGCTGCAAATGCCTTAGTCGACACATGGAAGCAAGAATTTGGCGATCAAAAAGCCACTCTAGTCTTCGGTGCTGTCGAAGAAAAAGACGTGGCTGAGGTACTCGGAATTCTTTGCTCAATCAGCGAAGAGATTCACCTCACCCCTCTCGATTCACCGCGCACTCTTAGTACCGAGGCCGCTATCGCAGCACTCCCAGTAAACACTCCACACGCTTCCCACGAGAATTTAGAAAACGCTCTAACTGCCCTCAGCCAGAGCAAAAAACCAATCCTTATTGCAGGATCGCTCTTCCTAATAGGAGAAGCAAAAGCGCTCTTTGGTAATGGAGGATTCCAACGCAGCGCCCAGTAGCGACGATCACACGAGTTTCACTTTCTGAGATGCTTTGCATTGTATGCCCTATTTCTCTATTGCCTATAGCACTCATGCCTCCTTTCAAGATGACAATGTGCTGAACGTGCATCCGTAAATTTTCGGTTAACAACTGAACGTGTTCAGTTCTCTCCGTCAAAACCAAAGGACTTCTACCCTCGTTTATTGCATCTATCGCATCCGACACAATTTGCCTATATCGAGACCCATCACCAATGACCATTTTCGATTATTCGAATGATAACCATCTCCCTCTGAAGCGAACACTTACTTTAAAGATAAATTGCTGCGAAAGTGCTGCAAAGAGCGCTGCAGGTGGTTTGGACTATTCTTAATGCCAAATGTGTGTAGCAAGATAGGTCCCTGGTACTTATATTGTTTCAAAAGTTTCAAAAAGGGAACGACATAGGTGTCCCCTTCCGCCAGAGGCTTGATAGCATCAGACCAATCGCCTTTTTTTGATTTAAAGTTGATCACATCATCCGTACCCGAAATAGAGACCAGCGACACGTCCCTAATGGTTTCCTCAACTATTTTCGCCATCTTTGTCTCGTTGCCCGTGCGCAGTAGGTGGCATAGATGCAGAGAAATAGACAGATTGGGGTGATCTACCCGTTTCATGATTCTATGAGCATGCGCGGTGGTTTCTATCACGGTCCTATAATGCGGATAAATCACAATCGGCACGCCATGCTTCTGCCCATCTTCAGACATATTCCTAAAAAATGAATCCATCTCTTTCTGTGACATACTCTGCCTAACAATTATCCATAAGACCGTCTTGGTATTACCCAAGTAAGGCAGCGACTTTTTCAAATTCGCCACATCTTTCGCTGATTTGACCGCCGTGTATGCTGCTAGAAATTTAAAATCCTTGTTATTTTTCTGGAAGTAATCCGAGTACTTTTTCGCTGTCACCGGACTATTTGCAATACCGCAACAACACCTTTGAACCCCATTTTCTCCAGAGCATAGAGTCGATGGTCCATTGACGCCCCTTCCATGAGGTATGGGTAGTCGTAAACGTAGAGCTCCTGGGCCCTTGTGTGGGTCCAGAACAATAGGAATATACTGCAAACAAGCGAGAAACTGTGGCCGAGATTTTTCATGTAATATGCCGATGGATTATGAGCGAAATTTTTATTACCTAAACGAAAGCCCTCTTTCACTCAGGGAAGGATTACAGACTCATTTCATACAGTAATGACACCATGAATAAAGTCTATAATATGGCGACCTTTTTAGCCTCAGGCCCGCATTTTAGCTGTGATTTTAAGCGTGTAGGAGACTGGTCTAGAATCTCGTAGTTTTTTGTAATTCGCGCAGAATTCTTGTGTGATATCTATTCATTTTCGGAGAAATTGGACGCTTATGCTTAGGAGTTATCACATTTTCTATTATCCACTGGTTTGCTTGCTTCGAGCACTCTGAGCAATGATGAATCAATGCGTATTTAGCTAATTTATCAGTGATGCAGCAACCACCAAAGACTCTGTAATTTTTAGAATAGGGAAATTTATAATACCTCTCCATTCTTGGGTCATCTAAAGACTCCTCTGCTGGAAATCCCCATTGTATATGGGCTTTAACCGTCGTCAGCTTGACTTGATGGACGTGGCAGATTGTAGCTTTACCTCTCCAGTCTTCAGTTAAATCATCTTTCTCCAGAACTTCACAGAATACTGGAGGCGAAATTACAATAAGCAGCAAGTTGACTAGAATTCTCATGCTGATACAACGCAGAGAACTCGATACTTCTTAGTATTTTCACCTAACTCCCTATTGCTTTACGATCTTCACCGGAGCGTTTGGCAGTGCCTGGAGGAAGGTTTTTCCGTAGCGCTTTGTGACCACGCGGTTGTCGAGGATCACGACAATTCCTTTATCCTTTTCTGAGCGGATAAGTCGGCCCACGCCTTGACGTAGTTTGATCACCGCTTCAGGCACGGAATATTCCATGAACGGATTCCCACCCTCAGCCTCGATCGATTCGATCTTTGACTGCACCACTGGGTGGTCCGGTACCGAGAATGGCAAGCGGGTGACAATCACATTGCTCAGTGACTCACCCGGCACATCGACGCCTGCCCAAAAACTAGCGGTGCCAAAAAGCACACTGTGGATATCTTCGCGGAAGATCTCCACCATCTTGTGCCGCGGGGTTCCGTCGCCTTGGACTAACAGACGCCAGTCCATTTCCTCAAAATAGTCTTTCATGGCATCTGCCACATTGCGCATCACCTTGTAGCTCGTAAACAACACGAAGGCCTTGCCCTCAGTGTATTTTAAAACTCGCCCAATCCAGTGTACCAAAGCTTCTTCGTAGGTGGGAGTCCCAGGGTCAGGCATTGCCTGCATCACGTAGATCTCCATTTGTTTTTTGTAATCAAACGGACTACCGATCTGCACAGCCTTGGCATGCTCGGCTCCCACTCGGCGGCGAAAATAACTCATATCTTCCTCACCGGCACTCAGAGTGGCACTGGTTAAAATACAAGTCCGTCCTTTGCCAAACATCAGCTCGCGCAGCCTATCTGCAACGTTGATAGGTGCTGATCGCAAGCTCAGCACATCTCCATCGCGGCCAGATTTTTCGATCCAATAGACGCTTTCCTCGTCGGTTTGATCGAGGAAAAGGCGTAAAGTTCCATGCACCTCGCGCAGACGGCGGGCTCCATCCATCAGCTCCTTGCGGGCTGACGATTCTTTCTCTAACTTCTCCGCTTCATCTTCGACTTTATCCCACAACTTCCGCAGTGGTTCAGCCAGGGTGTTGTCAACAATATCAGCCTCACGCACTCTCGATTCCTTCGAGTATTGGCCGAACTGGACACTCTCTTGGAGTTCATCGAAAAAATCTTGCGAGCGCTCAAGGAGTTCTTCAGCCGCTTGAATTCCCTCGCCACAGCGAAGTTGCTTCAGCAGTCCTTTCTTGTTGCGTGGATTGTACAGCCTAGACACATCAAAACGGAGTCCCGACTGGCTCAAGCGTAGCCCCAGCTGGCTAGCTGCGACATCCTCCAGCGTGTGGGCCTCATCAAAGATTACGAAATCGTTCGGAAAAATGTAGCCCATATCTCGCTCATCGCGATCGTCTGTAGCCGAATCTAACAATGAAAAGAAAAGTGTGTGATTCACCACCACTACATTCGCTTTCTCCACCCGCTTGCGTGCTTTTTGGTAAAAACAATTGCCGCGTGTGCCACAGGTCCGCGGAGTGCAAATATGCGCCTCGCTACAAACCGAGCTCCAAACTTTCGGTGATGGTCGGAAATCGAGTTCACTCAGAGTTCCATCCTGGGTCCCCTCAGCCCAGTCCCATACTTGCTTGAGCTCGTCCACCTCACTTGAGGTGAATAGGTCACCTTTGGAATCCATCGCAATGCGCAAGCGCAAGGGGCAAACGTAATTTTGGCGCCCTTTCAGCAAAACCGCGGTGAAATCTATTCCTAAAAGCTTTCGCACAATCGGGATGTCTTTCCCTGTCAGTTGCTCTTGCAGGTTTATCGTGTGGGTGGAAATCACCGCTTTCTTACCACTCTGCACGGCAAACTTCACAGCTGGAATCAAGTAGGCCAATGACTTGCCAACGCCAGTACCAGCCTCGACAGTCAGTACATTCGCCTGCTCCAGCGCAGAAGCGACCTCCACAGCCATTTCTTGCTGCTCAGCACGGTAGGCAAAATCTGGAGATTTCGACAGCAAACCATCCGCGGAAAATATCCCGTGAATTTCATCAGCCAAGCCCTCACAAGCCCCAGATCCAGTACCTTCTACAAATGCTATCATGCGCGAAACAAGCTCTACTCAATTCCCTCATAACTAGCAACTGAAACACGATTCATCTTCACCTAACATTCATTCGAGTGTAGGTTGCCGCATTCCATTATGAGCAACGATTTCTACTGCGACGAAGCCCTCAGCGGCAAAACTCCCATCGAAAAGGTACACGAGAATGCTGACGTTCTCGCCTTCCATCACACTCGCCCGTTTTGGCCAGTGCATATCGTCGTCATCCCGAAGGCTCATATTCCCTCGCTCACTCAGCTGGATGGCCACCCCATCGAGCTAGTCCACAAGGTTCTCGATGTAGTCAGGCTAGTCGCAGCTCAGGTGGAGCAAGAGCACGGCTCCTGCCGCGTCCTGACAAACCTCGGCGAATACCAAGACTCCAAGCACTTACACTTCCACGTCAATTCAGGTGAATCACTACGCTGAGGGTTAAATAGTTAGGTAACAGCTCTATCCAACAGAAGAAAACATTGAATTTCTTGGCATTTTGGATGAAACTGTACCATGCAATTTCGCGACGCTCTCACGGCTCCATCCAGCCGAGCATGGCTCTTTAAGGGGAAATTTGGATTGGAGAAAGAGCACATTAGAGTTGATCGCTCAGGCAAGCTTGCGCTCAGCCCACACCCCGCAGTTTTCGGAGACAAGCTAGCCAACCCCTATGTGACCGTCGACTTCTCAGAGAGCCAGCTAGAGATGATCACTCCACCGGTCGAGAGCATGAACGAAGCTCTCGGATTCTTGGAAACGATCCATGACATTGTTACTGAGAATTTAGCCGACGAATTACTCTGGCCACAGAGCATGCCACCAGCATTACCCGAGGATGGCTCACAAATACCGCTCGCGCAGTTTACTAGCGAGCATCGGGCGCTAACCGAATATCGCAGATTTCTTGCTAAAACCTACGGCAGGAAGAAGCAAATGATCTCGGGCGTCCACGTCAACATCAGCCTCTCGGAGACCTTGATCGAAAGGCTCTTCGCCAGCAGTGACTCAGAGCTGAGCCTAGGAGTTTTTCGCTCGCAGCTCTACATGAAAGCACTGCGAAACATGATGCGTCACCGGTGGATGATGACCGCCTTGTTAGGGAATTCTCCAGCCGCAGACAAAAGCTATATCACGATGTGTCCAGACCTGCCTCAGGTCACTCCCAATACCTGTTGCGGACAGAAAACC
>Ga0233404_10000092_pt1 | contig 20448 bp, 22 predicted proteins | sample Na_oxic_2_MG_FD_179861 | JGI IMG/M metagenome (GOLD analysis project Ga0233404, IMG submission 179861) | Seawater microbial communities from Saanich Inlet, British Columbia, Canada - Na_oxic_2_MG | ecosystem: Environmental > Aquatic > Marine > Inlet | place: Canada: British Columbia | collected...
GAATTAGAGGGAGTAGGAGTAGGAGTAGGAGTAGGAGTAGGAGTAGGAGTAGGAGTAGGAGTAGGAGTAGGAGTAGGAGTAGGCTTTTGAATAACAGCGGGCTGAGCTACAGGAGTTGCCTCCGTCACAGCTTTCAGCGCTGATTTTTTAACAGTCGCTTTCTTTACTGTTACTTTTTTAGCGGCCTTTTTAGCAGTCGTTTTTTTAGCTGCTTTCTTGGCCGTTTTTTTAGCGGCCTTTTTAGCAGTGGCTTTTTTAGCTGCTTTCTTGGCCGTTTTTTTAGCTACCTTCTTGGCAACGGCTGTTTTGACGTTGATTACGTCCTCAGGCTTGGAACCTTCTTCGCTCATAATATAGTTTTAGGTAAAGAGTCTCCGTAATGGGAATTACGGTTAGGAGTGGTCATTGCCACTCAATGGGTTGGTGACGCGATAGGATTGCGTCGCAAATAGAAATATCTTTGTTGATAGATGCTTGTCGTCAAGCGTAGTGCTGTTGCACGTGTCTGTGGAAATCTTCTTACGCAGTTAGTCAGTGGGAATAGTGACGATGCGGAGCAACTAAAAGAGTTTAGTGCTGGAAATCCCGAGGCAGTTGAATGTCTGCCTCGTGTCTTGACGACTTAGATATGCTGCATGGTTAATGCAATCTTGGCAATTATTTTTTTTAACGATGAAATGCGTCGCTTTAAAGAGGCCACAAAAAAAGCCTGCGAGAGTGTCGCAGGCTGGTTTGTTTGAGAGGGAGGGATGCTTAGCTTCTTAGTTGAAGCTAGGTTTTTTGTGACGCTTGTAAATTTTGTTTGTTGCCAAATATGCATTTGAGAAGTCAGGAAGTGGAGACGCATCTGGAGGGCGAGGGATGTTGCGGCCGATTGTGGCGTCTTCAGGCTGAGAGTGAGCAATGTTGACTGGTGTTCCTTCTTTGATGAGCGCGAAAAACTTAGGAGCCACGTTGTGGTGCATACGGAGGCAACCGTGAGTGCATGGATGAGGCTTCATCCAGCCAGTGTGGAAGCCGTAGCCAGACTTAAATTCTGACCAATAAGGCATAGGAGTTCCGATGAATTTGGTGCCGGCGGGCTTGTTTCTACGGTAGCCACCAGTGTATTTACCTTGTCCGTGGTCGAAGTAACCATGTGTCTGAGCGCGGCGGTATTCTTGCTTGCTGTAGATAGTAAAGTTACCTTTTGGGGTAGGGGTAGAGCTAGTACCAACTGATAAAGGCATTACGAGAAGAGCCTTGTTGCCCTCCATGACGTAGGCCATTTGATTACTTGTGGAAACCTTGACTCGGACATTGCTAGGCTTAGATGGTTTGGAGGCTGGGAGGTTGTACGCATCGTACGCTCCGAGGCTTGTGGATTGTTGACAGGAGCTAAGAAGAGCAGCACAGACTACACCGAATAGAACAAGTATTTGTTTTTTCATATTGGATGATATTAGAGGCGGATCCATGTGAAGGTGCAATAGAAAAATCGTATCTGATGAATATGCTTGATGAGACGGCTATCTGGCATTTTCCCATTTGTAGACACGTCCTTTACGGAATTCTACTTTAGATTCGAGTTCGCTGATGTAATCGTTAGAGCGTGCGATTGAGGTGCCGTAATGCCCTCTGTGACCGTAGCCACCATAGAAGCCGCCTGAATATGTTGGAGAGTAGAGGTAGTAATACCACTTTTCAAAACTGGTTCCATTGTCAGAGCCCTTTGAACTGCGTGATGGATCACCCCAGGCGAGGTAAACCGCTTTTTTATCCATGCCCTTTTTTATTTGCCCTTGCTGGACTAACACTTGGTGATCTCGGGTGAGTTGGGTGAAGATGTCTTGGTTTTTAGCAATGCGATTTTGCCGTGTGTTTGTAGCGCAGTTGCTAAGCGTGAAGGCTCCCACTAAAGTTAAGCTTATGGTTAATATGCGATGAATCATGTATCTACTGTACATGGCTTGGCGGAAAGTTTCAATATAGAGTAGCTGGAAGGTTGTTTCTATATTCGATCTTACTTGTCAAATCTGGTTGATCCATAGCATTATATGGAGTGAGTAACACCGCCTACATCATGTCTGAAGAAGTAATTACCCCTAACGAGTTATCCTGTGAGTTGAAACGTTGTCCAGAATGGGAGGTGGATGGGAAAGGGGTTTCTAGGACTTGGGAATTTGAGAGTTTTGAGGATGCTATGGAGTTTGTGAATGTGGTTGCTGATATTGCCGAAGCTGCTTTCCACCATCCCGATATCGATATTCGCTACTCCAAGGTGAAATTACTTCTGATCACTCATGAAATTGGTGGGGTAACAGAAGCTGACATAGAAATGGCAACTAGGATAGATACAGTGACTGACGCGTAAACTTGCGACGAGCTTGGTTGTGTGAGCCAAATTTTGTGTGCTTGCCATGCCTATTAGCATTGGTTACATCGAGAGTCATGCGCGCTGGGCTTTCAATTTTTTACCTGCTGATTCCTGTTTTTATGGTTTCCTGTGCAAGTGTGCGCGAAATCGACTATGAAAAGGCTGAGGCGAGAGGTCTTGATAAGTATATGAGTGACGTGAAGTATGTTACCGACGAGCAAGGGAATGTACGGCCTGATAGCGGTAAACGTAGCCAGTATGATAGTAAGGGGGACTATGGCGGAGCTAAAGGCTTCAGTGGCGAGCACTATAGTAAGAAAAACTATCGCTCAAAACGCTGGGGGGGCAACAAAGGTTTCAATTCCAAGAATTACTCAGGTAACAAGAGTGGGAGCCAGTTCCAGCATTCTCCTCACTTTGTCCAGCAGCAAGCGAATGCTCAAGGCCAGTATGCCGCTGGTGGAGGCAAAAATTATGCAACTTCCGGGTATGCTGGAAACACGGGTGCAGTGAACCGGGGGAGGTCGGTGGCGCGTCCTAGCGATGCGCAGTCAGACGCGAAAAGTAATTATCCAGCGCCACCTATCTACAGCCTGGATCAGGTCAATGGTATAGGTGTGAATGAGACCAATGCCATGATGGGCCGCTAAAGCCAGGATCTTTAGTCTATATTGAGACGCATGGGGATCATGCTGGAATAGTTGAAACCAAGTTTTTGGAAGAACTTTTGCGAGTCTGCGCTGATTTTGTCCGTTAGCAGGGTGATGCGAGAAAAGTCCTTGCTGCTGGCGAACTTTTTAACGTGATCCACTAAGATCGATCCGTAGCCTTGACCTCGATGAGTGGGGTGGATGATGAAATCTTCTAATAAGATGACCATTCCGCCGCGGGCTGTTGAGATAGTGAAGAGTAAGTTTACCATGCCGAAAATCTTGTGATCATTTCTTAATACGAAGATGCGGCCCCTAGCAGGTTGCTCTAAGATCAACCGTAGTCCTCGTTGCTGGATTTCTCTATCAGCATCAAAATCGTCCTGCAGTTCGAAGAGTTCCATTACTAGTTCCGTGATCTGATCAAGGTCTTCGATCGTTGCTGTTTCGACGCGTGGGGCGTCGCTGGACTGTAGGAATGGGGTGACTGTGTTGGATTCGCTCATGGTTGACAGGGGGACTCTAACGGTGATTCTTAGGTTCAGCCACGAAAAAGCTGAGATATTCGAAAAAAAGAGCAATGATTGAGAATGACGTGTTGACAAAGGCGTCGAAATACTTAGGTTGCCCGCCAATCCATCTGACTCTGAGTAGGGAGATGGGAAATCTTTAATATTCCAACAGGAACATCACCATGAGCAAAAGAACTTACCAACCATCTAAGCGTGTTCGCAAGCGTCAGCACGGCTTCCGCGCACGTATGGCTACTAAAGCAGGCCGCGATTGTATTCGCCGTCGTCGCCAAAAGGGTCGCACACGTCTTATTCCTAAGGGCGCTGAGATTCACTTCAAGCGTCACACCAAGCAACACACCTAGTATTGCTTTAGTGTGAATTGAGTGGAGCCAATCTGGTTTCGCTCACATAACACTAATCACTACGGTGAGAGAAGCGCCCCATGCGTCTTCCCAGAAAGTTCTCAATCAGTCACCGGGCAGAATTTGCTCGCGTGCGAGAACATGGAAAGTCGCGTCCGGGGCGCTATCTTGTTGTTAGTATCTTGCGTTCAGACGAGCTTGTGCACTTCAAGTACGGACTCATAACAACCAAGAAAGTAGGCAAAGCGCATCAGCGAAATTACTTTCGGCGGGTCTTTCGTTCAATAATGCAAAACCATGGTGAGTTGATCAGTGAGGATTACTACATCGTGACTATTGCGCGTTGGCGAGCTTCTGAAGCGACCTATGAGCAACTCGAGCGCGAATGGCTCAAGTTAGCGCGAAAGCTAGGAGTGTTAAAATCCGAAATCTCATGAAGCGATTGCCCGTGGCATGTATAAAAATCGGAATTCGCGGATATCAGAAATTTCTGAATCCGATGTTACGAGCGGTGAGCGGACCTTATGGCGGTTGTCGATTTTCACCTTCTTGCTCGCATTATTTTTATCAGGCGGTAGATACCCATGGAGCACTGTACGGCAGTTGGCTTGGGATTCACCGTCTTTGTCGTTGTCACCCGTGGGGTGGCTGTGGGTGTGACCCAGTTCCACCAAAGAAATCATCGTAATTTTAGAATTTTAGATAGTAATCATTATGGATCGTAAAGCATGGATTATCCTCATCCTCTGTGGTATTGGCCTCGTCGCCAATACCATGTTTATGGGGGATACTGAAAAGGCTCTCAAAGAAGAGAGACAAGAAAAGAAGCAGGAGCAAGTAGCAGCTGAACATGCCTCGGGGTCAGAAACCGAATTTGTCACTGAGAAGCCCACACTTCCAGAAGCTAAAGATGATCAGTCGCACACGCTCACCGGTAAGGATGGTGACCTTGTAGACGTGATCTACACATTCACCAGTTTTGGTGGTGGTGTGAAGACTGCCGAGTTTCCCCTACAGAAGGCTATTTATGGGGATGGCCACATCGAGCTTAATAAACTTTCAAGTTATCCTGTCGGTGCGATCGCGTCGGACTATCGTAAAATTGATGGTTCCTTCTACGAGATCGTAGCGAAAGATGACAGATCGGTCACTTACAAGGGTAAGCTAGATGGAGGAATCGAGGTGACAAAGACGTGGACGTTGGAGTCTAAATCTGCCGCGAAAGGGTATCAACTCACGCTCGATGTGCATTTTAAAAATACATCTGGCGCAGCCATCAATCTAGCTGACTACGGTGTCTATACCGGCACCGCAGCACCCTTGCACGGCAAGGAAATGCAGGATAAGGCTGGTTGGTTCTATTACCAAGATGGATCTTTTGAGTTTGATAAACAGGGGCCATTCAAGGGTGGAATGTTCAGTGATGCGAAGGCTGTTGAAGTCATCAAGCCTTCTTCGCTCGAATACGCAGGTGTGAATAACCAGTTCTTTACTACTTTCTTCATGCCGAAAGGCTTTCAGGCTGATTCACTATGGGCGACTGGTGTTGAGCGTGATATCCAAGAGGATGAGAGTATGCTCAAGCGCTGGGTCTTCACCATGGGTGTGAATTTTCCTCACCAGATGCTCAATGCAGGTGGCCAACAAAGCTACAGCTTAGATGTTTACATGGGGCCGATGAAACGTGATGTGATCACGGCGGTGAGCACGAATACGAAGTCGATCATGAACTACGGCTGGTTCTCATTTTTTGCGACGTTTATGAGTTTCGCACTCAACTACATCCACAATTGGTTTAACGGTGCTTCATGGGCATGGGGATTATCAGTAGTTTTACTGACTCTCTTTATTCGTATCATCATTTGGCCGCTGCATAATAAGTCGACTCGCACCATGAAGCGTATGGGTAAGCTGCAGCCTATCATGAAGGAGATGCGTGAGAAGTATGCGGACAACCCGCAGAAACTCAACCAGGAGACAATGAAGCTCTATAAGACCTATGGGGTAAATCCAATGGGTGGCTGTCTTCCGATGCTGGTGCAGATTCCTATCTTCTTTGGTGTCTTCAAGATGCTTGGTTCCGCAGTAGAGATGCGCGGGGCAGAATTCCTCTGGGTGAAAGACCTCTCACGTCCAGACACGCTCTTTGAGTTGCCAATCCCGTTCTTCGGTGATGTGCCGATCAATATTTTACCTATCGTAATGGCCATTACCATGGTCTTACAGATGCGCTTGACGCCACAGTCTGGAGATAAACTACAACGCCGCATCTTCATGTTGATGCCGCTGATGTTCTTCTTCTTCTGTTACAACTATGCAGCAGCACTGGCGCTTTATTGGTCGACCCAGAACATCGTGTCTATCGCCCAGACTCTTCTTATGAAGAAGCTTCCTGAACCAGAGCTCAATGAGAAGTCAGGTAAGTCAGGGAAAGACGACAATGGCAAGCCACGCAAGAAAGGGTTGTTTGAGAAGCTCGCCGAGCGCATGGAGGATGCGCAGCGCCAGCAAGAAATTGCAGCTGGTCGCAAGCCAGGTGGAAATGGACAGCCATCGAATCCCGCTCCCGGCGAGATGAAGCAGGCGAAGAAGCCTAAAAAGAATAGCCCTAAAACTGGAGGCTAATCTCGGATTTTGCTCAAAGCAAAGTGACTATTTACTACCCTCACTCTCAAAGGAGTGAGGGTAGTTTTTTTATGGCGTGAGACTCAGGCCATTCGAAATAGAAGACCACCTAGTTTTCAGTGTCCCAATTGAGCATTATTTCACAAAGCCCAATAAAATGATATTTGGTTCATTTGAGCTCCGAGTGGTAACACTCGTGTCTTGATTCACAATGATGAGGATTGGCCCAAATTACTAAGAGGGTGAAGTGGAGGCATATTTAGACCTAATTGCCATCATGGGGATATCACTACTTGACTTTATATTTTATTTAGCGATATTGATGCCGTTCATATTTCAATCATCTCTGGTTAAGATGAGTTCATGAGTGGAGAAATTCACAGGTTGTTCATGGAATATTTTTTCATATAGTTGGGGGAAGCCTCGAGCCATCACGGTTCGGGGCTTCTTTTTTTATACAAGCAAGTGACGTAATAGAAACTGACCGCTTGTTATATCGCTGCATTTAAGGCAGGATGATGCTTAACCCATTATTGCCAACTATGTATAAAATTCCTCTTGCTCCAACGTTTCTGATTCTAGCCTCGTTTAGTGTGTCCTTCCTAAGTGGAGCTGATTCTCAGACGTGCGCCAAATTTAACTTATCCGATACGCCTAGTTTTGTAGATGCGAGGTTAGCGACTCAAACCATAAATTCTAGGGACTACGACCCTTTCGGGCTTCCTCAAAATCTAGACAAGAAGCCGACTTCTACTGACGACGTACCGGATGTCGCCGGTGACATAGGGGAAGTGATGAAGCCTCAGCTGGAGCTTCAACTTAACAAGTTACAGGGGAGAGTTAGTATCAGGGGCAACGGCTTTCTCTTAGGACGTCGTCATTTTAAAGTTGCAGATCAATTAAACCTCAAGGATGGAGAGAGTTTATTCAGTCTGGAGGTTATTTCAGTGGGGGAAAATGTGATTCAATTCCGTGATCTGAAGAGTAATGAGCTGTTAAAATTGAAGCTAGGTACTCGCCAGTTGCCGAAGACTGACCCGCTTCTATATATACCTTTAGGTGCTGAAGAGGAAGCCTTCGAGTTATAAAAGAAGCCGCATCCACGCTAGGTGAAGACGGCTGAAATTGTTCTTTGGTTGGCTTAGGTTACGCAAAGTACTCAACACCGGCCTTGAAGAGTGGCTGGTGCTTGTTGCCTGCGATATTCTTGGCTACGTCTTGGCCACGACGCTCGGTGTGACCCATCTTGCCAAAGACTCGTCCACATGGAGATGTGATGCCTTCGATGGCGTAGAGTGAGCCGTTCGGGTTGTGGGCGATGTCCATGGACGGTGCGCCTGCTAGGTCCGTGTATTGGGTGGCAATCTGGCCATTTGCAGCGAGCTGCTTGATCTCTTCCTCAGTGGCGTAGAACTTGCCTTCACCGTGTGAGAATGGGATGCTGTGCAGATCACCAACCTGTGTGTTCGCAAGCCAAGGTGACTTGTTGGATGCAATGCGTGTTGTTGCGTAACATGCTATGTGGCGGCCGATGTCGTTGAATGTGAGTGTTGGTGCGCCTGCCTGTGGGTCTTGAATTTCACCGTAAGGAACGAGGCCAGTTTTGATGAGAGCCTGGAAGCCGTTACAGATACCGAGCACGAGTCCATCGCGGTTCTGGATGAGATCCAACACTGCGTCGCGAACCATTGGGTTGCGAAGCACAGTTGCGATGAACTTGCCTGAACCATCAGGCTCGTCACCAGCGGAAAATCCACCAGGAAGCATGAGGATCTGTGATGCGTTGATCTGCTTAGCTAGTGCTGCGAGTGAAGCATTCACTTGATCTGAAGTGATGTTGCGGAACACTTCGATGTGCGCATCTCCACCAGCTTCGTTGAACATCTTAGCTGAATCGTATTCAGAATTTGTTCCAGGGAAACATGGGATTACGACCTTTGGTCGAATTTGAGATTTACGATTTGAGATTTGAGATTTTCTAGCGGCTTCGCCGTTGTATGAAAATGTCTCGATCGCTGAATTCTGAACCTCAGTGTTGGACGGGTAAGTGCTTTCTAGCGTTCCAGTCCAAGCGGCGATGAGTGTGTCGATCGCGAGTGTCTCACCAGCAACGGTGATGTTCTGAGCTGCTGTTGTCTGACCGATTTTCTCTGCGTTGAGTTCAGCTGGGAGTGTTGCTCCAGCTTTCACTTCGAGGATGAAGTTGAAGTAGCTTTCTGTGAAGAGTGCGTCTTCAGAGAGTGTGAGTTCTGCACCGATCTTGTTACCGAATGCCATCTTGGAAATACCCACTGCGATACCACCCTCAGCGAGAGTGTGCATTGCGTTGATGTCACCAGCTTCGTTAGTAGCGTAGAGGGCTTTAGCAATTTCCATAAGCTTCTTGAACTCAGGAATGTGGTTCGCGTCACGTGGGGTAGTTACTAGGTAGAGGTCGCTGCCAGCTTCTTTGAATTCAGGAGAAACTGCGAGAGTTGTCTTACCAGGAGCCACTGCGAAGGAAACGAGTGTCGGTGGAACGTCGATTTCATTGAACGAACCAGACATCGAGTCCTTACCGCCGATAGCAGCGAGGCGAAGCTCGTTCTGCACGGTGAAAGCACCGAGCAGAGCTGCGAATGGCTTGCCCCATCGTGCTGGATCAGTGCCGAGTTTTTCGAAGTATTCCTGAAGTGTGAGGCGAACGTCGCTGAGACGACCACCAGCGGAAACAATACGACAGACTGACTCAGTAACCGCGTAAACAGCGCCGTGGTAGGGTGACCAGCTAGCGATGTTAGGATTGAAGCCCCATGACATGTAGGAACAAGTCGTGGTGTTGCCAGCAATGAGTGGGATTTTAGCCACCATCGAGTCAGTAGGAGTGAGCTGGTATTTACCACCGAATGGGCTGAGAACCGTGCCTGCACCGACTGAGCTATCGAACTGCTCGCCGAGACCTTTTTGACCACATGAGTTGAGGTCAGAAAGTGCTGTTGTCCATTTAGATTCTAGATCTGAGAAATGAGAAGAAAGAAGGGAAGCCATCGGCTTTCCTAAAGGAGTCTCAGTTGTAGGAGCGGTGACTTGGAGGTCAGCGCTGAGAGTCACACCATTGGTGTCAAGGAATGCGCGGGAGAAATCCACTATCTTCTTGCCGCGCCATGTGATGACGAGTCGGCCAGAGTCAGTGACGTCTGCTACTTTAACACACTCGAGGTTTTCCTTGTCGCACTCAGCGAGGAAGTAGTCGATCTCGGATGGGTCGACGCAGATTGCCATACGTTCCTGTGACTCGGAAATTGCGAGCTCAGTGCCGTCGAGCCCGTCATACTTCTTCTTCACAGAATCGAGGTTGATCACCAGTGAAGGAGCGATTTCGCCGATGGCGACAGAAACACCGCCAGCACCGAAGTCGTTACAAATCTTGATTTTCTTAGTCAGCTCACCATTGCGGAAGAGACGCTGCACCTTGCGTTCAGTAGGAGCATTTCCTTTCTGAACTTCAGCTGAGTTGTCGAGAGCTGTGTCTGTGTGTTCTTTAGATGAACCAGTAGCTCCACCCACACCGTCGCGGCCAGTGCGACCACCGATGAGGAGAATCACGTCGCCAGCTGCTGGAGTGCCGCGGAATACGTTTTCTTTAGGAGCTGCTGCTACAACGGCACCGATTTCCATGCGCTTGGCAACGTAGTTAGGGTGGTAGACTTCAGCTACCTGACCAGTCGCGAGACCGATCTGGTTGCCGTAGGATGAATAGCCGTCAGCTGCGCCCTTACAGATCTTACGCTGTGGGAGCTTGCCTGCCATTGTGTCTGCAAATGGTGTGCGAGGGTCCGCAGCACCAGTCACGCGCATTGCTTGGTAGACGTAGGAGCGGCCAGAAAGTGGATCACGAATACAACCACCGAGACAAGTCGCCGCGCCACCGAATGGCTCGATCTCAGTTGGGTGGTTGTGTGTCTCGTTTTTGAACATCAGCAGCCACTCTTGGTCGACGCCATCGACGTCGACTGGAATGACGATAGAAGCTGCGTTGATTTCTTCTGAAACCTCCACGTTGTCGAGCTCACCAGTCTTGCGGAGCTCTTTCATGCCCATCAGAGCGATGTCCATGAGGCACTCAGGGCGCGTGTCGATCTTAGCTCCGTAGACTTCTTCACGAGTCTCTTGGTATTTGACGTAAGCTGCCTTTATGATTTCTGTGCCGTCAGCGAAGGAAACTTCGTTGAGCTTAGTGGCGAAAGTAGTGTGGCGGCAGTGATCAGACCAGTAAGTGTCGAGCATCTTGATCTCTGTAATGCTCGGGTTACGGCCTTCTTCGTCGCGGAAATAACGCTGAGTGAAGATGAAGTCTTGCGCGCTCATTGCGAGACCTAGTTCGTTGCGCTTGGCTGTGAGTTCTTCGTCAGATGCAGTGATGAACCACTCGAGGATTTCTACGTCTGCTGGAGTCGTGATTTCCTGAGCAAGTGACTCAGGAGCACCCATGGATGCTTCACGTGAATCAACGGCATTGATCACGTAAGCTTTGATCGCAACAAGTTGCTCAGCTGTGACTGCGCCTTGAAGGACGATCACGCGTGCGGAAACAACGATTGGCTTTTCCTGTTGGTTGAGAATCTGGATGCACTGCGCTGCAGAGTCTGCACGCTGGTCGAACTGACCTGGGAGAAATTCCACTGCGAAAGCTGTCTCGCCAGCAGCAATGCTGATAGAAGCTGTAGCGGACTCGACCTGTGGCTCGGATAGGATGAGTTGGCTCGCTTTTGCGAAATCCGCATCGCTGAGGCCGTCGATGTCATAGCGCTGGATAACGCGGATGCCTTCGAGGTTGGTGAGGCTCAGGTTTTCCCTGAGGTCGTGAAGCAACTCCTTAGCTGGAGAGTTGAACTCTGTTTGTTTTTCGACAAATACGCGATGCATTGTAGTGAGTGATGTTAAGTTCGTGGAGTGGAAAATGTGTCACTTGGGAGTAGGGGAACAACGCTCTAAGCGCAAGGGAGATTTGTGACTATTTGATGGGGTTTTGAGCATTGTTCTTCTCCGCTTATCTAGCTCCGTGATGGTCTGGATGTTAGATTGCTGTTGTCAGCCCCTGTGGCTTGGTATTATGGTACATCTATGCGTTGTTTTATGTTAATCATTGCTCTGCTGGCTATGTTTAGTCGTCCGGGTGTTGCCGCTGAAGAGAAACCTAGCAACTATATGCGAAATAAGCAGGCTCTCGAGCGGACGGTGAAAATTTACCTAGCTTTTGAGGCGCGTCACGATGTGGAACCTGGTATTGAGGCTGACTTAAAGCTCCCAGAAAAAGCGAGGTTTCAAAAATATGCAGGGGGATTTAAGTCTTGGATCTACCCGATTGCTATAGGTTTGGAGGTGAAAATTGGCACACCCCAAAGACGGATTGTAGTGATGGCTCCAGCTTCCGCTAATGGCCGTTACCTTGTTGGTACAGATGACTTAGTCGTGAAGTCGTACACGAAGTCTGAACTTAAGCGAGTTTTCGAGGCGCTTGAGAAGCGACGAGAGAAATTATCCATGACGCCCCCAGATTAGCCTTGGGCTTTTGCAAAAAGAATGGAACCTGAGGCTACGATCAAATGGAACATGCCAAAGGCGATGGACATGAAGAAATTTGCTAGATGGATGGGGTGGATGACTTCTTGCGTGCGTAGGCTTACCCAAAAACAGGCGAGCCCTAGAGCCAGCATTAGGATGCCCAAAAAGCGTGCTGATTTTGTGGTGTAGAGTCGAATCGATAATAAAGCGACGCCGTAACTAGCAATCCAGAGTGATGCGGTGAGTGGCAAGAATCTAATGTCGTGAAAGCTTAGGGCTGTTCCAGTGACAAAACCCAGCAGTAGTGAGGGGAGGAGGCTTCTGAAAACGTGTCTCAGCTGTGGGGTGTTGAGCGCGTGGCCGTCAGATTTGGCCTGTTTCCCAGCAAAAAAGAGTGCCACGATGAGGGCGCAAAAGGCGGCTGAAATCCAGGTCCCGATCCAATCTCCGGCACTTATCGGGTAGGTGTAGAGATCGATGCTGCGGCCAGCTGTAAGGGTGATGCTGGTTCCCAAGATCAAGGACGCAATTCCAGTCATCAGCATAGTGGGGATCATGATGCCTCTGTGCTGTTTACTGCGGAGCATGAGGGACTCAATGATTTGGACGTGCTCTGGTAGTGTCTTTTGCTTAGCCATAATGCTTCTTGAAAGATAAAGAAAAAGCGCTTCGAGGGGAAGCTCGAAACGCTTTTGAAATGGTGGTGTGGATTCCCACTTAGTCACGTCCAGCGAGGGACATGAGGATCTGAAGCACATACCAGAATAGGAGGGCTACAGAGGCGAATAGGCCGAGTGAGGCTGCCACATATTGCTCAGTTCCGTACTTGTGGATGATGTTACTGGTGTCGCGCAGGATCGCTACGCCAGCGAAGATTGCCATCGCGGAGCAGAAGATGAGGCCTAGTTGGAAGCCGAAAATCATCGAGGCGAAGATCAACCCTAGTGCTACAAACCCACCGATCATCAAGAAGCCATTGAGAAAGGAGAAATCTTTCTTAGTGAGGAAGGCGATAGCCGTGATTCCTAGGAAGAGACCTGCGGTGATGATGCCTGCCTGAAGGATGATGCCTTCAAAGTACAAGGTAGCCATCAGCATGATCGGTACGAAAATGACAGCCTGGGCGGTGACGTAAAGTCCCAGCCCTGCGTATTGCATTCCTTTAGAGGTGCTGCTCATAGCCCATTTTTGGGCGATGTAGGAGACGCCCATGAAGGCAATGAGGACGAGCCACCAACTGTTCATCATCGATAGACCGAATTTTTGCATCATCGGGTTGTTGAGGAAGAGGTACTCAAGTGCAGCGAAAGCCAAAAGGGCTCCACCCAGGTGAGCATAGGTCTTCTTGATGAAAGTGGCGCGAACGTCAGCTGGCTGAGCTGCTACGGTGTATGGAGAGGCGTATGAATTAGATTCTAACATTGTTTTATGTTGGTTCGCTGTAACCTAGCGCGATAATTGAAGATATCAAGTAATCTTGAGAAGATACTGACCGATTCCCTCTGAGTCAGTTTTGAGCGAAATAGAGAAGAAGTATGCCACCCACCATAAATGAGGAGCCAACCAGAAGTAGCATGCTTGGTAGACGTAGTACTTGGTGTTTTCCAGTGAAGATGCCGGCTAAGCCACGGCAGAAGTTTTTTACCGCACAGAATCTGCCGCCGTAGAGAGCTAGGTCTTGAAGGTCGTATTCTTGCTCTTCATTTTCCTGAAAGGTGAGCGAGTTCCAGCTGATGCGTAGTATGACGATGCTGGCAATCAGCAGACCTATGCCACAGATTAAGTTGGTGCTAGGGTGCATGGTTTAGCGCTTTGTCAGAGCCTTACGGTAGCGCATGATTCCCTCAGCTATTCCCATCGCTATGGTGGATTGGTAGCTGGATGAGTGAATAATACGCGCTTCAGTCGGGTGGCTCATGAATCCGCCTTCCAGAAGGATGGCTGGGTGTTTCACGCTGGTGAGAACACTGTAGCGAGCGCGCTTGATGCCGCGGTCAGGGATGCTGGCCGAGCGTGTGCGCTGGAGTGTTCGTCCGTGGATGGCTGTGGCCAATGCGATATTGGCAGAGTCTTGGTGGTTTCCATTGCGCTCTCTGTGGTCAGACGCTTTCACAGAGCGACCGTAATGGGCAATACCCACAGGTGAGAGGGTAAATGTCTCAATGCCGCGAGCCTGGCGGCGACCTCCCGCATTGAAGTGGATCGAGACAAATATCGCGTTTTTGTAGCGATTGGCAAAGGCGACCCGCTGCTGCAGTGAGAGGTAGCGATCGCTCTCGCGGGTCATGATGACTGTGTAGCCCTGACGCATGAGAATGTCGCGAGCTAACCTGGCGACAATCAGGTTGTAGCCGGCTTCGGTGCCGTATTGGTTGACGGCTCCAGCATCTTTTCCGCCGTGGCCAGGATCCAGAATGACTGTGCGGAAGTTTCCTGCGCCCCGAATGTATGAAGGCCGCAGAACGGGGTCGATCAATTTAGAGAGATCAATACGGGAGACTAGTAAGCGACCGGAGTGTTCAACGACTGGGTAGCTCAAAATGAACTTCACGCTATTCATGATACACTCTTGGCTATTGGCAGAAATTTCCATTTTGACTGCCGTGTTCTCCAAAGTCGCTTTACGTCCAGATCGGGTAAGAGAGTTAAATGCGTAGAAAGACTTCACGCTCCGAGCTGTCACATACTGTTTGTCGCGGATGTTCACCGTCTCCCACTGAGCCATCGCAACATTGGCGAAAAGCAGAGAAAAAAGGAGGATGGTGAGTGGTCGTATGTGCTTGGTCATAAAATGAGCAATCGTAACAGTGGATGCATCTAGATCCGCACAAACTAGTAAGATGTTTTAGCTATGGCAAACTCAAAGTTCTGAGTTTGTCGATCTGTTGGGGTTTTGAAATAAATAATTAGGGTTTATTGATAGCTCGGCTTGCATTCCTCCGTTTTTTAACAACGATAGCAGACAGAGCACGTATAATGTGCTAAGTGTAAAAACAGATGGACGAGAAGCAACAGGATAAAGAGCGCGACGAAATGCTGAAGCAGAGTTTTGCTAAGACTCGGAAAAGTTTGATTGCTCGACTAGATAACTGGGAAGATCAGAGGACTTGGGATGAGTTTTATCAAACCTATTGGCGTTTGATTTATTCTGTGGCTATCAAGAGTGGCTTGAGGTCTGAAGAGGCGTTCGACTGTGTGCAAGAAACGATTCTTTCCATCGCCAAGCAGTCCAAGAAAAAGCTCTATGATCCAGCTCAAGGGTCCTTCAAAACTTGGCTCATGAATATGACGCGTTGGAGGATCAATGACCAATTCCGTAAACGTAAAAAGGATACGGCTATGGCTGGTGGAGCTTTCGATGAAGATCGTAAGACCGCTATTATAGACAGGGTGGAAGACCCTAAGGGCGATGTGCTCGACCGCTTGTGGAGTGTGGAATGGAAAAAGAACTTGGCTGACGCAGCTCTAGCCCGTGTGAAAGCCCAAGTCTCACCTAAGCAATATCAGATTTTTGACTATTACGTAGTAAAGCAATGGGATACATCCAAAGTTCAGGATCACCTAGGTGTCAGTATGGCTCAAGTGTACCTAGCCAAGCATAGGGTTGGCTCAGTTCTGAAGAAGGAGTTGGCTAAATTAGACCAGGATGACGACTAAACCCCGGCTAGAGATTCATATCCCCGATCACGAGGTCCTGCGCAAAATTGGCGGAGGAGCTTATGGTGAGGTATGGCTGGCTCGTGGTGTGACTGGCGCATGGCGTGCGGTCAAGGTTGTCTGGCGCGAGGATTTCGATGACGAACGTGGCTTCGAGCGTGAATTTGAAGGAATTCTCCAGTATGAACCACTTTCTCGAGACCACCCAGGATTGGTCAATATTCTGCACGTCGGACGGAGTAAAGAAGGAGAAGATATCTTCTATTACTATGTCATGGAGTTGGGGGATGATTACCACACAGGCGTTGAGATCAATGCCGTTGAGTATGAAGCTCGAACCCTACGTTCTGATTTAGTCACCGCCGATGGTGCGCCATTGGATCTTGATTTCTGCTTAGATGTGGCAATACGTCTCGCTGATGCATTGTCGTACCTCCATCAGCGTGGCCTAGCGCACCGTGATGTGAAGCCGTCGAATGTGATCTTTGTGGGGGGGAAGGCGAAGTTGGCTGATATTGGACTAGTAGCTCCACGTGATCAAAGGACATTCGTCGGCACCGAGGGGTTCGTTCCTCCTGAGGGGCCGGGCTCGGCTCAGGCAGATCTCTATAGTTTAGGAAAGGTACTCTATGAAATGATGACGGGCAAAGACCGTCTCCAGTTTCCCGAGCTGCCAGACGAATTGCCTTCAGGCGATAAGCGTAAGGTTTGGTTGGAGATGAACCGCCTCATCTGCGATATCTGCGAGCCTAAGCTGTCAAAACGAACAATCACCACCGCTGAAGAGCTTAGTGAGACAGTAAGTCGACTGCAGCAGGGGAAAAAAAGGCGCAAAACTCGTGCAGCCTCATTATCAAAAAATGCCACACTATTGTTTGTGTTTGCTATGTTGGCTGGTGCTGCTTTCTACTGGGAATCCTGGACTGGGATACAGCCCATTTTCAGTCGGACGCCCGTCACCATAGTGCCTGGCACTATTTCTGAACCAGATCTCGGGCCAGAGCATGAAGTTTGCTCGATCAAAGTGATCACGAATCCACCTTACGCTCACGTCTCGGAAAATGGTGTGTTGCTCGATGAGGTGACACCTACTGAGTTTCGTGATTTTGAACCAGGAGAGGTGGTGACCTATCGATTTGAACTCGATGGTTATCGGGTGTTAGAAAAGACATACATCGTGCCCGATCAGGAGATTTTTGTGGTCAATGAGCAAATGGATTTCTTCCGACCGCCGCTAGAGGATAATGTCTGGACTGGACCACTCGGAGTCGAGTATCAGCCACGCGACGGATTCCATGTTTCAGGATTTCTCCGTTCGAGCGAATTTGAGCAGTTTCTGCAAGATACCGGAGAGAAGCATGCTGCGAAGTATATATCATTTAGTGAGAGCGGCGAGAGTATTGAGATTGCACTGCTTACCGAAGCTCAGGCTGTGGCGTATATAGCTTGGCTCGAGGCAAAGGCGCGTGATGAAGGTCTGTTGGAGGAGGGGCAGATGATGGATTTTGTGCAAGAGCCAGATTTAGCGGTCATTGATTATACTGCTGTGGATCGTAATAAGGGAGTCTTGCCTACTCGGTCTGTGGTGAAAAAAATTGCCTATGCCTCGATCCTATTTAACTCGAAGCCGGAAGAGGCGCGTATCTACGTCGATGAAGAATTCATAGGTACCACACCTTTCGAGTTGGAGGGCTTGCGGCCCAAACAGGTTCAGATCGAACTCCGAGTAGATGGCTACCAAAAGTATCAATATAATATTGAGTTGGCTGACAACGAGAAATTTATTTTAAATGCAATTCTGAAAAAGAATAACGGGGTGATCTTCGGAGCTAAGTGGAAAAATAGCCTAGGCTTGCCAATGGTGCCTATCAGTAAGGGGTTGATGGCTTCTGTGTTCGAGACTCGGGTATCAGATTATAATTTATTTATCCAGGAAACTAAACACAGGCGTTTCCGTAATCCAGGCTTCAGGCAGGAACCGAATCATCCCGTAGTTGGAGTCGATCGAGCAGACGCTATCGATTTCTGTAAATGGCTTACTGCTAAAGAGCGAGCATCGGCCACTATTAGTGAATCTCACCGATATAAGATTCCATCTGATCTTGAGTGGAGCGAGTTAGCTGGCTTCGAGGAGGCGCCTGAGCAATCACCATCTGAGAGAGATCACCGCGCACAAAATGACCCAGGACTCTCGAACCTCTATTTTTGGGGGGCGGATTTTCCACCGAGTAATCTAGTCGCGAATCTCGCCGATGAAACAGCAGCCAAGGCTGTTGGAGTTTCCTTGGACCGCACAGTTGAAGGCTACAATGATGGCTTTGAAAAAACCTCTCCAGTGGGAAGTTTTCCAGCAAGCGCCAACGGCCTTTATGATCTTTGTGGCAATGTGTATGAATGGGTAGATACAGACTATGAAGAAGGTACCGAACTCGCAGTTGTCCGCGGTGGTAGTTGGGCCACTTTCACGAAAAATCATCTCCGCGTATGGGCGCGCTTCCAGATGTCAAAGTCGTTTCGTGATAATCAATTCGGCTTCCGAATTATACTCGTAGATGAATCTCAAAAATCAGAATAATATGGTCGAAATTACAACGAGCTATGAAGGTCAACTCCGCTGCAAATCGACTCACGGTCCATCTGGGATGACATTAGAAACTGATGCGCCTGTCGATAATAATGGTAAGGGTGAGACATTCTCACCTACAGATCTTGTGGCGACTGCTCTCGGTAGTTGTATGCTTACTATTATGGGCATCGTTGCTGAACGTCGGGGGATTCAGCTCGATGGACTCAAGATTCAGGTGCAAAAAATCATGTCTGATGACATGCCTAGACGTATTTCTAAATTGCCGGTACGCATAGAAGTGCCTCTCCCTCTTGACTCACCTTTGAAGGATTTATTTATCAATGCCGCTTTGACCTGTCCTGTGCACCAGAGCCTTAGAGGGGATATTGAGATTCCTATCGACTGGGTTTGGAGTTGACGGATTTAGTGCGCTAGTCAGAACCAAAGCGGTCGAGGTTAAGGAGTATAAGCTTCCGCAAGTAGCGATCTGAGTGCTTTAAAATATGGTTTGTAGAAGAATCTGATAGATATTTAATAACCATCGTCTAAGCTGCTAGGTATGAAATGTGCCGTAGTGAGAGAGTTGGACAGTTTAGAGGCTTTTTTGAGGCAAAAGGGGCAACTTCATTGTGCTGTTATCCAGGGTCTCGACTTTATTGATGTTGAAATCAATTGGGATCGCTTAGATTTCAACGGCGCAGTTTTCTTGGGTTGTCATTTCCCTAAAGAAGTGACTGCTGATTTCTTGCTTAATAAAGGGGCTGTTATTTTTCCTAACTTCCCAAAACTGCCGTACAATCCCTATCGGAATCGTCTGTATTCTCGAGATGAATTGATGAAGGGCTGGACTGAACAAGATGATAGGAGTCTAGATAAGAAAATCTATGATCACTTTGTTGATAAAGGTAAGAGTAAGGCAAATATTTTAGAGTCGTTAGCGCAAAGGCTCCATGATCACGCCATTGATGACGGTGTCCGGGATCTTCTAGGGGGACGTATCGAGGATGGGGGAGTAAAGAAGGTCGTTGGTATAATGGGCGGACATAGTACTGGGCGTGATGACCAAAGTTACGAGAAAACTGTGCGGGTGGCGAGATCCCTTAGTCAAAAGGGCTATTTTATAGCCTCCGGTGGTGGTCCAGGGATTATGGAGGCTGCTAATTTAGGTGCCTGGTTAGTGAATGCCAATGATGAGCTAGTTAATGAAGTTTTAGGTATATTGAGGACTACACCGCATTTCACATCAGAGGGGTATCAGAAAGCAGCCCTTTCCATTGTTGAGATGGTGCCGAATGCTGGGTCGAGCCTCTCAGTTCCTACATGGTTCTACGGCCATGAGCCAAGTAATCTATTCAGTACTCATATAGCGAAATATTTTTCTAACAGTATTCGTGAGGACGGTCTACTGTCAATAGCCACTCACGGCGTAGTCTATGCTCCAGGTAGTGCGGGGACGACTCAGGAGATCTTTATGGATGCTACCCAGAACCACTACGTGACTTACGATAAGATCAGCCCAATGGTGTTTTTGGGTGAAAAGCGATACTGCGAGGAGACGATGCTGTACCCCTGTCTGCAGCAATTGGCTGAAGGGCGTGACTATGCTGAGTATTTATTTTGTTCAGATGAAGTAGACAAGGTTGTTTCCTTTATCGAAAATCATCCTCCTAGAGAGCCTCAGGATGAGTAATGGTGGGCAAGTAAAGATTCTTTAGATTCGCTCATGTGTCGTGGATGCAGTTGATTCCTTCATTTAAAGAAGACATCCATTCAACTGAGTCCATGTTTCAGCTGGTTTGGTCGATAGATAAAGAGATTCACTCGTTATTTTTTTAGTTTCTTCACTAGACTAACCCATCAGGTGCGAATTAATTTCAGTGACTATTTGTTGATGTGACAGTGGGTTGTGAAAGAGGGTTCTAAAAAACTTTAAAAAAGGCATCGAAAGATCTTGCGCAGGGTCTGGAAATATGTAGATTGCGCCCGCCTCACCTGCCACAGGGAGCGCGAGAGAAACTAACTTCAGTTCATCGAGACTCGGTCTCATAGCTGAATTTAACCTTCCTCGAACGAGATCTTTTACACAACATGGCTTGATCAAAATGCGAGCGACTTACTTCGGTGAGCCAATCGGAAGGTTTGATTCAAGTGGAAGAGGAAAGACTGAATTGTG
>Ga0233404_10000093_pt1 | contig 20378 bp, 16 predicted proteins | sample Na_oxic_2_MG_FD_179861 | JGI IMG/M metagenome (GOLD analysis project Ga0233404, IMG submission 179861) | Seawater microbial communities from Saanich Inlet, British Columbia, Canada - Na_oxic_2_MG | ecosystem: Environmental > Aquatic > Marine > Inlet | place: Canada: British Columbia | collected...
CCAAGGTCCAAACTAGCTTTGATAAGCGAAAAAATAGGAGCATATAAAGCGGGTTGATCACGACTGCTTCGCAGTTTTTTAGCACTTTCCTGCAAATGTTCAAGCTCAGGTTTCCAATTTTTACCAGTCAAATAGGGTGGGCAAGTGTTTATTTGCCCACCAAAATAATCACTAAATTGATTTACTTAAAATTCCCATTTTGGTAAAACTAATGAAATCAAGCACTTAAATTAAATCGGTATAATGTCTATTATTCATATTGGATTGAAACAGTTTGCAGATAAGTATTGTAGCAAATAGGATTTCCAGTTCGATCAAAACTGAAGTTTTGAACTCCAACTGGCGTTTGGAACTTGACAGTTGTTTGGAGTTTAAATATAATATGGTGTCTTCATTGTTCGCCATTGGCGAATATCACAACTCAAATATAATAAACTGGAGGCATTTTAATGAAAAAAACGGTAATAACGGTTATCATGGCATCACTGTTAACTTCATACTCTGTTCATGCCAAGCGGTTCCACCATGAAAAATGGTACCAAGAACAATGGTGTCAAGAACAGGGTGGTGAGATGGAAAAAGTGTTGAAAGATGATACTCGTTGTGATTGCCTCACCGATACTCATGTTGTCGAAATGGATTTTGCGGATAACTGGTATGAGGCTGTTGGACAAAGTACTCACTATTCCTTTCAAGTTACTGGTAAACGGGCTGGAATAGTTCTTATCTTGGAATCTCCTGATGACAAAAGACATTGGAAAAGGCTTATCAATCTTGTTGATAAGTCAGAACTTCCTATTGATGTGTGGGCGGTGGGTGATGGCGTTGATTCAGAAATTCCACAACCATATAAAGGTGCGGATGATAACGATGAAGGAGAAAGTGGAAGTGATTGTCAAGAGCTACCAACTGTGGAAATGGAAAGAACTGGTTCTTCCGTGAAATGGCTGGTTCATATTCCGTGCTTGATCGACAATACTGATGCTTTTGGAAAAGTACCAATGTGGGCAATTTTTGGCTCCAAGCAAAGAGAGGATGGTGATTTGTTATTTGGTGTGGATGATTATGGTTATGTCAAATAAACTTGACAGTTAAAAATCCGATTTTTTATAATGCCCAATCTTGATTCTCAATATTCAAGTAAATCATCATGGCTTGAAAATGGAACGAAGTGATATTATAATCTAGGCTTGGACCTGTTAATTCATCATTAGAAATACTATTTTTTGAATAAATTTCTCACACACACGCCAAGAAATAGTATTTCTCACACGCTAGGACTGAGAAGTTATCAAAAAGGAAAAATTTATGAAAAAGTCATTTATTTACCTTGTTTTGTTAATCCTCGTGGTGGGATGTAGTAAAACGGAACCATTACATATTGGTTCTAAAGATTTTACCGAACAATTTATTTTAGCGGAGATCGTAGCTCAATTGCTGGAAAATGAAAAGATTCCCGTTAAACGTTCTATACCTTATGGGGATACCTTTTCTAATCTGGAAGCCATTAAAAATGGTGATTTAGATTTATATATGGAATATAACGGTACTGGGCTAATTATGTTAGGTCGTCCACCTGTCAACAATGGTGATAAGGCATTTGCTGAGGTGAAAAAACTTTTTAAGTCCCTTGGTTTAGAATGGCTAGATCGACTCGGATTTGCCAATAACTATGTATTAGTGATGCGCCGTGATAGGGCTTTGTCTTTAAAAATCTCTAAAATTAGCGATTTGTTTAAAATAAAGCCTAATATCAAAATAGCAATGGAGCCAGAATTTGGTGAACGACCCTTGGATGGATTAGGGGCTTTGCAACGACGTTATGGACTACGCCGTATAATACCTGTCGTGGTAGACAACGATAAATCTGTCATTTATCAAGCCTTGTTAGATGGAAAAGTGGAAGTTGCGGAAGGTTTTTCAACGGAAGGACGCATTGAAGATTTTGGCTTGATGGTACTAGAAGATGATTTGGAATTTTTTCCAGTTTACGAACCCTCACCTCTAGTACGTGCAGAGGCTTTCGCACGTTATCCTCAACTGGGCAAAGTGCTACAAAAACTAGCTGGTCTCATTGACACCCAAACCATGCGACAAATGAATCGGGAAGTGGAATTAGAAGGGCAAGATTACCAGGCAGTTGCTCAAGCCTTTTTGATTGAAAATAATTTGATAGATAAACCTGTCAAATTTCATAAGTCCGAAGAGCTTATTATCGCAGCAGGCTTACTTAATGAACTGGGTAGAAGTATTAGTAAAGCACTCCGTGCCGTCCGCAAAACATTTCCAGGTCGAAGAGTTAAAGTCATTCAAATAGCTGATCCATTGCAATCCATTGTAGAGGGAAAAGCTCGCTTAGGTATTTTAAGTGCCGAATCTTTTTTCAATCTGACCGATGATCTTCTACCTGTACCCAATGAAGCAGTGGAAGCCATTGGTGTCATTAATAGCAGAATGGCTCATATTGTTACCCTTCAAGAAAGCGGAGTAAATTCCCTAAAAGCCATTAAAAAACTGGGAGTTGATGCCAAAGACGGTGCTTCTGATCGCGCCGCGAAAATGATATTAACTTCTTTAGGTTTAATGGAGCAAATTACATTGGTTCATAATGAAAATTTCGATCAACAAGTCAAAGCCCTGACCGACAAGAAATTGGATGGCATTTTTTGCATGGTTCCCTCTGGACATGAAAAACTGACGGTGATGATGAATAAGGGCATTTTTAAATTGATTTCTTTCAACGAGTGGCAACAAGGTAATCACTTAATTCGTTTTCCTTTTTTTAGATTAGCGAGAATCCCAGCTAATACTTATGACCAACAACGGGAAATGATTGAAACGATTAGTAGCCAGATGGTGTTAGCGGGACCAACACCGGTCACTGATATTGTGGGTAGTAGGGGACCAGCGACGGTGATTTCTACCAGTGTCCAACCATTGTCGGACCCTGTCGTGATTCAATTAAGCAAAACACTTAGCAACAGTGAGAAATTAGATCCTGCCTTACTTTCGGCTAATATTCTTCGTCCCCAGGCTCAATCTATTTCTAGCCCAATTAACCCTTCTACAATAGAGTCGTTTTTTAATTTTTTGATAATATTAGCCATTATTTTCTTTTTCTATCTGTTTTTACATGAAGGCTCCCAAAAACGAAATTCTCCTTGATAAAACTATAGACATTTACAAATACTATTTTCAAAAATAGTATTTGTGTTTTTTTACAAATTTAGCACCTCTCAAAAACGCATTGCTTCATCATAATAAATGACGACACCCACTATTGGACGACATGATTCAAAAAGGACGTTGCTACAGCCACGCAGTTTATAACCATTTTTTGAAACAAATTGGTGAACGATAAATTATTCGTAACAAATATTTTTTCTAAGTGCTGTCACATTAGCCAGGTAGGGTGAGCAAACGTGTTTTTATGTGCATCGGCATTCATTTCGTATCATACAGCATTTGTGAATCATTTTCGGTTTTAACGAAATGGTGGGCAACAAAAAGACGTTAGGAGCCCTACCTGGCTACTTCGGCTTATTCATGAACAGGAACGAAAAAAAGTGTTTTTTACGAAAAATTTAGCTTGAAGTAGGGTGGATAGAGCTTCGCGGCACCTACCACATTCCCATAACGAAGTTTATCAAAACTGTCGTCAGTTATTATTGCTGACTTCAGCCTTTTCTTATTTGGATACCCAACTCAGCCGGAATATCAAGTAAAGAGGCGGCTTGAATTAATCCATTATCTAATGTGTATAGACATTCAGCATGACGATTTTTTGAGATAGCCAAATGCAACGCATCACCACCCCTAAGTCCAGTTTGATGGTTTTGTAACAATTGAGTTGCTAACCCAAAATCATCTACAGCGGGCATGATAAGATAATAAGAATTGATTAAATATTCTTCAAAATCTTTAAGCAACTGTAATGCTTGAGCTTCCTCTAATGTTTGCATACGCACACGAAGTCCTAACAAACTGGCAAATTCAACTTGTGTCCAATAACTGGTAGCTAATTGTCCAGTAGGTATCGACATAATAAATGTTTCAACGCTGTCACTGGTAGCTTCCGGCAAAAATAGGGGCACAAGAAAACACGTATCAAAATAGAACATTTAGTATCCTTCATTTCGTAGCTGTCGAATTAATTCCACATTAGGCGTTTTGGAAAATGGTAAAGTTGCGCGTAACTTTGCCAAAGATGGTACCGGCTTTAACGTCTTTTTTATCGAAGAAATACGGGCAATGGGTTGACCATAACGAGTAATAAAAATTTCCTGACCTGTTTCGACTTGATTGAGAATTTCATTGAAATGTAATTGGGTTTCCTCAACACTTTTGCTAAGCATAAATAGTTCTCCTTTTTTCACTGTATTATTGATGATACAATTAAATTAGCGGGTATAACTAAATCCTACTTTGTCACATTTCAGAAAATAAATGACTTGCAAGGTGGATACGCTACTGCGAAATCCACCCAACAAGAAATCTAACAAAGTAGAACTAATCTCGGTGTATAAATTTCTCGTTCCTTCGTGCTTTCAAAGATTATCAAAGCTTAAGTCTGTAATCATTACCGACTTAAGCTATGATACAAATTAATTAAGTGGTTTCCAAATAACGAATTAAACCACAAACTTTTACCCAAATCCGGTTTGGGCGAATAGGACTGACCTAGCCTGTCGAAATTCCTTTCCCTTAAATCTCATAATCGCAGGATTCCATATTGAGACACGCCTCTTGGAATAATCTTGAAGCCAAAAAATAGAAATAATCGTTTTGTATTTCGACAGGCTAGGTCTGTCCCCTATTTTCCAAAACGTAAAACGCTTCATGTTATCTCTTTAATAGCAAGTGTAGGGGAACGAGAATTAAGTTAAGGGCAGACACACAGGTCTGCCCCTACAAAAAAACCACGTATTATATGATTGTAGGGCGAACCTGCGTGTTCGTCCTGTTTAAACTTAATGGCATTGATCTCTACTCACCCTACCCCACTTGCTAAATATTTTTCAAATATCCTGGGGGTTACTTTTTACAATAATTTTGTCCCCGAACTTATCTTTATATTATAACATAATTGATATGCAAAATGCAAGCTTTTTAGCCTTTTTTATAAAAGAAAAATACTATATTAATTTGTTAGATGGCTAAAATAGCAAGATTGAACCTCCCCTAAAAATAATTTTTTGGCGCAAGTAATACGATCTGATTATTTTGTAAATCGAATTAATGGAGCATTTTTTTTAAAGTCGGTCTATTTAAGTCCTAATTAAAATGACAAATATTATGTTATCCTATATAAATAAACACTTTATAGCAATCAGCATTGTATAAAAATACGCATTTATTTCATAAAAAAGTAAAAGTGATACAAAAATAATTTGATATAATTTAATATTTGCGGTAAAATGGTTGCCAATCGAAAAATTTTGTGAAAAAATTATGGATGGAAAACATTAATTTGTATCACGAAGTTTTCGAGTTGGATAGGGTGCGGGTTGATGTTATAGATATAGTATCGGCGACTCCTAAATCACCTAACCCAGTAATTGACTAAAAGATGATATTTTCAATAATGTCTAAAGGGTAGTGGGTTTAGCTTCGCTGACCAGAGGTTCGCGATAGCGCAATGCAGTAGTAACCGATAGGTTCAATCTGGGGGGTGAAAATATTACCAATGTTCTCAAAAGTTGCTCCTATTTTTGTTCCCCTGCATTTTGTAAATGACTTATTTTCAAATCAAAAAAATGAGGGGAACAAAAACGGGATCACATTCAGTAATTCTGTCTTTGACATTTTCACCACCCCAGGTAGAAGCTTCGCTGCAACCCACCATACAACGTAAAAAGGTGGGTTTCGTACCTCTACCCACCCTACGCTTGCTAATTGTAGTTAGTGTTTACAAAATAATCCGAACTTGGACCCTTTTTCTTCAATTATAGGTGTGTTTTTATGACCCATAGGTAAGGGGTAACTTTTTCAAAATGACAAACTATAATTTCAACAAGGACAATATATGAATTCTAAAATCGAATCACAAATTGATAATTATTTATCAGATGAAGAAAAACTGTATCAAGATTGGTACACGGGATTATTTGAAAAAACTGAGGATGATCAGTACAAAACCGAAGTAGGTGTCATTCCTAATTTAACTGAACTCAATCAGTTGTTTGAAAAATGGTTTAAGAAACAACAAGATGTTTTAAAAAATCTATGTGGTGACTATTGTCAAAACAAACAGCAAAAGCCGTCGTTCTTAACAGCAGTGGTTACTGATGGTTTGGGAATTCTTTTGGGGAGTATTCCGGTTAATACGCCGGCAACCGCTACCATATTGGTGGCTGGAAAATACCTTGATCGTCTTTGTGATTGTCCTAAAAATCAGGGGTAATTTTAAATGAACGATGAACTCAAAAAATTTGTTCAGGATGAACTAAAACAGATAATTGTTAAGATTTCTCTTCCAACTAATTTTGATGTAGAAGCCGGTTTTAGAGGGACGGGTTTTTTTATAACCACAGATGGTTATATTTTAACCGCCTGGCATTGCATTAAAGATTTTATTCAGTTTGGAAATGATATTTTGATTGAATGTTGTGAGGGTGAAGTATTTCCGGGAGAACTCGATCAAGAAAAATCCATTGAAAAGTTTGACATTGCCGTTATAAAGATTGATCATCAGATAGATAAGTGTGTACCTTTGTTGAAACATATTCCCAAAACCTATCAAGGGGATGAAGTTGTTTCTGTGTGTTACTCTGAAATGTATAAAAATCAGATTAACTGTTTTTCAGGTGAAATATCACTGGTTGATACTTACAATTTTGTAGCAACCAATGTTATTCAAGGACCAGGACAAAGTGGTGGTCCAGTGTATCACTATGGTGCTAATCGTATTATTGGCGTAGTAACAGATACCTATCACGCCGATAAATTGCGGAATGCTGGATTAACCGCTAAACTGGATTTTTTATTTTCAAAATGGAATGGATTGTCTGGTATTCATGAGGATATTGCTAAAGCTTGGAATGAACGCTTAGCACCGTTCACTGCAAAAACAGATGCGTCATCAACAACATTAACTGAACCAAAAATAGAAGTCAATCCAAATGTCAAGGCTAAAAAAATTGGTAAAGTGATTACCATAGGTAATGTTAATGATGTGAAGGAATTAAAAATTGGTTAATCTTAATCGTGAAGATAAAACTTGAGAATAGGAAATATTTCTGATGACTGAACAAGAACAATCTAAAAGTCAAGAACTGGAAGAAAAACAAGAAGATGAAAAACTTGTTGACAGTGTAAAAAAAGAACAAGATATACATGAAGAGAAAGAAACCAAGGAAACTACTGTTGAACAAACAACCAGTGCTTCACAACAAACATCTGTGCGTCCAAAAGTTAAAGGTGAGTCTATAGAAACTGTATTGACGACAGGTAGCATTTCAAATAGCACTATACTTATTGGGCAATCTAAAGAGAGTTCCAAAGATGAGTCTACTTTTAAAGATCCCACCGTACCATTGCCTAGTAAACCAGTGGGATTACCTCCTTTTGATTTTCCAAAAGAAATAGAAGAACATTTTGCTGAATTAAAAAATAATCGGATTCTTTTAGTCGATTGTTTTGATGACAATATTTTACGGGCAGCCATTTATGAATTAGTTCATAAAACGGAAGCAAATTATGAGCAAAGGTTGTTGACTTTTGAAGGTAATCAGTTGGAACAAACTGATTTGCACTTTGGTGTCTTCGTTAACGAAAAAATCGGGAGCGGAAAAAAGTTAATAGTCGTTATCAGTTTAAAATCCCAAAAATTTTTGGATTCCATGTTTTTTGAAGAGTCTCTCCGTGCTGGCAGTATCAAAGAGCAATTGGCGAAAAATGACATCATGTTCGTTTGTTTTGCCAATTCTAACTTTATTCAAGATATATGGAGAGAAAAACAGTCATATTTCCACTTTCCAAAATGGAATATTCCCTTTCTTTCTTATCTATTAAAAGCTTACTTTAATGACAAGATTGCTGAATCTCTTGAAAAGCAGATTCTGCAACAAAGAAACTATGGACTATGGGATGAGAATAATAGCGATAGTGAATTTTATGGACTAGTTTATGGTTATCTTAGAAACGGTACGGAACAACTGAGGGAGGAAATTGAAAAAAGGGACCAATATTCTGAAGGTCAAAGTGTACCTGATTTTTTGAAAACAATCCGGACAGTCAGACCCAAAGAATTGATTAAGGATGATGATCTGATAACAAATACCGTGCTATATGTTGCGACTTTTTTTCCAGGATTGAATCGTCGTGATTTTGATTCTATCGTTTCATTATTGTTAAAAGGTGAAAAAACAACGATTGAAGAGGAATCAACAAGAAAGACTAAAAAAGGAAAAATCAAGACTGTTCGCACGAAAAAGAAAAGAAACTGTCTTAAAATATGGGAAAAAAGTCAAGATAAAATTTTGGCAGAGTGCCATCTTCAAATGATTCGTTCCGAATTTGGTTCACAAATCTTCGATTTTTCGCTTCCTTATTTAAGAGGAGAGTTAAAAAAATATTTAGAACAAAAATCTCTCTATATTAATCATTTTGAGCGTATTCGAGAATCAGGTTTACTTTTCAATTTCAATGTTTCTCAACAGATCATTGAAAATGTTATCAATTTAGCGGCAGAAATGGCGATTTCTGATCCAAGTCATTATGGTGGAAATTGGCTGATGGGTGTAATTATTGGCATTAAACAACATCTAGCCATTGATATTGATATTGGTACAAACAATGAAGTAGAAGTATTGTTTCAGACACTGGTTATAGAATTAGCCAAAGAAGAGAGAAAAAAGCAAATCAGACCATTTGTTATTCGTCTTTCTCAACTCATTCGAGAAATGTTGAATTATCCTCAATTGCAGGAAATGATTAAAAATTTTCTGGAAAACCTGATGATAGAAAAACATTATGATGCGCTTCTAGTCATCGTCTTGGGGATTGTTAAACAATTACGATTTGTATCACAATTTGATGGTATGTATTGGATAAAGCAATTGCTAGAACGAGGTGAAGCACAGGCAAAAAAAGAAGCCTATAAAACTTTACTTGAACAGGCTAAACAAAGTGGTTTACGAGTTTATGACTTGTTAGAAAAGGTGAAGACGTGGATTCCTGATCCTAATTTGGATTATGATAAGTATTCACCTTCAAATAAATATGCTCTCAAATTCATAATAGATTATGCGAGAGACACATTGTCTCATTTTAATATAGCACATTATGGTGTTTGGCCTTCTAAATACCCTCTATTTGCTAACCTTACCGAAGAAAAAGAATTAAAACAAATTGATCTCTTGATTTCTTGGATGTTTCATCCAAAAATGCAAAATGTTTTAAATGCTTTAGACGATTTTATTAAAGCGAATAAGATTAACGTCAATACCTTATTAGCGGATTTGATTGAAATTTGGTTTAAAGTTTTATATGGATTCCAGACAACAAATCTTCATCCCGAAGTCTTAGTGGTATCTGAACGTTTACTCCAACAAGTGGTTTTAAACTCTGATCGTTCTCAACGAACATTTTTTCTGAGACGTTGGGGGTTAAGACAAAGCTTATTCACGAATGAAATCCGACAGATACCTATTGCTGAACGGGCTAAAAGGCAACGGTTCATCAATGAACGTCAAGTCATTCTTGAATTACATAAAAATTTCAAAGCATTGGCTAAATAACTATGAATACGCTAAATGAACAACTTACCGATGATCCAAAAAAAGTCCAACTTTATTTAGAGCGAGTGAGTGACTTGTTTAGTCAAATCAAAACGTGGTTTCAAGGTGAATTGGAAGTCGCAACGGATACCATTCAAATTAAGGAACCGGCGGGCAATTATGAAGCACCAACCCTTTCTATTCGTGAAAAGGGTCAAGCAGAAATATTGGCTAACCTGATACCCAAAAGTTCCGGGACTATTTTGTTCAAGGGTATGATTGAAATAAATGGCGGCTTGGATCAGATACACCTTGAGTATATGGCAAAGGGTGGTCCTCAAGTGACTCTGACACAGGGAAACACATATCCTATGTTGAATGGTATAAACCAAAATGGTTGGTATTGGATAGTCGACCCGGTGATGAAAACAACCCGTTTTACCGACAAAGCTTCATTACTTGAAATGATAACCTGGGTCAGTGATCATGAATTCTAATCCGTTATTTCCAATATGGGAAGCGTATCAATTTACGAAGGATAGTTTAACCATTATAAAAAGGGCGGTAAAAACTAAAAATCCGCTTGAGAGACAACGATTACTTCAGCGGACGATTGTATTTGAACAACGTCCTGAAGTCTTTAATGTCGATGATTTTACTAAGATTGTCAAAGTCGAAATAAAAGAATTATTTGTGGTCAGTTTATGGGCTGCTTTTGAACGTTTTCTCAGAAACTATTTACAACACAAAGGCGTACTTTTAACCGGTATTACTCCCATTGATTTAGGAGAAGCGGTTTATAATCATTTTTTGGCGGAAGTCGAATACTGGAAACCAGATGAAATTCTAGATTTTCTAAAACCAAATTTATTGCAACATAATCCCCAGTTAGCTGGTGAAGCTAAAACCATCTATCATTATAGAAGTTGGATAGTCCATGGGAAAAATGAGAATAGTCGTCAGAAAGTAAATCCCTTTTCTCCTGAAAAGGCTTACACGACCTTGAACGAGATTATTGAAGTTTTATTAGACAATTTAAGTGAATCAACCACGACAGCCGTTTTTGAACAGGGCGTTTTTCGTCCACTGACATCTTATAATACGCTTGTTGAAGGGCAACAAGTACAACTGGTTATTATTCAGGAATAAAAAAAATGAGCCAAATTTATCCCCTTGATTCGGTGATTAGAAGAGTCGATTGCTCAAAGCCACCGCTTCTTTATTCACCTTCAGAAAAATGGGTTATCATTGATGCCAAAACAGGAGAAGTGCTTCCCAAAAGGCCGCTGATGAGTTTTCGGGAACTCCGATGTTATTTAGTTTCTATGGTTCATTCTGCGGAAGGGCAAATTTCAGATTGTCAAATCAAAGACATTTCAACGGGTTTAGCGATTAGCCTCAATGTCACTTATGAAGTCTTTTGTCAAGCTAAACAAGCAGTTAAAGTTGTTCAAGCTTTGTATGATGGACCCCATCCTGGTGCAGTGCTGGAAGAATTAATCTGCCGCTGGCTTCAAGCATTTGCACGTCGTCAAAAGGATGATGGCAACCCTTTTATTAAGGGTTACTTTCAGGGCTTAAAAAAACAAGCTGAAGATGAACTTCATCGACGTGCGAAAGAAGAAATCGGTTTGATGCTTGAAGCACGACTTTCTTTAAAAGAGACTGATAAGATAAAGCCGATCCAAATACACTCCCAATTTTTTCCGGTGCGCGTTAAAGACTATAGTGAAGAACTGAGTTTAAAGATAGCAGATGTGATGCTTCAAGTCAATGAAGACAATAAAATTTATATTGTCGCAACAAATGAGCAAGAACCTCAACTGCTAAAATTACTCCAACAAAAGATTGGCGTTTTTTTGCGCGAAAATGCGACATTAGATGAGTTCGTTTACCAATTAAACGGTCAACTTCGGGATAAGTTGGTTACTTATCTCAATGATCATTTTCTGCTCAATAGAGGACGTAAAATAAGCTATCTTGCGCTTGATAGTAGTAAGATAGACTCTTTGCGTCCAAAAGAAGAATCCTCACTCTTTAAATATGAAATTGAATGTTCGATTAAGGATTGTCCTGAGCCTATCCGTGTAGGACATGAAGTGTTGATGAATTTGACAGATATTGGTCAATATCGAGCAGCTAAAATTGATGATTTGGAAACTTGGCTTTACAAAAAAGTCGAACAGATCACGCAAACACTATTGCTTAAAATGCAATATGCTGATTTAATTATCGATTATGATAAAAAGTCTGATGATCCAAAAAAGCTTGAGAATCAGATAAAGGCGAAAGTCAAACAAGAGCTTTATTCCATTGGTTACGATGTCAATCAACTTGTTATTATTCCTAATCTTGAACCCATCACCTTGAAACGGGACGGTATTTTCTTGGAAGAAAAAGGTGAATTTGTCACTAAAGATACCCGAGTCAAAGGGCGATTAGAAATTGTTGTTAATGCAAAAGTGAACAATCTTGAAGGTTTGAGGGACTATTTAAATCCTCATCAAAGTGTTCTAAGTGAGATTAAACGGATCATTTTTGAACAAGCGCAGTTGCTTATTCATGATATAGAACCAGAACGCTTCTATATGCGTTTTTCCGCTCTTGATCCTAACCAAGAAAAGGTTTCGGTTGAACAATTACTAAGAGAAGAAATTACGCAGAAATTAGCTAATACTTTTTCCTTAACTAATATCAGCGTAACGCTTAAAGCTGATCAAGAAAACGATGTACTTTCACAACGAGTTCACGCATTACAGGAGAGTTTTCATGATTTTAAATTGAAAACTTCTCCTATTCAAGAAGGAGGCAGAGAGGAATCTATCACATTTACGGGTAAATTTAAGGTATGGGAAGTTTGTGACTGGCATACCCTCCAAATCAATAACTACAAATCGGTAGATGTAGATAAAGAGATTGCTGATATTCGAGAGGTACTTAAGGAAGATATTGAAGCCACCTTGGATATAGTGCCTAGCGATTTGATTCGTTACCGGGATCTAGAAACCAAAACGGACCTTTTAAAAACGTTTAATTACTCGCTTGAACGAACGACTAGACAATTTGGTTTAGTCGTAAAGATTGTGAATATCAGACGTTTACTCACCCTATCAGAAACACTAGCTGCAGAAGCTCTTAAAGTTCAGTATGATAATGCTTTAAAGAAGCTTGAGACTGAAAGTCAGATGGCTGACGAAACGAGACAAGCCGATCAGAAAAAACTCAAATTTCTTTATAAGCGAGGACAAGAATTGATAGAAGCTGGTTATGGACCTGATGATGCTGACATGGTTGCTAATCGTAAAAATATTGAAGAAATTCGTGGTACGAATTCGACTTATTCTATTGCTACTGAAGTTCTACCGCCTCAGTTACCAAAATTAGGGTCTGATCTTCGCCCATCCAAGAAAAACTTTTTTGGTGAATTTCATCAAGATCAAGAACGTCAAAATCAAGCTTTACCTTCAGAACAACCGACTAAACGACTGGAAAAAGACAATAAAGAGGAAGATGACGAATGAGCGATACCTCAGAATTTGCCGCCTCTTCTCCCTATAGTTTGCTAAAAAATATCTCTTTTTGGCGGGACAATATAAGGTTTATAGTGATTTTGCTACTGGGTTTGGGGACGATTATTGTTCTTTTTCCATTAACCTATCCCAAGTCTGATGAACCTTTAGCTTATCTTTCTATCCTTATCCATTTTTTTGCATTATGGGGAATATGGTTTTCCATAATAGTTATCGCAAAAATTCAAGTTGAACAGGCTTTTGCCATTTGTGTTGATGACATAACCTCTAAGGAATTACGAAAAATTAAGGGAGGTGAAAAAGATCGCATTGCCTTAGAAAACGTTAAGCATTTGTTGCCCAGTAATCCAACGGCAGGTTTGGCAATGCCTCGTCTTTTTCAACATGTTATTACAGAAGCGAAGGATCACCGCTTTGAATCCAGTATTATTGCCATGCAACCTTATCGAGAAGAAGCGATTGGAGATATTTTTCAATTACAAAATATCCAAAAAATTGCTTTACAACTTGGTATTCTAGGTACATTTATCGGATTAATTTTGGCGTTATCTAAATTAAGTTTGGATTCTAACAGTGCCTCATTGGAATTGGGTACACTTTTTAATTCTCTACATATTTCTTTTAGTACGAGTGTGGCGGGATTGGAAGTTGCCGCGATTCTTGGCTTATTGATGATGGTGGTGCAACAAAAACAAAAAGCCTATTTTCAAAGTATGGAAAGTGCCACTGATACCATGATTTCTTTAGCTCAAAATGCTATTCCAGAAGACTTATTTTTTACTGGTTTTGAACAAATTAAAAACGCGGTTAGTCAATTAGATGATCGCGTTTTTGCCCAAACCAAAGAAGTGGAAGTTCAAACAATGGAAATGCGGCGGGGCATAGATAAACTTGCCGAAACTAAAACGCAATTCAAAGAATTTTTAGGGCAAATTCAAGACGCACAAGCACATTTTGTTGAAAAAATGATGACTGTCTATGACACATTTTCACCGAAGACGATCACAACTGAATTGCAACGAAGCTTAGATAATGCGGTCAATAACATTTTAAATACGTTTAATGATAATTTAAAACCTTCATTAGACAAGCTAACTGTCCTCAATCACAATATATTAGATTTATATCAAGTATTACAAACAGTGGAAAGTCAATTCACAGGGCAAACCAATCAACTTGAAAAAGTTAATCAAGAATTGGCGCAAGCTAAGTCAAGCCTTTATTCTTCAACCCAAGAATTATTGACTGAACAAAAAGCATTCTTTGATAATATACTTAAGCAATTTAAAACTGGCAATCAAGAATTGGCTAACTCTAAAAGCGATTTTTATCGTTCTTTACAGCCACTGATTACTTCTCAAAATGAGACATTCAACACCTTTCAGCGTGATGTTAAAGCAATGTCTCAAAGAGTGACTTCTCTTAATCAAGAACTAAAAAAATCCAATGAAGTAGTCCAAGATTTAGTGCAATTAATCACCTCCAGAAAGCCATTGTATCATATCATTTCTGAAAAATTGAAAATGTTTTATCAAGGCTTTAAATAAAAGGCTTTAAGTAAGTAGAACTTCTATGAAAAACTTACAAAACTTTCTCGTTGAAGATAACAATGTTTTTGGTCCGGGAACCGACTTAGTCGTTTCCTTGGCTGCGGTATTGATTATTTTAATTGCTGTCAATGCTAACTCATTTCATCAAAAATTAGAAGAACAAGAGAAGATAATTGTCAAATGTCAAGAGTTAGAAATAAAATATCATGACTGTGAAGCTGCAAGGAACGAATTGGAAAACATAATAAAAGAGAGTGAAAATGGTCAAACTGATCTTAAAGAAGTCAAGAAAAACCAAATGGAAATTGTTAATAAAATTGCAGCTAAATATAATCAAGAACTCTTAAAAATGGCTGAAAATCTCTATGGTATTTTGACTAGTCGGCGCAGCAGAACCCCTGACATTGTTATCCAAAACAATGTAACTATTCAAAGAATTAGTTTTGGTAGTCATATTCTTTTTGATGTAGACAAAACGGAGCTTAAAGATAATGGTAAAAAAGCCCTAGATATAGTAGGAAAAATTTTTAAGAAAAAATTAGGGGCTATTCAAGAAATCCAAATTCAAGGACATGCAGATATACAAAAATCCAAAAATTTTTCATCCAATCTTGAATTAGCGGCACATCGAGCCATTGAAGTTTTCGAGCATTTCCAAGGATTAGGTATCGATCCGACTCGCCATATCATGTCAGTGACTTCATTCGGTGAATATAAACCGGTTCAACGTCAATATTCAGATATGGATTATAACCGTTACAAATTAAAACGAGATAATAATACCTCGGAAAAGCGTGAAAAAAATAGAAGAATTGAAGTGCTATTGATTTATCGAATGAAATACTGAAGCCAGGTAGGTAACGTTTTTTTGTTGCCCGCCACCAATAACTGACAGACTGTAAAATCTCAAAACACTCTTCCAAAAACCAACTTAAAGCCTCAAGTCGTTTGACTTGGGGCTTTTTTTATGAAAACTAACGAGCGGAGTGATATCAATGTTGATGATTTGATGAGATTTCAATGAAGGGATTGTTTAAGGGGGTGTTTGTTGTATTGTATTAATCGTGTACATTTCATTTAGCTTGACAAACATACGGGATAGCTGTAATATTTGACATTATGAATACCGTAATTGAAACACCAACATTTCAAAAACAATCTGAAAAAATAGGGTCTGAAGATGAACGCTTAGATTTCATCAGCTGGATTGCAGTTAACCCTTTAGCTGGGGATGTCATTCCTAATGCTGAGGGTGCCAGAAAAGTGCGTTGGTCAATTAAAGGTAGTGGAAAACGTGGCGGTGCTCGAATCATTTATTTTAATCAATCAGAACAAGGTCAAATAATTTTGATAGCGATTTATAAAAAGTCCGAGCCAGAAAATATTTCTCGACGTGAAATTAAGGAGGCTAAATGATGGATATTGAAAAAATAGCTAAAGCAATAGAAGTTGACGCTGGCGAATCATTGCCTGATATCCGAGAATCCTTGCAAGAAATGATAGAGGGTAAATCAGCCTGTATACATACACCTGAGCAATTAATGGTACGAGCAACGCGAAAAAAATTAGGATTGTCACAATCTCATTTTGCACAACTAATCCGTACACCAATCGGTACGTTATGTGATTGGGAGCAAGGATGTCACAATCCACCAGCAAATGTCATGTGCTTGATCGAAATTGCTGATAAGCGTCCTGATGTTATCAGAGAGGTATTATTGTGATTTTTATGTTTCTAAGTAGCCAGGTAGGGCTCCTAACGTCTTTTTGGTGCAACGGCAATAACTGACAGGCAAAAAGGTAAAACCTCAAAACACCCCTTCCCCAAATCAACTAAAAGCCTCAAGTCGTTTGACTTGGGGCTTTTTTTTATGGAAACTAACGAGTGGAACGATATCAACGTTGATGATTTGATGAGATTTCAATAAAGGGGTTGTTCAGTCTGTTATACTAATTAATGTGAAAAAACAGCGGAATAAAATAGGGAACAGATCACACTTTATCTAATTGGGAGACGTTATGATCTGTCTTTTTCCTCCGCCCTTGATTCGTATCTTATAACGTTTTCCGATTGCATCAACTACATTTATATAATTTAAGTCATTGATAATTATATTAAATAATTATTAACCATTAACAATTAACCATTGCTAACGGTTTTTTTCAATCATTATCGTTTCAGTTAATAATTGCTCGATTGCGACTTCTAAGTCTTCCAAAGTGGTTTTCCTTATGCCCTTAAATTCTTCTCTTGTATCACCCGTGATGAGCAAACAGCCCTCTGCCTCTGCATAGCCGGCAATTAACCAATCTATTGTCGCACCGCATGTTTTTCCTTTTCCCTGAATATGTGTGACTTTATCGGTGTTCAGTCCAAGACACGCAATACAACGATTTCGTTTAAATGTGCACCACGCTTGTGTGGTTGGAAATTGCTTACCCACTAAATTGGCGACAACATCGGCATGGTGGGGTTCAAATGAGGCAATACTGATACCTTTGTCTGTCAGCCCCTTAATGATTTCACTGAAATCATAACGTTCTTGGTATTGTTGTTTCAAATCGTGCAGTTTTTCGGCGTGTGCGGGTGCTGGAACCACCAGATTGAATTGATATTTATCATCACAATCTTTAATGCGGTTGATATTATTACACAATTTTCTGAAACGTTGGTTGCTAAATAATGCATTGGTATCGAATGCCATTGTTAATTCACCAGTGCATAGTAATCTATAAACTTCAGGAATGTTCATTTTCAATGGTTTCCGTGCTGAGAATAAACCCTTTTTAAACCGGGTTTTTTATACAACGGGTCCTTCAAACAATTCGTCAAATTGGTTGTCGGTTAATAATTCTACATGCCCAGTATCTTTTCGTTCTAACAGAACGACACCTCCCCCTTGTTCAAGTTCAAGCCGTTGACGAATTCTTTCTGGTAATCTGACTAATCCATCTGTTGACACGTAACACAATGGCGCATGTTCGCCTATCAAGTAGGGCGATTCGGCATGATGATGGGTAAACAAAAGAGCTTGTTTAATTGATTTCAATTCCACAATCGGTGTCGCATCGATTTTACGCATGGCATAAAAATGTTTTCCAAATTCAAAGGCTGGTGAATGACTGGTTAAAAAAAGTTGTTGTGGTCCCACTGGTGTCTCAATAATGTCTTTGAAAATTTCTCGTAAACGTAATTGTAGCGTATAGCGTAAATTTAATTCAGGTTCTTCAATAGCTACAAAATTCGCATTGCTCATCAACAGTCGCGCAATCAACGCGACGATTTGTTGAATACCGGAACCCAATAAATCAATAGGAATCCGTGTTGATGGTGATTGAAAGGCTAAGTTAGCTCGACTGGTATGGCGGTTAAAAAGTACCACAAATTCGCCTGGACCCAAGACATCATTAAATTTGTGCATCATTCTGACAAACAACTCCCATCTTTTGTAATGGGAGGGTTCTGGCGATTCTTTCGCGTCATATAGTTGTAAACTTAAAGTCTGTGGAACAACACTACGCACGGCTTCTATTTCATCCTGAGAAATCCGGCGATCAAGTCTAATTAATGCAAACCGGTTACTTTTTTCTTTGGTTTTGAGTATAAAGCGTTGGGCAAGAAAGAGGGCTAACTGTGCGGCATAAGTTTTCTGTTCTGTCGTCGCTTCGGGATGAGTGATATCGATGCCGTCGGCAAATTGATATTTGGTAATTTGGTAATCCAAATCTGCGTGAATGTGTTTTAATTGGATAGCTATTTGTACTTCCGATGACGGAAGCAGTGGTTGAATATCCGCTAGTTCTAATTCTTTGAGTTGAATGGTGAACGTGACGTTGATTTCAATCGGTGCAGGTATTTCTAAGTTGAAGAAATCACCTGGATCAAATCCCCGTTCTTCAAGTTCTGAAAAACGCATCTTCTTTTCCAAAGTCTTATAAACCGTTTGATTGGATTCTTGAACCAATAACAGTTGAAAAAATAATTGCATGGCTTCCAACAAATTTGATTTACCGACATTATTTTCACCATGAATCACCGCAATGGTACCGATGTTTTCAAGGCTCAGTTCGCTTTGGAAGTTTTTAAATCCTTTGACAGCAAATCTTTTGAGTTGCATCGTTTTGTTTACTCCTTTTTTTTATAGAAAGAAAAATCTGTCAGCTTTAAGTAGACTGCGTTCTATGCATCTCTTGACTACATTATTTCTAATTTATTGTATCAGATTTTCAAGCCGCTCAATCTGAATAAGCAAGTACGCATAAGTCTTTTAACATTTTTTTATGGAATCAAGTTTTTTTAAAAAACGTTGGTGGATAAAATATTAGAATACTTTTTCATGAAATTAGCATTAAATTAGTAAATTAGGATCAGAGTAAAATCAATTCTCAGGGCAACCAATTGGGCTTGCCCTATAAATATTGTAGGGGCAATCCTTCATGGTTGCCCTCTCTCTTAAAAAGAATCAGGCTTAGCTAATCCTATCTAACTTAAAATGATAATTAATAAACTGTTTAAAATCATTCACGATTTTGAGAGAATCCTTGAGCAAATCACGTTCCAATTTATTTAATTTACTTGGCTTAATGTAATTATCATACACTTCCCCCTCTTTCATTTTTTCCAGTTCAAATTGGAGACGCAGCGAAATCATAAAACCAAAAGCTTCAATTAAATCAGTCGCAAAAGCTTTCTCAAAAATTCCTTTTTCAGTAAGATGTTTGATACGTTCAATTGTACCCAACTGGACAATTTTATGTTCCAATGCTAAACTGCGAACACCATGAACAATAGGAAAAATTCCTCCCTTTTTTATATCCAATTGATTGGCATAAGATTTATCGACAATAAAAGTCGCAAATAAACTCAATGGCGTTTCAAATGAAAGCGTTGGTTTAGCAAAATGAGAAAAAAAGGCTTGGTTATCTTGTAAGCGTTTATACAGATACTTTTTCGCTTCATCAAGCAATGTGATATCACCTGCCAGTGCCTTTGCATCACAAAAAATAGCCAATTCCAAAGGAGATTTAAACTCAATCACCCACTGAAAAATCTGATCTTTAAACCCTTTTAAAAAACGACACCAATACTTATTATTCACCATAATCTTACCCTGGCAAGCCGGGTATCCAAAATCTATCAGCGTCTCAGTCAACTCCTGAGTGATTTTTTCTAAATCTGGATAAACAAAACCATCCCGCAAAATAATGGCATTATCCTGATCCGTTTTCAGAATTTGTTCCCCCCGCCCTTCACTACCCATCACAATGAAACAAGAATTATCTAACAATGCTTTTGGTGCAATAAACGCATACAATTTTTTTAAAACTTGCTGATTCAATTCCGTCATCCATTGCATTAAGTATTTGATTTTCATACCATTAGCATTAAACGCCTTAATCATATTCGTCATATTTTGGCTCGCCACTTTCAATTGCGCTTTATTTTGAGCACGATCAATCTGCACTGCAACAAGACGGGTATGATTAGACAAATAACTCAACAAATCAATCTGTTCTAATACCCCAATAATTTCATGATCCTGCTCAATCAATAAATGTTTAATGGAATTGCGGAGCAT
>Ga0233404_10000096_pt1 | contig 20111 bp, 10 predicted proteins | sample Na_oxic_2_MG_FD_179861 | JGI IMG/M metagenome (GOLD analysis project Ga0233404, IMG submission 179861) | Seawater microbial communities from Saanich Inlet, British Columbia, Canada - Na_oxic_2_MG | ecosystem: Environmental > Aquatic > Marine > Inlet | place: Canada: British Columbia | collected...
CACAATGCCATTAAATTAAGCGTTGGAGTCCAAACCTTTAGAATTGGAAGTGTTTGATTTTAAATAACATAATCCAAATCTGAAGGTTTGGATTCCAAATAAATATCCCTTAACTTAAAGGCATTGCCTCGATCCCACCTCACCGATAAAGGCAAAAAAATACCGGTGAACTACGATACTATTTGTTTTTATTAGCTAAAAATTTATTAACGGACAAATCTAATAACCATTAACGATAAACCATTAAATGCAATGAAATTACCCCCAAGCCAAGCATTAAATCGCCCTCTTTATCGGACCACCAATGAGAGTGCTTACCTCACGCTTGAAGATGAAGTGATTACTACCCGTCGGCTAGGTTTTCGTATCGGCAATCTTGGCCTATTAATTGGTGAACAGGCAACGAGTGAATTGTCAGAAGTATTACCCATTTGTTCAATTCCTTTTACCAAAAACTGGCTACTGGGACTCATTAACCTACGTGGGAATTTAGTGCCTGTTTTTGATTTACATGAATTATTAAAATTGGAATCTAGGCAAATAAAAAAAACGATGTTATTAATTTTAGGACAAGGAGAGTTTGCTGGTGCGATAGTGATTGATGAATTACCGACACATTTAACATTTACTGACAATGAAAAACTGACTAACGAGCCACCCTTACCGGCTATTATAAAGTCTTATGCATTAAGTGGTTATGAAAAAGAAGGCATGGTATGGTTTAATTTTGACCATTTAAGCTTTTTTAAATCTTTATCCACTCAATTAGCATTATAAAAATGGAAAATGGAAAATGGAAAAGTTATCCAGAAAAGTATTGTCGGGCTATAGACTTTCAGAAAAGTCAAAGCTATCAGACCTGTCAGGTTTTAGAAACCTGACAGGTCTTTAGGCCAAAATCTTTATCTGAACAGCTATACAAATACAAAGTAAGTACAAATTATTAACATATTAAAGGCGTAAAAAATGCTAATAAAAAAAGAAGTAGTATTTTTAAATCTTATACATGAAATTGAAATTAAAAAAGTCAAAAGGTGTAGTGGTTAAGATGGTGTTGAACACAAAAGAAATCCGATTTAAAAAAAAACAGATTTCTCAAAAACTAATCCGAACAGTATTGGAGTTTTTACGAAAAAAAATCGGATTAATTATAATGTTCAAAATATTGTGATGCCCTACATTTTCTTTTAGAAATAATATTTTTAAATCTTAAAACATATTGATGGCGTAAAAAATGCTATTTCATAAACAAAAGTTTCGCCAATAAAATTGTTTGAACAGATTCAAAAATATTAGTGAAGGTATTATTTTTATAAAACTCATCAATCGCATAATGTAACTACTCAGAGCTTGAACAAGGGACTGCAAAGATAAAAAACTGGTTGCACCCATCCAAGCGGATTAGAGCTTAACCTACAAAAAAAGAACAGAATTGGCACAATCTGAAACCTAAAAGTAACCTGAGTCCTCATTAGGCGAAAGGAAAAAGGGTTGATCGCACCCTTATTCACAAAAATTGAAATGGTGCCTCATTACGCATTAAAATCAATATTTGTCAAAAAAATTGCTATCTAAACTCTTCCCATTAATCATTAACCATTAACCATTAATCATTGATATGAAACTACGACAAAAAATGTTTATTGGCTCTGCCTTTCTGGCGGTGATTCCAGTCCTCATCACGGCTCTATTTACTAGCCAAATTGCCAGTACTTTAGGCCAACAAGCTCTAACCGAAAGTGCTAAAAGTCATATTACCTCAATCCGAGATGCTAAAAAGGCTCAAATAGAGGACTATTTTAACTGGCTATTTAATCAAATCCAAGTCTATGCTAAGGCGAGAACCACTATTGACGCAATGCGGGGACTCAAAGAAGCCTTTCCTAAATTTAAGGATGAGGCTTCTTTATACACTGAATTTGACCTAACTGAGGATGATGCCTCCACAGAAGGTCCTCCAGCCCCGCCTTCCCCGCTTTCTTTACCAATTGATAACTATAAGGCTGCCTTAGGTAAGTATTATACAGATGATTTTGCCCAGGAATATGGCAACTATAACGTCAATGAATCCCCAGACATGCTCATGTTCTTGGAAGAGTTGAGCGATAATTCCCTCGCTCTGCAATATCACTATATTGCAACTAATCCCAATCCGGTTGGTACCAAAGAAGAATATTTTTTCGCCGCCGATGCCTCTAGTTATACCCAACTGCATCGCCACTATCATCCCTATCTACATGATATTCAAATGCGGTTTGATTTTGAAGATATCTTCTTAGTGGAAGCGAATAATGGTCATATTGTCTATTCTGTACTCAAAGAATTGGATTTTGCCACCTCCTTAAAGGATGGCCCTTATGCAAAAACCAGCTTAGGTCAAGTATTTGAAAAGTTAAATCAAGCCCCTCAAGGTAGCAATGAGTTAATTGATTTTACCCCCTATCTGCCTTCCTATGATAGTCAAGCCGCCTTTATTGGTACACCGATTTTTGAAGATGAGCAAAGGTTGGGTCTATTAATATTTCAAATTTCTATTGATAGTATTAACGATATTATGACCAATCATCACGTTTGGCGTTTTGACGAGTCCGGGCGTACAGGGGAAGATTATATTGTCGCCACTGATGGCAGTATGCGCAATGATAGTAGGATGTTGGTTGAAGATAAGGAGGATTATCTACTCATTGTCCAACAGGCAGGTTTACCTGAGGATATTATTTCCGATATTGAATTGAAAGATACCAGCGTCGGTTTGCAACAGGTGGATAATCCAGGCACCCGCGCTGCATTTTCTGGTGTGACCGGTTTTGATCTCTATGAGGATTATCGGGGTGAGTTTGTATTATCCGCTTTTGCGCCCATTAATGTGTCTGGGTTACAATGGGCGATTTTTTCTAATTTGCAAGAACAGGAATCTTTGGAACGTTTAGAAGAACTCACCGCAGAAATTACCAAAGTATCCGTGCCGGTTGCCTTGGTGATTTTATTAGTCGGGGGCATTGCCGGCTTTTTCTTCTTTGGTCGGATTGCAGCCCCGATTGTGCAAATGGAGGCAACCGTGACCAAAGTAGCTGAAGGTGATTTTACCGCCCGTGCGGATATCAGAACAGGGGATGAATTGGAAACCTTGAGTAATGCTTTTAACGGTTTATTAGATGACCGCCTAACCGCTTTAGCCAAAGCTGAGAAGGAGAATGAGATGTTGAATAATTCTATCATTGAATTACTCAAGGCTTCTTTCCAACTCAGTCAGCGTGACCTGACCGTACAAGTGCCTGTGACGGAAGATGTGACTGGTCCTTTGGCGGATGCAATTAATCAGATGGCTTCTGAAACCAGTAAGGTATTATTGAATGTGCGACGGATTACGGATGAGGTAGAAAGTGCTTCTGGTCAGGTCAAGGTTCAAGGTGATAATGTTTCTAAGGTAGCCGAGCATGAACGGGAAGTGGTGGATACTACCATGGCCGAATTAGCGGCTGCGGCTGAAGCCATGAAGAAAATTGCCGAAGTCGCGCAAACCTGTAATGAAATTGCTTCCCAGGCAACGGAAACCACTCAAACCGCGTTAGTCACGGTGACGGGAACAGTTGATGGTATCGGTGAAATCCGTGAAACGATTCATGAAACGGAAAAACGCATTAAGCGTTTAGGTGAACGCGCTCAGGAAATTAGTAGTATTGTTGATATTATTAATAACATTGCTGAACGGACTCACGTACTCGCCTTAAACGCTAGTATGCAGGCTGCCGCTGCTGGTGAAGCAGGACGTGGCTTCTCGGTTGTCGCCGATGAAGTACAACGTCTCGCTGAAAGCTCTCGTAACGCTACTTCGCAAATATCTGCACTTGTAAAAAATATTCAGGTAGAAACCAATGACACCATTGCAACTATGGACAAAACCATTGGACAAGTCGTAGAGGGTTCCCGTCTAGCAGAGCAAGCAGGTAATCAGATGAAAGACACTCAAAATACCACATCCAAGCTAGTACAGGTTGTCGAGCAAATCGCGATGGCTTCAGAACAGCAGGCGCAAATTAGTGATGATTTGCGCGTTCGCGCCGGTACGATTCAGGTGAGTACTCACGAGACGGCTGAACAGTTGAATAAGCAAACGATTCAAACGGATCGTTTGGTAGATTATTCACGTCAGTTGATTGAATCGATTCGGGTCTTCAAATTACCTCAGGTCCATGAGGAGTGACAGGATTTAGAGATTGTCAGAATTCGGATTCTGACAATATGAATCCGGATCCTGACATCAAGTATAAACTATTCTCATGAACAATTTAGAGCAATTAAAAGAATTACAAGCGATCATTGCTAACCAAGCCTATCAATTCTATGAGGCAGTAGCAGAGTTGATAGGAGAAGGGGCAGATAAGATAGCTAATGCAACCCGTGTGGCCCAAAGCTATGTGATAAAAGTAGGCGAAGCTTCTGCTGCGGCCAATTTAACAGGGTTGCCTATCATCTGTCAGCATACCGAGCAAAATTTAGCGGCACTGGTGGAACTAGAACCTTCTCAATGCCAATCACTTCTTGGTGAAATTGAGCGTTGGCCCAAATTAGTGTTAAATTATCTCTACGCCCCTTATAATCAAAATACGGGGCATGTTCTGATTCGTTATCTTCAAAATCCTAAGTGGCCTCAACCTTGTTCTGAACAATTAGCCGCCGATTTGAGTGAAAGTTTTACTAATGATTTTAAGGACGAGGCGTTTAAAAATAATTTGGAATCCATTCTAGCTGAAAGTGAGTTGAGTGATTTAAATCTTAGGAGCGATTCGGTTGGGGAGGCACCTTGTGAGGAAACTCAGACTATAGTTTCTAATCCGTTGTACCAGTCTATCTCGGAGATGAGCGATACTATGTCAGCCGTCCTCGGTCAAATGTTAACGCTTGAAGCTGAACATGAAACATTTTTTGATCAGATAGAACAATATACGGGTAGCGTACAAATATTATGGGAGTTAGCTGAGGAGCTAGAATTAAAGGGCTTTCAAGAAGTTTGTACTTTTGTTAATGATAATGTCTTTGCGGCTAGTTCACAACCGCAATCTGTAAGATTTGAACAATTAGAACCGTTAGCGTTATGGCCAAAATTATCGCTTGACTATTTACAATCACCTGAATTGGGTGCCCAAAAGCTGGTGGAATGGGTATTTTTTGAAACTTGGCCTGTTTCAATGTCACCCACAGCACGGCCAAATTTATTGATTCAGTTAATACAGGAATGTTCTTCTCCCATTCTTTGTGAGACAGTTTATAAAGAGGATACACCATCTTTTCTTCCCACTGAGGTCGCTTTAGATTTACCCCAGGAAAAGGCTTTGCCGATTGAGGAAGAGCAATTTGAGGAGAGTGCATTATCTATTCCTAATGCCCTTTTATTAATTGAACAAGTAAATCAAGTGGCTCAAGTCAATCGTGAGTGTCTTAATGAATTAATCGCTGCCGATGACGGAACAGAATCTTTATTAATGGCAACTATGGGTTATACGGAGAATGTGCAAACCATATGGGAGGCGGCTGAAGAGGTTGGGCTTGAAGGATTACAGGCGGTTTGCACCTTTATTAATGATAATGTCATGGAATTGGGAAGCCAATCGAAATCGTCCAGAGAGGCAGCGCGTGAGTTGTTATCTTCATGGCCTGAGTTAGTCGTAGGGTATTTGCAGCGGCCCGTTGAAGCAGCGAAGGTCTTGATTAACCGGTTGCAACAATGCGAATGGCCGACACCGCTTGAAAAAGAGATGGCTTTTCAATTAGAAGCGCGTTTAATAGAAGGGAGCAAGCCTTCTTCTGGTGAAGACGAACAGTTCAAAATAGAACCTAATGAACCCGTTGCCCAATTCCCAATTCCCGAAGAAGAATTGATAGAATTAGTTGCACCGGATGTGTTAGAACTGGTGTGTAGTCAAATAAGTGATTCCAGTGAGGGATTATCAGCCGCCCTTGAGGTATGTGTGTCTATGGAAAATGATAACCCGGCTTTTTTCGAGGCCATTGAAGATTATACGAACAGAGTACAAGATATTTGGGATGTCGCCGAAATGGTGGAGCTCAAAGGGTTGCAAGAAGTTTGCACTTTTATTAATGAAAATTTATTAGCGTTTAGTATTCAGGAACAAACGACGAGAGTGGCTACGCAGAAGTATTTTCAAAATTGGCCTGCTCTTGTTTTGGAATATTTGCAGTCTCCAACGAAAGGTGCACCTCGCTTAGTAAGTTATTTACAGGAATCCGAATGGCCCAGCCCTTTAACTGTGGAATCAGGCGAGCAGTTATTGGGCTTGCTGAAACCCCCTTCTGGTGGCACAGTGGAGAGTGGTCATAGTGATTTAGAAACGGAGACCGAGGTGCAGGAGTTAACGACTGAAGAACTGGCTCCGTTACCGGTGAGTGTGGATGAAGAGATTTCGTTGGGTAGTGCTGAGGTGGTGGAAATTCTCAGTAGTGAGTTGGAGTCTGCTGAGGCTGATTTGGAAGAGGAAGTCAAGAAGTTTGTCACGGCTGACAATAATAGTGTCCAGTTGAATGAGGCAACTGAAAATTATGTAGAGCATGTACACCGTTTATATGTGGCTTCAGAAATGATGGGTTTAGAGGGGTTGCAAACGGTTTGTACCCAGATCATGGATAATGTTAAGGCACTGAGTGCTGAACCGATAGCGTCTCGACAAAAAGCATTAAGTGTCTTAGAACCCTGGCCAAATTTGGTGTTAGCTTATTTGAAATCGCCTGGGGACAAGAGTGTGGAAGCCCTGGTGACGCATTTCCGTGAGCCTACTTGGGTGCAAGCTTTATCCGATGATGCGGCTTTAAATTTGTTGAAACAGTTGGTGGGTGGAACAACGGTTGATGAAGAGGCTGAGGAGTTGGGAGCTTATTCTCGTCCAGGTGCTGCTACGCCAGAGGATGTGTTGATAACGATTCCTGAAGATATTAATCAAGAATTGTTGGAGGCTTATTTGCAGGAGGTGCCGCAAAATGCGGCGGATTTTTCGGCGTGTATTCAGAATATTATTCAATCTCCTGAGATTTCTGAAATTGAGCGGGCCCAGCGTATTGCTCATACCTTGAAGGGTTCGTCAAATATTATTGGTATCAAGGGGGTTGCTAATATTGCTCATCATCTTGAGGATACTTTGGAGCATCTTGCGAAGCATCAAGTGGTGCCGCCTAAAGAGTTAACCAATACGATGACCGAGGCGGCTGATTGTCTGGAAATTATGGTTGATGCTTTGTTGGGGCAAGATGATCCGCCTCCGCAGGCACAACAAGTTTTGCAGTCGGTATTAGATTGGGCGAATCGTATTGATAAGGGTAAGCTTGAGGAACCAGCACCGACTTCTGAGACAACACCGACTGCGGTCATTGAGAAACAGGCAGCACCTGAAAAAGTGGAAAAGGTGGCTGGCAAACAGGCGGCTCAAGTGGGTACACCTGAACAATTTCTGAAAGTTCCGACAAAGACGATTGATGAGTTGATGCGTTTGGTGGGTGAGTTATCTATTTCGGTAGGACAAATTCAGGAGAGATTGAAGCATGTGACCCAAAGTACGCGCTCTTTGACCCAACGGGATTTAGCACTTCAAAAGAAGACGTTTGAGTTGGAAAACTTGGTTGATGTACGGGGTATCACGGGGGTAGAAAACCGTAAACAGACATCAAAACAGGATGAGCATTTTGATTCGTTGGAATTTGAGGAATATAATGAGTTACATAGTGTGGCTCATAGTTTCATTGAGTTTATAGCGGATAATCGTGAGTTGGCGATGTCAATACGTGAGGATATGGGTGAATTGGAGACGATGTTTATTCATCAGGAGCGTCTTAATAAGGAGTTCCAGGCGAATATTATGACGACGCGCATGGTGCCTGTGAATACGATTTTGTCTAAAGTACAGCGTAATGTTCGCCAGACGTGTCGTATGACGGGCAAGCAAACGGATTTGGATGTGAGTGGTACGGATATTTTGATTGATAGTAATGTGTTGAGTCATTTGGCTGATCCTTTACAGCATATTTTGCGTAATGCGATTGATCATGGTATAGAGGCACCGGATGAGCGTGCGATTTTGGGCAAATCCGAAGCGGGTAAGATTAAGCTCAGTTTTTACCGTGAGGGCAATAATATTGTGGTGAGTTGTGAAGACGATGGGCAGGGTCTTAATTATACTAATATCCGTTTTACTGCGATTCAACGTGGTTTAATCACGGAAAGTCAAGAGTTGACGGAACAAGATTTGGCGCGTTTAATTCTGATGTCTGGATTTTCGACTAAATCGGGTGTGACGCAGGTTTCAGGGCGTGGCGTGGGTATGGATGTGGTGCATACGAATATTCGCCAGATGAAGGGGACATTGGATTTGCATTCTCAAACAGGGATGGGTACGACTATTTTGATTAAGTTGCCGATGACTTTGGTAACGGTGCATGTGTTGTTGGTACGTGTTGGGGAGCGTCGGTTTGGTATTCAGACGAATCATTTGGAGCAGGCTTTGGCATCTGGTGTAGAGGAATTTTGTCAGGTGGGTGATGAAGTCACTTTAAAAAAGGATAAGAATTTTTATGCGCTGAAGTCTTTGGCAAAGTTATTAGGTATGCCAGATGATAGGGAAATTACTGAGCAAGAGTCTCGTCCCATCTTGTTAGTGCATGAGGAGACGGGAATCAGTGCGGTGTTGGTAGATGAGTTGTTAGATACTCATGATTTGGTGATGAAGAATATGGGTAAGTATGTAACTAACATTCGTGGTGTGGCGGGGGCTTCTATTTTGGGTGATGGTAGTTTGGTGCCACTATTAGATTTGCTTGAGTTATTGCGTTCAGGAACCACAGCTTCGATGCCAATCGCACAGATTAAACCACAAGTTCCTGAGGGCATTGCAGCGGCACCAGCGATGCCTCATATTATGATTGTGGATGATTCGTTAAGTGTTAGAAAATCTTTGTCGTTGTTAGTGGAGGATGCTGGCTTTGAGACTTTGTTGGCAAAAGATGGGTTAGAGGCAATTGAAATGATGGATCAAACACGTCCTAATGTGATGTTGGTGGATATGGAGATGCCGCGTATGAATGGTTTGGAGTTGACGGCTCATGTTCGTGCGAATCAAGCGACACAGAATTTACCGATTTTTATGATTACTTCGCGTACTACGGAGAAACATCGTGATCAGGCGAAAGCGGCGGGGGTTAATGCTTATTTGACGAAGCCTTATCAGGAGAATGAGTTGTTGGCTTTGATTGATAAGGCGTTAGCAGGGCAATTTTAAGGGCTTTCAAATCGGATTTCTGCCTTTGCAGTTTAGGGCATAAAAAAATACCATTTAAAGTGGTATTTCTAAATTCATAAGGAAATACTATTTATGCCAAAAATAGTATTTCTAATAGTTACTATAGTTTTTCAGATAAATATTTTGGCGTAAAGACCTGACAGGTTTTTCCCACCTGTCAGGTCTGAGAACTTTGTAATTTTCTATTTTTTATGAGTGAAATTCATAATCCACATTTGTATGTTTTATTGGTATTTGATGGGCGATATTTGTTTGTGCCTCAAGATGAGGTGTTGTCAATAGAAATTATTGCTGATGTCCTTATGACCGATGATGGGATGGGGACTATTGGGTGGTTTTCTGGACATGGATTGGAATCACCTGTGTTTTGTTTGGCTAATGATTTGTCTTTATTGTCAAAAGTACCGTTTGGTCGTGAGTATTTTGTTTTACTTAAAGATGAGGAGCAGCCGTTAGGGGTAATTTGCGATGAGGTGGAAAATGTTAATTTCAAACAAGAACATTTGCATCCTCAAGATTTACCTGATGTGATGAAAACGCAAAATTCACCTATTCGACAGTTGTTGGTTTATCAAGATCAGGTTGCTTGTGTTTGTAGTGGCATGGCTTTGGTGAGGTATTTATCAATAGAAGAATAATTGGGAATTGGTTTACTACGTAACATTGATAATTGAAAAATGAGTGAAGAAGTTGCAAAAACGAATCGAGCTTGGGTATTAGACTTTGGTAAGGGATTACGGGCGGCTGTGGGTCATCATGAAATGTGGCAGGTGCTGATTTCACCTAAGTTATTTGATGTTCCTTGTACGCCATTTCATTGTGGTGAAGTTTTAATTTTTCAAAATCGCATTTTGCCGGTGCTTTCAGTATCTCGTTTGTTTGAAAGAGAGAAAACTCGCCAGAGTCAAGTTGTTGGTATCGCCATCTATCAGGATGATCCTGCCCATCCGATTCATTATGGTGGTTTGCATTTGGCAGTGATGCCACAGAGTATTTATGTGAGCGATGATCAGGCTTGTGATTTACCCGAATCTCAAGAATGCTGGGAGCCTTTAGCGGTGTCTTGTTTTTCTCATGAGGGTTTAGCTATTCCAATTATTGATCTGGCTTCTTTATTTTCTGGTAACTGAATAATTGGTTCACTGCGTAATCGTTAGGTTCATTGGTAAGTGGTAAGTGGTAACTGATATGTATTCTATTGAACGTTATTGCGGTTGTCTTTTGGGTTTAGCCGTGGGTGATGCATTAGGTACTGCCCTTGAATTTGAAATACCGGGTTCTTTGACTCCGATTAGTGATATTGTGGGTGGAGGACCATTTAATCTTAAGCCAGGACAATGGACCGATGATACTTCGATGGCGTTGTGTTTGGCTGAAAGTTTAATTGAACAGCGTGGATTTGATATGGTTGATCAATTAACTCGTTATTGTCGGTGGTATCGACAGGGCTATTTAAGTAGTACCGGTCAATGTTTTGATATTGGTAGGACGATCCGAGAGTCTTTGGACAAATTTGAACGGACAGGTGAAGCTTATGGTGGCTTGACGGATGAATATTCGGCTAGTAATGGTTGTATTATGCGTTTAGCTCCTGTTCCTCTGTTTTATGCCTTTATGCCTCAACAAGCCATTGAAAAATCAGGAGAAAGTGCGCGTACTACACATGGTCTTCAAATCACGATTGATGCTTGTCGTTATTTTGGGGCGTTGTTAGTCGGAGCAATTATGGGTGTCGATAAATCCACTTTATTAAATCAACGTTATAGTCCTGCATTAAGTTATTGGGAAACTAATCCTTTGACTGAGGAAATTGATGAGGTGGCTAGTGGTTCTTTTAAACAAAAACAACCACCGATGATACGTGGTACGGGTTATGTAGTGAGGTCTTTGGAGGCGGCATTGTGGTCCTTTTATAATAGCAATAGTTTTCAAGAAGGGGCGTTGAAAGCGGTGAACTTGGGTGATGATGCGGATACAACCGGTGCGGTGTATGGACAGTTGGCAGGGGCATTTTATGGTGAATCAGCGATTCCTAGTGATTGGTTAGATAAATTGTCTAAGCGGTATTTGATAAAGTCTTATGCGGTGTTGTTGGCAAAAATTGGTAAGAAGGTTTGCACATAGTATATAGTTATCCAGAAAAGTTTTGTCCCGGCTAAAGACCTGTCAGGTTTTGGAAACCTGACAGGTCTCGGCTGAAATTTATCTGGACATCTATACTGCACACGGACACAAACTGAACTTTTCTTATTTGAAGAAGGTGGGCAAAAAAAAGACTATATAAAATTTTAAATTATGCCCGCGTGCAGTATACGAAGGCAGAAAAAGGGGCAACAGGATTGCCCTTACATTTCTAGTTCCCAAACTAGGAGAATCATAAATGACATTAATTGAATTACAACAAATATTGGTCAGAGGTGAGGATAGTCAATATCAGTTCAAATCGAAATGACACAGAATTTGAGTTTCCGGATGGATACTAATTAATTAAAGAAATACCATTTTTCAAAAAAATGGTATTTTTAAACGGTTTTTTTAACACGCTAAGACCGAGTAGTTACAACCATTAATGGCTCTACCAAAACAGGAAATCTTTTAATTGCCTTTAAAATATGGGCTATATCAAAAGTTTGGGTGCTTTCTAGCAACGGTTTACCATAATGGATAAAGGCGGGAACATTATATTCGTTTCCCAGTTCTATCATCTTTTCGGCTAATTTGGCAATAATTTCTGGTTGTATTCCAACACCTGTTTTTTTCCAAATTGGCATCACTTTTTGTTTAAACTTGTTTTGCAATTCTGGAAAATTGGCAATCTCTTCTGGATTCAGTGTGTTATCAACATTCATAACGTAAGAAGCATCGGCGATAGCTTTTTTTGTATATTTGAGATAGCGGGATAATTCGCTGAGTAGTTCAGAAACGTTAACAGGTTTGGATAAATAGCCATCAAAGTCGTGCGTCTTAGCTTTTTTCTCCACGCTAGCGGAGGCAGTTAGGGCGATAACTGGAATATCAGCAGTGTTTGGATTGCCTTTTAAATGTTTGGTAGCTTCATAACCATTCATTTCTGGCATCAGGATATCCATTAAAATCAGAGCAGGATCATATTCTTTGGCAAACAGCAACGCTTCTTGTCCACTTTTTGCACAAATAACCTCTAAATTGATTTGCGACAAGTATTCTTTAATCAAATCGCGGTTAAATTCTATATCATCCACTACTAATACCCGCACTTTTTCAAACACGATATTGTTTAGTTCAAAAGTATCGTCTTGTGTTACATCCAGCAGGGTGGCTGCCACTTTGACTTTATGCAAGACAATTTCAAAACGACTGCCTTTGCTGGGGCGACTTTCGACGGAAATATGACCGTTCATCATTTCGACTAAACGCTTTGTGATAGTAAGCCCTAACCCTGTTCCTCCATGTTTACGGGTGCTCTGCCCATCCAGTTGTTTGAATGATTCAAAAATCAGTGTCTGTTGATCGGCAGGAATACCAATGCCTGAATCTTCCACCGCTATGATTAAACCCATTTCGCTGTGATCATCCTCTGTATCTATTTTATTTGCACAGAGTTTGATATAGCCACTGTCAGTAAATTTAATCGCATTACCTATTAAATTCAACAGCACCTGCCGCAAACGGATTTTATCCAGGGTTAGTGTCGGTGGTAAAGATTTATCAATTTCCATCATGAATTCAAGATTTTTTTCAGCAATCTCGATATTGAAAATCTGTTGTAATTCGGTGAAAATAACCTGTGGTTTCACCTGTTCATATTGAATCTCTAACAGCCCTGCCTCAATCATGGATAAATCAAGTATGTCATTAATTAAGGTCAAAAGGCTTTCACCCGCTTCTTGGATGAAATTGATATTACCCTTTTGCTTGTTATCAGTAGTCTGTGCGGCAAGTATACTACTAAAACCAATCACTGCATTCAGTGGGGTGCGGACTTCGTGGCTCATGTTAGCGAGAAATTCACTTTTGAGCCGGTTGGCGGATTCGGCTTCTTCTTTGGCTTGTATCAAGTGTTTATTGGTAAGTACCAGTTCAGCTGTGCGTTCTTCCACCAATTTTTCCAGATGTTCTTGATGTTGTTTCAATTTATTTTCTGCTTGTTGGCGTTCAGAAATAGCAGAAAGCAATGCTTGATTTTGCTCCTCCAATTGTTTTCTCTGTTCATAAAGTTCCAGAAAAACTCGTACTTTGCCCTGTAATATCTTAGGCACGATAGGTTTAGTGATAAAATCAACCGCACCTACTTCAATGCCCTTTATCTTATAATAGTTTTCACTATAGATAGCTGACACAAAAATAACAGACAGATGTTGCGTTTTAATATCTTGACGCATTATCTCAACGGTTTCAAAACCGTCCATTAGTGGCATTTGCACGTCAATCAAAGCAAGAGCAAACTCGTTTTCAGTAACCATCATTAGGGCTTCTTCGCCAGACATAGCCCGAATAAAATCCACATCTTGTTCCACCAATACCTTTTCTAAAGCAATGAGGTTGGCGATTTTATCATCGACAATAAGAATTTTTAGTTTCATTTTTAATGAGCTTCGATTTTTAGAAATACCATTTTTTGAAAAAATGGTATTTTTCATGTGTATTAAATCGGATTCCTAGTGATTTTAGAAAACTTAGGAATGTGCATAAAATAACTTAGGCAACTAGGATATACTGCACGCGGGCACAATTTAAACTTTTAGGTAAAAGGTAAATGTCGGGTTACGTTTTTTTGCTGCGCAAAAAAATCTAACCCGACCTACCTGGTTCTTTTATGTAGGGCTCTTTAAGTCTTTTTCGTGCAACGGCTGCCTCATTGAAAAAAAGTTAAGTTTGTTCCCACGCTGAGTATAAAAGGTAAATGTCGGGTTACGTTTTTTTGCTGCGCAAAAAAATCTAACCCGACCTACCTGGTTCATTGAAAAAAAGTTAAGTTTGTTTCCACGCTGAGTATAACCACAAGGGATTACCCCTATAATATCTCACTTTCGGATAGCCCTAGTTATTTTATACACGTTAGCAAACAAAATACTATTTTAACAAAAAGTACTATTTTGTGCATATATCATTTTTTGAAAAAATGGTATTTTTTGAAACAACAAGGGTACCGATTTAAAAAAAATCGGATTTCTACGGATTTCATTTATACAACCACACCCGCATCAGCGATAATAATTGATTAACTTCAACTGGTTTAGTTAAATAGTCATTTGCACCGGCGACAATACATTTGGCTCGATCTTCTTTCATCGCTTTGGCGGTGAGAGCGATAATGGGTAAATGCTTAAATTGCGCATGGGCGCGGATTGCTCGCATGGCTTCGTAACCATCCATTACCGGCATCATTATGTCCATCAATATCAAATCCATAGATGGATCATTACTCAAAATATCTAAAGCTTTTTGACCATTAGCCGCTTTATAAACATCCAAGCCATTTTTCTGGAGAGCACCGGCTAGTGCGAAGATATTACGCATATCATCATCAACTAGGAGGATTTTTTTATTCTTAAAAATGACTTCTTTGTCGTGGAGTTTGGCAATTATCTCCTGTTTGTGAGCTGGGAGATTTTTGATAACACGATGTAAAAACAAACTGACTTCGTCAAGTAGTCGCTCGTTGGTTTCAGCTTTTCGGATAACGACTGACTTAGTGTGAATTTGTAGTTCATCATGTTCTAAAGTCGTTAGTTCCCTCCCAGTATATATAATAACCGGCGGTATGGAAATATCATCTTCTTCCAGTGTTTTCAAGACGGTTAAACCAGATTCGTTTGGCAGGATGAGATCTAACACCATACAATCATAAGTCTTTGCTTGCAAGTGTTGGATTGCCGCCTTACCAGTGTCAACTATAGTCAGTTCTATATCACGATTGCCTAATATTTCTTGAATGTCTTTTTGCACGCTTGTTTCATTGGCAATGACCAAAACTTGTTGAACCGCTTTATCAAGTAAGGTGGAAATTTTGCTAAAGGCATCTTCCAGTTTTTTTTCATTTACCGGCTTGCTAAGAAAGCCTATCGCCCCCCTACTTAGAACGCCAGACGGATAATCTTGTACTGACATGACATGCACCGGAATATGGCGGAGATTGATGTTGTCTTTTATGCGATTAAGAACATGCCAACCATCTATTTTTGGCAGGGCAATATCCAAAATAATTGCGTCAGGATGGTATTGTTCAGCAAATTCAAGACCTGTTTTGCCATCAGTGCTATGTATACATTTAAAAGCTTTTTTGTGAGCAAAGCGATATAGGATCGTCGCAAAACCAACATCATCTTCGATGATCAATATGACTCGATCTTTTTCGTCAATATTGTTTCGATCATCATCAATGCAGGGCAATGGGGGTGCATCTACCACTTGTGAGGCTTGTAAAATGGGTACTTTAGAAGCCGAGTTTCTTGGGGAAACTTGGGTTTTATCTTCCTGTTCAGAAACCAAGTTTCTTGGAAAAATTTGTTTTTTATCATCAGAAACCGAGTTTCTTGAAGAAACTCGGTTTCTATTTGCATCTAAAGGTAAATAAACCGTAAAGGTTGAGCCTTCATTTTCAACACTGCTTAATTGGAGTTCGCCACCCAATAGTTTGGCTAACTCTCTGGATATTGACAGCCCTAACCCAGTACCACCATATTGACGCGAAGTACTACCATCAGCTTGTTGAAATGCCTCAAAAATTGCCAATTGTTTATCTTTTGGAATCCCAATTCCAGTATCAATCACAGCAATCGTGATTGTTTGCTGCGGTTCCAAACCACTGCGAGATAAATCGGCTTTGGCATCAGCCCGTTGGAAATCAAGCGTTATGCTACCACTTTTGGTAAATTTAAAGGCGTTGGATAGCAGATTTTTGAGTATTTGCGCGAGCCTTTGCTGATCAGTTTCAATGGTAGTTGGTAAATCTTGCGCGATGTTGATATGCAAGGCTAAGTTTTTTCTATCTGCAACCGGCTTAAAGTTACTCTGGAGAATACTAGCCATTTCAGACAATTGAACCGGTTGAAGATCAAGGGTCATCTTGCCGGCTTCTATTTTGGATAGATCGAGTATTTCGTTAATTAGGTTAAGCAAATCCTGACCGCCATGATAAACAATTTTGGCAGATTCAATTTGAGTATCGGTAAGATTGCCCTCATTATTTTCAGCCAATTCTTGTGACAGAATAAGCATACTGTTCAAGGGAGTCCGCAATTCATGGGACATATTGGCTAGAAATTCAGATTTGTAGCGGCTAGAGATTTCTACTTCTTGCGCCTTGGTTTCGATTTCCTGCCGAGTTTGATCAAGTTGGCTATTCGCAAGTTGTAATTTATCCTTTTGTTGCTGGAGTGAAACTTCATTCATTTGCAATGTCTTGGTTTGTTCTTTAAGGACGATATTGCTGTTCTCCAATTCTGACTGTTGACTCTTGAGTTCAATTTCATTATGTTCTAAGGCTTGAGTGCGTTCTTCTAGTTCTTCGTTAGTCGCCCTTAATTCTTCTTGTTGAGCGGCAAGTTCCTCAGCCTGTTCTTGGCTTTTTATCAAAAGCTCACTCATCTTAGTGCGGGATTGAGCTGAAGTAATGCTAATAGCAATGTTTTCGGTTACCATTGCTAAAAATTGCTGACTATTCAAAGAAAATGGTTGGAATGAACACAGTTCAATAACACCTTTAAGGACATCTTCATAGACAATTGGGGCAACAATAATATTGCGTGGAGTCGCATAGCCAGTCCCGGAGATAACCTGGATATAGTTTTCAGGCACATCAGTCACTATGAGCATTTCTAGCTCAAGGGCTGCCTGTCCCACCAAACCATCACCCAGTTTAAAGACATTATTCAGTCCTTTACGATGATTATACGCATAACTGGCTTTGAGTCGCAGTACTTGGTTGTCTTCATCGTATAAATATAATGTACCCACTTGTACTTCCAAATACTTTGCGACATAAGTAATGACTTTGCGAGCTAAGGCGATAATATCCAGATCGCCACGCATTGTTTCATTTAACTCAGTTTGCCCCGTTTTGAACCAATTTTTCCGTTGGTTTTCGGCTGAAACGTCACGCAGGGTTTCAATCATCTTTTGCAAGGCAATGCCAAGTTTGTCTTTTTCACTACGCGGAACAAGATTAGCCTTATAATCACCTTCGGCAATTCTGTCTGTTTGAACAACCACATTGGCTAACGTATCAATCATGGTATATGTTGAACGAGCCAATTCACCCATTTCATCATGACGAGAAATCTCAATTTCCTGATTCAGATCACCTGTTGCAACGTTTCTGATTTTTTCAACGATTTGACTCAATGGAGTCACAATACTCAAGGTAATGACTATTGCCACAACGACGCTTGTTATAAAGGTAATAAGCAGCAAAATAATCATGACATATATTGCCCATTGACTGTTTTGTTGGGCATTTTCAAAAAAGCTATCACCTTTGTCGCTGGAAAAATCGATCATCACTTGGATTTTTTGATTCATATCCTCGACATGTTTAGCACCTTTAGTAATATCAGCCGCTTGGTCTTTTTCACCCAGTTCCATTAAACGAATAACCTCATCACGAATAGCCTTCCATTCAGAAAAAGCCTGTTGTGCGGTTTTTACATCACTTTTATCGCCTAAAAAACGTTGGGAAACCAGCTTAAAAGATTTATAAACCTCCTGTTCATATCTATCGAGAGTGGCAGAAGCCGTTGCTATTTGTCCAACATCTTTTGCTAAAGCAATGTCTTTCATAGAACGATGTATAGCAATAATATTTGCCCTAATATCACGGACCGCATTACTCACTGCCAACGGGTGTTTGTGCATTAGAACAATATCTCCTGCCAAATTCTGCATTTCTATAATAGCCGTGATACCTACAATCACCGTTAGAATTAACACACTGGCAAATCCGATAGCCAGCCTAGTTCCTATTTTCAAATTGGTTATTTTCATTTGAGCCTCTTTGTGAAAATCTCGAAACTGAGTTTCTTCAAAAGATTTGGTTTCTAAGAAAATACTATTTTCAAAAATAGTATTTTTTGCCCGTTTTTTGAAAAAATTGCATTTTTGCTAAAAATAGTTTCGATTTAAAAAATTGGATTTTTGTTAATTTAAAAGCTAAATTTTTAACGACATGGATTGTATATAAGAGTGCGATTAAAATAGAATACAATCACGATTTAATTTTTTATTATATAGATGTTCAGATAAATAATCTCACAGGGCGAACACACAGGTTCGCCCCTACAAACGTAAATGTAGGGGCAGCTCACCGCGACTGCCCTTTTTAAAATTATTTATCTGATAATCTATAGTTTTTCATAAAAATAATTTCTGTTCCAAACCTGACAGGTTTCTGAAACCTGTCAGGTTTTTTGAAGTTATTTATCTGAAAAACTATATAGTAAGGAACGTGCATCAAATAATTTAGTCAACTTTAAAACCAGACCTGCCAGGTTAAAACAAAACCTGGCAGGTCAAGAGCAGCGTCCAAACTTGATTTTGACCTGGCAGGTTTTCTTCCTGCCAGGTCTGGTTTAGTTGTCGAATTTATTTCATGCACGTTCCTAAGTAGGTACGCATAAATATTTTAACATTTTCAGTAGGGTGGGCAGTTTTGGCTGCCCACCAGCCGCAGCAAAGGCGTTGCACGAAAACCACCTTGCCCACCCTACTACTATTTGAGCAAGATCTCACCAATTTAATTTGGGTTCGCATTGGCAAACCCTTTGCCCAACTTATAACGATTAATTTTGAAGACATTGAGGACAAAGCTGTTTGTGCGATTGTCGTAAATAAAGCGGAGCAAAATGCCCTTTATAAAAGCAAGAGCAAGAAAACCTTTTACGTTCGCACGAATTGTACAACACGAGAGATTAATGATCTTGAAGAATTTGGTTACTATCTTCAAGAAAAAGCTTTGGCACAAGATGCCCAAAGCTGAAGCTTTGAACTCCACTAAAAGAAATTTTTTCAAAAATCGGATTTCTGCCCTTCACATCACCGCTTTAACCAATAATCATGGAGTTGCTTCGATAATAAATGTGGTCTGTCCCCTATTTTTTTACCCTATTTTTTTAGCCTAGACCTGCCAGGTTTTTAAAACATGGCAGGTCTTGTAGCAGGAACAAAACTTTTCTGGCTAACTATATTGTTGTTTTCGCCATTCACCGCTTGGATCAATTTTATCTAAAGATTCTTTAATTGCCCCGCAAGTATCAGGATAATCATTATTATTTACCAGTGCTTTCACGAGATGAGGGACGGCTTTGATTGCAGCTGGTCCGATTTTTCCCAAAGCCTCAGCTGCTGTCTCGCAAATCTTACGATTGCCCAAGGCATTCACAAGATAGGGAACCGCTTTGACGGCGGCTGGTCCGATTTTCCCCAAAACCTCAACCGCTATCTTGCGAACATAATTGTCACTATTGACCAAGGCTTTCACAAGATGAGGAATGGTACTCTGAGCCGCTTTGCTCTGTCGCCATTGGGGGTCAATTTTTTCTAGGGCATCAGCAGCGGCTTTGCGAACATCACTACCACTATTGACCAAGGCTTTCACAAGATGAGGAATGGCAGTTGGTCCGATTTTCCCCAAAACCTCAACCGCTATCTTGCGAACATAATTGTCACTATTGACCAAGGCTATCACAAGATGAGGAATGGTACTCTGAGCCGCTTCGCTCTGTCGCCATTGGGGGTCAATTTTTTCTAGGGCATCAGCTGCGGCTTTGCGAACATCACTATAGTTATCGCGGGCATAGAAGGAACTATCCATTATTTTCATTTTGTTGTAAA
>Ga0233404_10000097_pt1 | contig 20006 bp, 20 predicted proteins | sample Na_oxic_2_MG_FD_179861 | JGI IMG/M metagenome (GOLD analysis project Ga0233404, IMG submission 179861) | Seawater microbial communities from Saanich Inlet, British Columbia, Canada - Na_oxic_2_MG | ecosystem: Environmental > Aquatic > Marine > Inlet | place: Canada: British Columbia | collected...
GCTTTTTTATCATTATGAATAACCAAATCATTACGACCTTTGGTATTGATAAAATGATTCGGCTCATAATAAGTTTTCTTCAAAAAATCAGCGACCAAATTCTTATGAAATTCCTCCGATTCTTGTTCATTGATATGCGAAAAACATTGAGTCAATTGTAATTTAAAATTATCAATTTCAGAACGATTGGACTTAATTTTTAAAAACGCTTCATTGAGGGCTTGTTTGGGTTTCATATATTCATTGAATGCTTATGCTTTGAAAAAAAGGGGCCAGGCTAGATTTAATTTTTAATCTTGGATTTTTATACAAATTGTAACGTTTAAAAAATAATTCGACCCTGGCCCCTTTGAATGTCCTAAAATGGTGGGCAACAAAAAGACGTTGCCCACCCTACCTGGCTTGTCAAAATATTATGCCAAATTTACCATGTATCTTGTTGATAATAAAAGTAAAAGTTCTTAACTTAATGGCAGTGACCCTACTGCTACGATACCTCGATTGATATAGGGCAATCCTTTATGGTTGCCCTATAGATTTTCATATAAATAACTTCACGATGGCATATTTTAACTTATTGAAAAATAAGCAATAATTTTTAAATTTATGAAGTTATTTTTCTGAAAGTCTATAGTTATTTTATGCACGTTCCTAAGAACCGTCAAAATAAAATTGACGAGAGACTAGTCACAATCTAATTTCCATGTGATTGCCTCAATATCATTGTAAGGTGTTTCAATCTCAACATCTAATAGCGATTGGCAACTTTCAATATCCCAAGCATGGATGCTCACATCATTGACAGCATCAGTTGCAAAGAGCAATAGCTCTTGACCTGTTGGGAGAGTTAGCATTTCTAAGGCTTCTGTTTGTCCTGGCAAGTTATCACAAAACTTTGTCAGTTGAATACCATCCCATCCCCAGAGCTCTTTATTGACAGAACCATAAAGCATATTGCCAGCTTGATTCCCAGTGAGTCCTTCAATAGCAGCCTTTAAAGGCAGGAGCAACTGTGCTTCGCCAGTTTCTATGTTAATTTCTATCAAACCTTGACTGTCAGCCCAGCCCCATAAACTACCGTCTGCTCTAAAGGAAATGGCAGATACTTCACCAAATCCCGTTGCACCAATCGGTGTCAGATCCCCTGTCTTGGTATCAACACGGTATAAATAACCATTGGGATGATCAACACTTGGATCATCCCCCGAAGTTGCATACATTTCCCCCGTCATGGGGTGCATATCCAAACCTTCAATGTCATGTCCCTCATATAAGGGACCTAATGGTGTCGTGTTATAAACGCTTGGCTCAATCGTTGGCTCAATCGTAAAAAATTGCGAGTTATTTAGGCTTTCATCATGTAAAGCATAAAACTCGTAAGTTTGACATACTTCAGTAGTATCTGAAGAGCCAATAGGATTGATGGAAACGGGTCCCAAAGTAAAAGCCGCATGACCCTGATCAGTGTTATCACCAACAAATATAAAATTGGGTGAGGTATAAGGGTTAAAGGGCAAAGCAGGGGAACTGGCATTGGGATTGAAATTATAATGACGTAATTCACCCGTCAGGATATCAGTATCATCAGCAACAAGTGTATAGCTATCATCTTGCACTGTTAGGACGTAATGGATCATTGCACTGATATCATCAACGTTGACTTCTTCTGCTTCGGTAAAGTCTTCTGATTGGGCGAAAATACGGTTAGATGATCCTTCTTGCTTAAAAGCTAATTCAATACCTTTACCATCGTCACTGATTACAAGCACACTAAAACCAGCCCTATTTGCATTGCTGCTTTCATCAGTCACGGCAACATTGAAAGCGACACTAAAGCCGGTAATACGATCCAAGATTGGAAAATCTGGATTGACTAAAGTCAATTTTGGGTTGAGTGAAACCGTTAAAGTATAGTTGGAATAACCAGCATAACCTTTGTTGCCTGAACCCAAATCAGTATTCAAAAAAGGCGTACCAACTCCCGTAGCGGAAAAACTAGAAGAAAACAACCCTGGTAATGGTACTTCACCATAGCCCAGCCAACGAATTTCTGATGCACCAAGCCCGACATTAAAAGGGAAACTGGTAAAACCGGTTTCACCATCATAAAGAATAGTATCGGTCGCCTGAGTGAAACTAGACATTAGAGTTACAATCGATACAATTACTATTTTCAAAGTTCTACTTAATTTAAGCATAAAATGATTCCTATGTTAATCCTGATAGAAAATGCGAATTAAGGGCTGAGAAATTCTTTTAAAATCATATAGTTAAAATTTGTGATTTTGGGTAATGCCCTGAGTTGGTTTTCTTAGCTATTGTTTTTAGTATAGCTTTTCAGATAAATATTTTGGTCTAAAGACCTGACAGGTTTTTCCCACCTGTCAGGTCTGAGAATTTTTATTTTTCTGAAAAGCTATAGATATAAAAATTTCAACTCTTAATTCGCATAGAAGCACTATATATATAATAGTATATTATATATTTAAAAAATCAACTCAAAATTTAGTAATGGGTAGAAACTTCAAAGCAACCCACCATTTTTCTCAATTATGATTGTAGGGGCGAACCTGCCTGTTCGCCCTGACTTTTAAACCAATTCCTTTACCGATCAAACCGATGTGACACCTTTGAGTCGGCGTAAAAATAAGAAAAACCTTATAATGAGTGAATAAAAGGCTCCCCATAATTGCTGAAAAATCATTTTGAAAAAAGGCAACTTAAATAAAAACAATATAACTAATAGCAAAATAATATGTACCCACCATACACCTATAATAGGTGCAATGTCACCACGTTCTACCCATTTTTTTGCGACATTAAGCAAATTGTTATAAATTAAATAAATTAAAATACCCAAAAAGATTTTGGCATACTGTCCCTGGCGTGGGGTGGTGCGAGACAGTGGCACTGCCAATGCTGCCAGTAAAATGACTGATAGAGGTAAAGATAAACGCCATTGTAACTCTGCCTGTAGTGGTGCCCCTTTTGCTGACCATAGTTCCAGGGTAGAAATGGCATCACGTTGTTGGTCCTGGGGAGCATCCAGACGTTTTGGGATTCTAATACGATGTTCAGCAAATTGGGTAACGACATAATTTAAACGTCCTGGTTGACTTTCATAACGATGACCATCAACGAGTACCAGATATAATTCACTTGCTTGTACTGTTTGATAACCTCGTTTGGCAACCATAACAACGCGCTTATGAGGTAAATTGACTTGCACAAATAGAGAATGCATAATATCGTTGTCAGAGTCAATCTTTTCTACATAGAAAATGCCGTTACCATGACGAAATTCTTTAAAACGTCCGGCGGCAATACCTCCCACTTCAGCTATGGTATTTAATTGGACTTGTAAAACGCTCCTTTGATTTTCAGCCCAGGGTGCTAACAATAAAGACAATAAGCCAATAATAATGGCAAACATGACACCGAAACCAATAATACTGGTTGTTGGTACTGGAATACCACAGGCTGCCATCGCTGTGATTTCATTATCTTTATATAATCTTCCCAGGGCTAATAAAAGTGCTAAAAAGAAACTCAGAGGCAAAATGAGCATTAAATCAGTTAATAATCGCAAAGCTAATAATTGAAAAATAAACTCTGCGGGTAAATCACCTATTGAGGCTTGAACTAAATAAGCCATAAACCGGTGACTAATATAAATAAGTAATAATAGTGCGGTTAAGGCTAATAAAGTGTGTAGTATTTCACGAAATAAGTAACGGCTAATAATCATTTTAATGATTAATGGTTAATGGTTAATGGTTAATGGGGGAAATTTTACCATTATAATGAATTTTTATTTTAAAGAAATTTGGTAATTACTCAGTTTTAGCGTATTAAAAATACAATTTCTTCAAAAAAGGGTATTTCTTGAGTTCCATTAGAAATAGCATTTTTTTAAAAAAAATGGTATTTGCTTTATTTAGATACAATATAGTGAACTCTATAGGTATCTTCTCTAAATTCGGTGGAAAAAACCTGACAGGTTTCCAAAACCTGTCAGGTTTGGGCAAGTTTACCCACACTTTTTGATAAGATACCTCTATAGTAATAAATAACTGATAACTGACAACTGATAACTGAATATGGAATTTAACTTAAAAAGTGGTCATCCCGAAAAACAGCGCTCTGCCTGTGTTGTCGTAGGTGTTTATGAACCACGTCGTTTATCTGATGCCGCAAAACGAATTGATGAAGTTAGTCAAAGGCACCTGTCTTCTATTTTGCGCCGAGGGGATTTAGAAGGTAAACCGGGTCAAACCTTATTATTACATAATGTCCCCGGTACTGTAGCGGATCGTATTTTACTGGTGGGTTGTGGGCGTGAACGTGACTTAGACGATAACCAATATCGTAAAGTTATTACTAAGGCTATACACACATTACATGAAACAGGCTCTATGGAAGCTGTGTGTTATCTGAGCGATTTGAATGTACATGGCCATAGCACCGCCTGGCGTATTCGTCAAGCTATTGAAACGGCACATTCTGCCCTGTACACTTTTGATCAATTGAAAACTCAAAAAGAAAGTATGCGACGGCCCTTGCGTAAAATCGTTTTTAATGTCGCCTTGCGCCGTGAATTACCCATCGCCGAACAAGCCAGTCATGAGGCCAGAAAAATAGCCGATAGTGTTAAATTGGCTAAGGATTTATGCAATTTGCCAGGTAATTATTGTACGCCCTCCTACTTAGCTGATAAAGCAAAAGACTTATGCTTCTTATATGACAACTTTTCTTGTGAAATTTTAACACAAACCGATCTGGAAAAAGAAGGCTTGAATGCTTTACTTGCCGTTTCAAAAGGAAGTGAACAACCACCTCGTCTAATTATTTTAAAATATCTCCATGCTAAACCGGACACAGCACCCATTGTTTTAGTGGGCAAAGGAGTTACCTTTGACTCAGGCGGTATTTCTATCAAACCCTCAAAGAACATGGAAGAAATGAAATTTGACATGTGTGGTGCAGCGGCAGTGCTAGGAACAATATCAGCCGCTGCGGAATTACAACTCCCTTTAAATATCATTGCGATTATACCCTCTGTTGAAAATCTACCCAGTGGTAAAGCGGTCAAACCAGGCGATATTATTACCAGCCTATCGGGACAAACCATTGAAGTTATCAATACCGATGCTGAAGGTAGGCTTATTTTATGTGATGCCCTGACTTATGCTGAACGCTACAAACCAGAAGTCGTTATTGATGTGGCTACATTGACAGGTGCCTGTATAGTCGCTTTAGGTAAACATGCTCATGGTTTAATGAGTAATTATCATCCATTAACCACTGAATTACTCAATGCAGGTAAATTTAGTGGTGATAGGGCATGGGAATTACCATTATGGGAGGATTATCAAAAACAACTTGATAGTCACTTTGCTGATGTTGCCAATGTTGGAGGTCGTGATGCAGGTAGCATTACCGCCGCTTGTTTTTTATCACGCTTTACTAAAAAATATCATTGGGCACATTTAGATATTGCAGGTACAGCCTATTTGAATCAGGAAACAAAAAAAGGGGCTACCGGACGACCAGTACCTCTATTAACGCAATATCTGATTAATCGCAGTTGTAACGAGGCTCCGAAAAACGGGGAAGGCTAAGGTGATTTCTTTAAAGGTTTATAAATAATGTCCATCCGGAAACTTCTTTAAAAATTTCTACGCTATAGTGAAGGACTCCAAACAATGGGCATACTGGAATCCAAAACTTTAGCTTTGGAAGTGTTTCCGGATGAACACTAAATAGGTGACGAGGTTTCCGTTTTTTGAAAAAAAACAGTAGAATCCGATTTTTAGAAAAATCGGATTTTTTTAGCTGGTTAAGATTTTTAAGTCGCAATATTTATTACGTTTCTTTGGTTATATAGTTTTTCAGAAAAATAAAAGTTCTCAGACCTGACAGGTTTCCAAAACCTGTCAGGTCTTTAGACCAAAATATTTATCTGAAAAGCTATAGCAATTCCCGTTTGGGTTAAATACAAAAAAGGGCAAACACGCAGGTTTGCCCTTACGAATAATGTGCTTTAGGCAATCGGAAAACGCTATATTCTGAGGCTTTTTTTGTAAACTATAGCTTTTCAGATAAATATTTTGGCGGAAAGACCTGACAGGTTTTTCCCACCTGTCAGGTCTGAGAACTTTTATTTTTCTGAAAAGCTATACTTTTAATTCGTATAATTGAAAGGAAAACTCAAATGAAATATCGGACTTTACTTATAATTCTCTTAATAATCAATAGTTTATCCATCAATGCCGAAGTCATTCTTGATGGTAGCCTTGGAGGCAGTGGTGCATTACCTGGTCCTGATTATCTTATTGGGGCAGATTTGGGTCAACAACACGGTGGCAACCTGTTTCATAGTTTTCAAGACTTTAACTTGCAAAGTTTTGAAAGTGCGACTTTTTCCGGTCCTGATAGCGTTAATAATGTTATCAGTCGCGTTACCGGGGGTAATCCATCACATATTGACGGATTAATTCGCTCTACCCTCCTCAATGCCGATATGTATTTGCTTAATTCGTATGGCATCTTGTTTGGACCCAATGCGAAGTTAGACATGCCAGGGAGTTTTCATGCCAGTACGGCTGATTATCTCCGCTTGGGAGATGGGGGACGGTTTGATGCGCGTCAGCCAAGTAATAGTTTATTGACGGTTGCGCCTGTTGAAGCGTTTGGCTTTTTAACCGACACCCCTGCGCCGATTACCATTGAAGATAGCAGACTCTCTGTTTCTGAAGGTAAAACTTTGTCATTGATTGGTGGTGACTTAGATATTAATGCCACTCAATTGGATTATGATAGCGATTATCCAGAGTTTTCATTGCCACACCTTTCTAGTCCATCTGGGCGAATCAACTTTGCCAGTATTGCCTCACGCGGTGAAGTAATACCTACTGAGTTTGGACTCAATCTGGGTACCGAAACACAGACAGGAAAAATCACGGCTCACAATTCACAAATCAGTGTCAGTGGCGAGGGCGGAGGTGATATTTTTATTCGTGCCGGTCGCTTTGAATTAATCAATAGTGTAGTAGAGAGTAACACGTTAGGTAATAATGATGGTGGAATAATAGACATTGCGGTTGACGAATTAAAATTGCAAGGCACACAGAATGTGGCTGGCATTTATACTCACACTGCCGGAGAGGGAACAGGCGGGACCATCCATTTGCAAGTCAAGCACTTAGATTTAAGTCACAGCGGACAAATTGCAAGTGTTACCATTGGTCCTGGAAAGGGGGGTACTATCGTCATCAAACAGGCTGATAATTTAACCATTTCAGACACTTCAGACATGAGTAAAGAATCTAGTGGTATTTTTAGCTTATCGTATAGCGCAGAAACTGATGCTGGGGATGCCGGCAGTATTGATATTGAAACACATCAAATAACACTGAATGGGGGATTCATTAGTAATGGCACGCTCGGATTTGGAAAAGCAGGACGTATTGACATCAAAGCTGAGCAAATTCTGCTGAACGAAGGCGGACAAATTTTTAATCGTACTCTTGGTTCAGGAGATGGGGGTATCATCAATCTTTCCGTCACGGATAAAATAGTTGCTTCAGGAGAAAGTGAAGAAGGTCAAAGTAGTGGTATTGCTGGTCAAACAGGCGACGAGGACATCACTAATACGGGTAATGCTGCGTATATTGATATCACATCTGGCGAAATCATTCTTGACAAAGGTGCCAAGATTGCGAGTGATACCTTTGGATTAGGAAAAGGTGGCAATATTTTAATTAAAGTAAGTGATACGCTAAGAATTACCGGGCAAGATCAATCAGGTTCTTCCAGTGCGATTTCGACCAGCTCATTAAGTTTAGAAGCTAATGCAGGTGATGGTGGACGTATTGAAATAGAAGCCGATAAAATTATCCTAACAAATGGCGGGGCTGTTTATAATGCGACACTTGGCCCAGGAAACGGCGGCATCATTATCATCAATGTGACTGATACTTTGCTGGCAACTGGCGGATTTGAAAAACTTTGGGAAGAGAGTTTTCATCCCCAAATTCGATTTTTATCCAGTGGCATTTTTGCCACGACAGCCAATCTGGATGCCAATACTGGCAATGCAGGGCAAATTTATTTAACGGCTCGCCAAATAAAATTGATAGACGGGGGACAAATTAACAGTGACACTTTTGGTGGTGGAAAAGGCGGTTCTATTGAAATCCAGGGCGTTGACACTTTAATAGCATCAGGAAAATATGTCCAAGAAGAATTGGTTTTTTACAGTGGAGTCAAAAGTAGTTCGCGCAATCCTTTACCTTATGCGGGTCAAGCGGGTAATATCTCGGTGCAGGCTAATAGCATTAACTTAACTGACGAGGGTGAAATCTCCACTTCCGCTTCCAATGCTGCCGGTGGCAACGTGACAGTGAATACGGTTAACTTATTGTATTTGCAAGATGGCGAAATCACTACCAGTGTTCAAGGCGGAATCGGGAACGGTGGTAATATCACCCTTTCTCATCCTGTGTTTGTCATTTTAGATCAGGGACAAATCAAAGCGCAAGCTGATGAAGGACGAGGTGGAAATATCCTTGTGTCCTCGGACCAATTGATCAGGTCACCTGACAGTTTAGTGAGTGCCTCTTCCAGATTGGGTATAGATGGCAATGTGGAAATTGATGCCCCCGATATCAATATGGATGATTTTTTGGTAGTGCTACCGGGCGGTTTTTTAGAAACCAGTCATTCCCTACAACCTTCTTGTGACACACGGGCTATTGAAAATCGAAGTCATTTTGTAATCAAAAAGAGTGAGGGGATTAAAAATGCGCAGGGAGATTTATTACCGAGTGGACCATTGCTGAATACAACGAATTAAAAAAAACGTAAGGGCAGACTTGCGTGTCTGCCTTTGTTTACAAAAAATGCAAAGTCAAGTAGTCAGGATTTAATAAATCCAAAACCTGAATTGTCAAACCTGACAGGTTTTCAAAACCTGTCAGGTTTAGCTTCTGATTTTATTAAATCCGCATTCCTAACCATTAAAAATTAATATGTCAAATGAAGTTCACTATCTCGAATTATCGGAAAATGACGGCGTATCACACAAGTTTTACGAAGCCATTATTAATGGTACCCAAGTTACCTTTCGTTATGGGCGTATCGGTACGAATGGGCGTACCGATACCAAAACTTATTCTAGCCCTGAAATAGCTAGTACTGAAACCAATAAGAAAATTAAACAGAAACTGAAAAAGGGTTATGAGCCGGCTGTAAAAGGTATACGTAAAAAACGCCCCCTCACCAGACGACAGATTGAAAGTAAAAAATCAACCGCCAAACCTGCACCTTTATTATGGCGATTTGATTCTGGTGCCCCGGCATTCGGTATCTTTATTGATCAGAAGCATTGTTGGGTAGGTAATCAAAATGGCAGCGTTTTTGTATTAAGCCATGAAGCCCAAGTATTAAATCAATTTCGCTTACCTGATGGGGTGAAATGCGTGGTAGTTGATGATTCTTGGATATATATCGGTTGTGATGATGGTTGTGTTTATGATCTCACCGGTAAATTACCACGTTTGGCTTATGAAATATCTGAAAATGTCGATATTTATTGGCTAGATGTTGATAAGGGTTTATTAGCGGTCTCAGATGCCGCTGGCACCGTTATGACAGCTAATTCTGAAAATGAAGAGCTTTGGCAAAGGAAAAGTCAGGGCAACGCCGGTTGGATGGTACGGTGTGATAACCAGAACGTTTATCACGGTCATAATGGTGGAGTAACTGCCTATTCAGAACAGGGTAATGTGATTTGGCATAACAAAGAAGCGAATCAAGTTCTATTTGGATGGCAAGAAAAGTCAACTGTCTATGCTGGTACTGGAACACGCAAAGTTTATGCGTTAAGCAAAGAAACGGGTGAAGTAGAACAAATATACCAATGTGATGCCGCTGTATATTCCTGCGCCACGGCTGAAGAGGGTAAATACGTTTTTGCGGGTGACAATTACTCCTCAATATATTGTTTTAATAAAGCAGGGAACCGATTATGGAAATTAGGAACAGGCTGTGGTTCTGCTTTTTCCATGCAATATTTTAATGAACAGCTCTATATTGTCACGACAGCCGGTTTTTTAGCCTGTTTTGATGTGAGTTCCAAAGCCATTCAAGCCGCGCAAGATGGAATCATCCCTGAAACCAGAACAATTAAAGCACCTAAACCAATTACTGTTTCACAATCGAATCAGTTAGAAACGATTTCGGATCCAACAGAAGGGATCATTGTAAAATGTGTTCGTGTTAAAGGAAAACTACGAATCAGAGTGATTTCTGATGTCTTCAAATGTGTTCAAGAAAATGGACAATTTAAATTGGTAGTCTCAGAACGTTATCATCGTGATTGGAATGTCCAATTTCCCCGCAATTTGCGTGAAGAAGGCGCACTATTTGTAGTGGATGAAATGAGAGAAGCCAGTGGATTTTATCGAGTTTATGGAAATATACGACGGTTTGTGCCTGAATAAATAGAATGAGCAAATTACACAATTTAGGTTTATTTGCCAGGTTTGGAGGCTCTTTCGATAGAGTATTTTTCATATTATCAATTACAGGAGATTCTCTAATACCTGATGATATTTCTAATCTTATAGGATTAAATCCAACCAAGTCATATAAAAAAGATGACGAGACTCTGAGTGGTGCTCAATATAGAAAAACCGGTGCGTGGATACTGGATTCAGGGGAAATAAAACTAAAAGAAGATGAATTTGAAAGTGCGTATTTTCTCGAATGGATTAGGAGTTTGCCAGAATCCAGCAACGTATGGAAAAAGCTAAACTCAAATTATGAAGTAGTAATACGGTTAGTGGGTTATACCGAACAAATGAATGCAGATTTTGAAATGACAAATGAGATAATGGGGGAATTAACTGCTAGAAATCTAAATTTAATGGTAGAGCCATATTTATCTCTGGATGATGATGAGTAATTTACCTATAGCTTTTTATAAAAATAAAAGTTCTTAGACCTGACAGGTTTCCAAAACCTGTCAGGTCTTTAGACCAAAATATTTATCTGAAAAGCTATAACAAGGCAGATACAGCTATAAAAAAACCATTATAAAAAAACCATTCATTTTGACGATTTACCACACACTTAGCTTTCATCGTTATACATAAGTATTTAAGCAATTGATTTTAAAGTAATTTTTCGTATTCACCGAACGAAATCCACCACTCCGCTAAAAACTTTGAAAACGAAATAGGTAGGTAAAACAATGATAAACGCAGAATTACTCCAAATGATTGAGCAAGCCGCTAAACATAAAGTGACATCGCTCGATCTTTCAGAAAAAGGTTTAACAATATTGCCTACCGAAATCGGTCAACTAACTCACTTAACCGAATTGGATTTATCCTACAATCAACTTATGGTATTACCGCCAGAAATTGGAAATTTGACTTCTTTGCTAATGCTCAAAGTCAGTGGGAATCAACTTACTGATTTACCTCCAACAATTAGTCAGTTGAATAATCTAAAAAAACTGGTTATTGGTGACACATTTGGTGGAAATAATTTGACTGTGCTACCTCCCATTATTGGTCAACTTAGCAATTGTCAAATGCTATGTGTGAGCAATAATCAACTAACCGCTTTGCCTTCAGAGATTGGACGGTTGACTAATTTGACAATGCTTGATGTTCGCTGGAATTTACTTACCGCATTACCTCTGGAAATGAATCAACTCATTAATTTGACTGGTTTACATATTGAGGGCAATCCTATAACACCACCATCTAATATTATTGCACAAGGGAAACAAGCCATTTTGGATTATCTGAATATCCCATTGCTGAAACGAGCGTAACTCGTTAGCCGTATTCGTAGGATGCATAAGCAATAGCGTCATGCACCATTTACATTTATCATTTTAATTATTCTTGAGTTTTGGTGTATGACGCTATCGCTTATACACCCTACAATAACTGGCGCCTCGAACTCGTAAGCCATGTAGGGTGGGTAGAATAATTATCTTGATCCAATCCTTCGCTATCTAACCCTTCTTCAAAAGGAGAGAAGTCATGTTATGGCAAGATATTAGGGAAAAATATCCCAAAAAATGGCTGGTGATAGAAGCCAAAAAATTCCACCAAGCAGATGATAAGTTTGTAGTAGAAGATTTGGAAGTGCTTGACATTTTTGACAAGTCTTTTGATGCTTACGATAAATACCGAACATTGCATAGAGAAAAGCCTAGCAAGGAGTTTTTATTTGCGAACACTGAAATGCCCTTCTTGGAAATTCCGACAACCCGATGGCTGGGAGTTAGAACTTGATAAATTTTGAACTGCGAAATAAATTACCTTTTATAAGCATAACTGCTGTGCATAGCGGCATTGTATTTAAAATTGACAATGTCTTGGTTGATACTGGATCAGCCGCAACCCTCTTTGCATCAGATTACGTTCGCGAATTTGGTATCGACTCAGAATCAGAGGATAAGATTCGAAAAATTGTTGGCGTGGGAGGAAATGAGTATGTTATTGACAAGAGAATTGATGCCTTCATTATTGACGGTGTTTCCATTGAAGACAGCATAATACAGCTTGGTGATATGGATTATGGTTTTGAGATTAACGGAATTATTGGCGGTGATTTGTTAATGAGGACAAAAATAATCATAGACTACGAAAAACGTGCGATATTACTTAAAAATAATTGGACTCAGCCAGGTAACTCGTAAGGTGTATCGAAAATAGTAATTAAAGGGGCCAGGGTTGAATTGTTTTTTTAAACATTACAATTTGTATAAAAATCCAAGATTAAAACTAAACAACCACCCGCTAAAGACGGTTGGGTTAGAGAGTTTGGGGGCTGAAAGCCCGGATACGGGGCGAATAGCCCCGTTTTATGATTCCGTTTTAAAATTATCATTCGGATTGGGTTCAAAATGATGTTCAAGATAACTTTGGAGCATCTCGTCTGTTATTTGCCCCGATGTAGCGCGAAAATATCCTCTAGCCCATTCGTTATGTCCCCAGTACCGTTTTTTAAGTCCCGGGAATTCTTCAAACAATTTGCGAGCAGCTCGACCCTTAATTCGTCTCATAATTTCACTCGGTGCAAGTGTTTCCGGAGCTGAGAGCAATAGATGAACATGATCTTTGCTGACTACACCACTGATAATCCGGATTTCAAAAGCTTCGCCAGTTTGGCGAACTAAATCCCTTACCCGATAACAATACTTAGTAACCCATACGAAATGATATTCTATATTGTAAACGGTGTGACTGCCATAACGATAATCCATAAGCATTTCCTTAAAAAATCTACCTGCGTGATAAATCTATTCGCCTAAAGGCGAAGGTTTTAACCTTAGGAATAAAAATTTAATAAGATCAAAAATTAAACCTGACAGGTTTTGAAAACCTGTCAGGTTTGGGTTGAAAAATTGGCAAGTTATTAAAGTTTTATTCCTTAGTTGAGACTAATAAAATCGACCCTGGCCCCTTTTTCACTTTTTCACGGATAAAGCAGGATATATCTTGCCAAAAGGAACTTATCTTGGTCAAGATACTGGCTGTCAGGGGTTTAAAATTCCTGGTGTTAATGTCGTTCAACCTAAAAAAAACACGAGGCTTCGATATAACGGAAGATGAAAAAGAACAAAATCGTACTATTTCAAAAGTTAGAATTCGAGTTGAGCATGCAATTGGTTCCGTTAAACGCTATAGAATCGTTAAAGACAAGCTGAGAAATTGGAAATGCGGCTTTAGAAATTTAGTTATGGAAACATGTTGTGGATTACACAATTTCAGATTAAGTTTCAGACCTTGGAATTATGAAATGGCTGTTATTTAAATCGGTATAATGTCTATTATAACTCATAAAGTTAAATTTAACAAAGTAGAAGTATAGTTTTTCAGATAAATATTTTGGTCTAAAGACCTGACAGGTTTTGGAAACCTGTCAGGTCTGAGAACTTTTATTTTTCTGAAAAGCTATAGGTACTCAACTTATGAAATTACGATGGAAAATATTCCTTGGTTCCGCCTGTCTTGCTGTGATTCCTGTTTTTATGACCGCCATATTTACCAATCAAATTGCTGCTATGGGACTCCGACAAGTACTCACTGAGAATGCTAAAAGCCATATTACTTATATTCGAGAGGCCAAAAATTATTCCTTACAAGAAAAGGAGTTCTTGATGCATTTAGAAGAGTTAAGGACCGAAATGACCAAAGGGACGATTCCTATTGCTTTGCTTGTTTTTTTCTTTGGTGGCATTGCCGGTCTTTTATTTTTTTGTCGCATTGTAACAGCCATCAGTCACTTGGAAACTGTTGTAACAAAAATAGCTCACGGAGATTTTACAGCCCGTGCCAATATTCAAACCGGCGATGAATTAGAAACTTTAAGTAATACCTTTAATGCTTTGCTAGAAGAACGTATCACCGCCTTAGCTAGGGCGGAAAAAGAAAATGAACAAATCAAAAATGATATCATTGAATTGATCAAGAAATTGAGTAAAATTAAACTTGGGCTTGAGCTGGCTATGCCTCTGAATTATTATATGAGTTCACCATTGGAAGATGACATGTATCAGATGGCAACAGAAACGAGTAAAGTATTATTTAATATACGGAATATTGCTGATGAAATGGTAATCGCTTCCCGCCTGGTCAAGTGGCATGGTGAAAAAGTGTCTAACCTCGCTGAGGCTAAGCGAGGGGTGGTGGATAGCATGATAGCTGAACAGGCGGCAGCGGCGAGGAATAAAATTGCGGTGGTGGCGCAGTCATGTCATGAAATTGCCGATTACGCGACCCGTACTACCGAAACCGCGTTGGTGACTATAACGAGTCTTGTTGAATGTATTAGTGAAATTCAGCAAACGATTCACGAGATTAAGAAAAGGATTAAGTGCTTATGTGAACGTGTTCAAGAAATTTTCAGAATAAGAGATATCGTTAACGATATTTATGAGCGTACCCACTTACTGAGCTTAAACGCTAGTATGAAAGCAGCAGCGGCGGGTGAAGCCGGACGCGGTTTTTCGGTGGTGGCTGATGAATTGCTACGGCTAGTGGAAAGTTCGCGTAATGTGCACGTGTTTGGTGGTCTGAATGCAAAAATTCAGTTGGAAATCAGTGATATAATTATAATAATGAATAAGAGCTTTGAGCAAGTAGTGTCTGGTTTGGAGAAGGTTGAGGAGGCGAGTGAGCAGATGAAGGATACCCAGGATACGATATCGAATTTGGTGCAAGTAGTAGCGCAGCTCGCGATGGCTTCCAAACAGCAGGCGCAAATCAGTAATGAATTGCGAGAACGGGCGGGCACAATTCAAAAGAGTACCCAAGAAATGGGTAGACAATTAGAAGAGCAGACGATACAAACGGATCGTTTGGTAGACTTTTCCCAACAGTTGATTTATCGTGCCCAACCTCTGGGAATGCATTCCTTGATGCTCCGCATCAAACAACACAAGAGGTAGATCAAAATTAAAGGGGCCAGGGTCGAATTGTTTTTTTAAACATTACAATTTGTATAAAATCCAAGATTAAAAATTAAATCGAACCTGGCCCCTTTTTCCTTTTGAGGGCAATCCTATAACACCACCATCTAATATTATTGCACAAGGGAAACAAGGCATTTTGGATTATCTGAATATCCCATTGCTGAAACGAGCGTAGGCATGTTCCCAATCTCTTAATGAATCCTGTTCTTGAGCAAGCGTAGGGTGGGTAGGAACTTCGCTGCAACCCACCATTTCTTTGACCAGAGGTTCGTGTAACGAAGCCCACCCAACCCTGGCTAATGGACCGGCACCCATAGATACAAACCAGTTATCAGTGGTTCCAGTCAATCACTATATAGTCAAAAATGACTTTCATGATTTGGGCATGAATATTACCACATCTTGAAAAAAAGGTCAAGCATTTTATGAAATAATTTTCTAGGTCAAAATAAATATTTCTTCAAATTCTACAATTTTAAAGGTTTCAGCCAATATAAAAATATTTTTATCGGTTCTTATGTTTAATTTGGAATTAATAATTAATAATTGAATTAGCAATTAACCAGTCCTACTGATGCTATATCCTTTTTTCGGGTTCCCACGCTAACCAGCTCATCGTTATACATAAGTTTTTAAGTAGTTGATTTTAAACAGTTTTTCGTAGGGTGGGTAGGGACGAAGTGGAAACCCACCAATCCTCCAAAATGGTGGGTTTCGCTATCGCTCTACCCACCCTACATTTGTTGCTTTGGACTTATGTATAACGATGAGCGCTAACCAGTCGGTAAAGCCAGCGAGCGTAGCTCTAACTCAAACCACCATCACACGTATTATCCAATGCGAATTCCGTTTGCATCTTGCTCATAAAGCCGGGCAATACGTTTAACAAATTGTTGTTTTGGCAACCAGCCGCCCGCAACTTCCAATCGGTTGCGGGTACACACTATCCAATCTCCCTAAATCGCCTCTAAAAAAAGCCCTGTTTTATATTTGGCCATCCAGCAAATACAACGCTCCCATCAAAGGCTACAACGGCACCAAAAAAAATCCCACCCTCCCGATAATTCCTTCCAAAAACTCGGCACGATAAAAATACCGGCCGATTCTCGCTTCATTCATTGAGAAAAAACTCAATTTCTCGTTGATTAAAGTTTAAATAAAAGTTTATAAATCGTAATAAATTAGTGCCTAAAATTCCCTTTATGCCATATGAATTTTTAAGATCGCCAAATTCCACTAAAATATTTTCCAATCGGCAATTCTCTATTTTAATAAAGCCTACCTGTTGAGCCACCACATCCTGATGTCCTCCAATACCATGAAGTCGTTTCAAAATACCTGGTATTTTGGGATTAAATCCAATCAGATCAACATCAATAATAGTTCCTGCCGAGCCCGTGTCCAATATACAATCGGTGACTTGATAACTCTTGGAATTATATCCTAATGTAATTGGAATAAAAATAAGACCATCATGTTCGATAAATTGCATTTAAAAGTCCCATCATTGGTGCGGTTTCCACAATAAAATCTTCCATCCCAGGTAAACAAAAAATCACATCTACGCCTTTGAGACGATATTGTTGATACTGATTTTGTATTTCACGAAAATCAGTGTGAGTCGCTACCACATCACCTTCTGTGACGCGAAAATGATTCTCATCTACAGGTTCAGTGCGGTAGTTTTTGAGTAAAACAAACTGATCAGGATAATCAGTTCGAATTTGACACCACTTCATAAATCCCTCCTTTATGGGTCATCGCAAATGCAGTCAACTCGGTGAAAGTTCTAAAAATCTAATCATGCGTCCTATCTTCGTTCGTATAAAGAGCGAGCGTAGGGTGGTACAATTAAAGGGGCCAGGGTCGAATTGTTTTTTAAACATTACAATTTGTATAAAAATCCAAGATTAAAAATTAAACCGAGCCTGGCCCCTTTTTCATTTACCAACGATTCAAGATTTCACCCATGCTATGCTGGCTAACACGGGGGCTAATAGTTCATTATTTTGTCCAATCTTCCCAGTCAAAATCAGAACGAAAAGTTTTAATAATTGTTGGCATATCATCTTTCGTATCGTTAGTTATCAAAACGGTTCCTATTTATATAGCCGTAGCTGCAATCATCAAGTCAACATTTGGCTTAATAATCGCTTTTTTCCCCAAGCCTTTTTGCTCTTTATATTGTTCTTTTATATCGGCAAAAATTTTAGAACCTTTTTCTGTTAGGGGCATTATCTGAAATTTGCTCTTTGTAATTAAAGGGGCCAGGGTCGAATTGTTTTTTAAACATTACAATTTGTATAAAAATCCAAGATTAAAAATTAAGTTGAGCCTGGCCCCTTTTTCACCAATTATTTCTTTCGCTGCAATACCTTGTTAGATTTACTTACAACTATTTTCCCAATATTAGAGTTGGGACTTGGACCGCTGGGGCTACCGACTTTCCACCAGCCAAGTGGTTCATGGTATTTTCTTTGTTTGATAATCCTAGCTTTTTCTGTCAGTAGATTGCCTGTGTAAGCTTGGGAATACCTGGTTCTAATATAGTAGCAAGCGTAGGGTGGGTAGAGATACGAAACCCACCATCAAATTATCATTGACACCCGTTGATTAAAAATTTAATCAATTTGGATAAATGAAAATTCTACCATTCACATTCTAACACATCAAATCCAAAAACATGAATTTTTTAACGTTAATTTATTTTCGCTCACATATTATGCCCTTATGTTTAGTACAGCGGATTTAGGAAAAAAACGGATTTAGAACAAACCATTGAAAAAATCCGTTGATTTCCCCAATCTGTTGTACTAATCCGTTGTACTAAATTCGCTGTACTAAACCACCAACACCCGAACATCCACCGCCCGACTCCCAACTCATATTTTTGCTTAGGTTTTCCATAGACATTAATATTTTGATGGGTGCTGATTGAGGTGTTTTTATCAATATAATTGGTTTGTTTAAATAGGAGTTTTAACTTGTCGCCATTAACATACTTGGCTTATACCGGATTAAAGTCTGTAACCAATTCCAATCAACATCAAGTTCCTCAATATCTTCATCTGTGCGTGCCCATTGTGTATCCGTTATTTTGTCGGCGATACGTTCAGCACTCAAGTAAGCAATGCCTCGTAATTCTGGATCGCTATTCACATTTAACGCCATTTTGGCTAATCTGTTTAAAACCACTTTTTTTTCATAAAAATTGATTTTTGGATAAGTTGCAATAGCGCGAGCGGTTATTTCAAGAACAACTTGATCCGATTCTTCTCCTTCTAACTTATGTAACAAAATGGGAAAAGCTTCTTGACATTGCCAATGAAGTCCAAAGGCGAAAACGGCTTCTTCTCGAATATCGGCATCTGGAAATTGCAACAGTTCCATACCTCTCGCCAAAATTTGCCCTTGCGGTGGATTGTTTTTATCGGCTTTAATTTGTCTTAGTCCATCTAAAATATCGGAGCGACGAGAAGACAACATTTTTTTAAGTATCGGGTTCATTTCATTAGTATTCATTACTATACCTCAAACTATTACAAGGGCATTTTTCATTTTTTTTAAAACCTTCTCTGCTTTTTCGATTTGCGTCATGACATATGTTCGTGTTTCCTGAGAATGCGTTGGATCATTAAGACTGCCTTTTAAAGAACGTATGGCACGTTTCAGTCCCCTCACTGAATCTTTCATTTCCTGAATGTGATCCCAATAGCCCCCATTAGCTTTGGGAAAAAGTTGACCGGCTAATTCTGCTTTTACCGCTAAAAAATCATGCGGTTTGGCATGATGATTAATAATATCATTAATTTTGTCGATGTGACGTTGTTGAGAAGATAAAAGTTGATGAATTTGAGTGCTTCCCCTTGTGATAAAGTTGAATAACTTATAAGCTGTTGCTAGATTTAGCGCGTAGCTCGTGTAGGGTGTATAAGCGAAGCGTCATACACCAAAAAAATCGTGGTAAACATCAGAATGGTGCATGACGCTATCGCTTATGCACCCTACAAATGACAATTTATCAATCAAACCTATACGGCTTACGAGTTATACGGCTTACGAGTTACGCTGGCTACGATTTAACATTTAACCCAGGCTACGCTGGCTGGCTATGCAAAAGCGGCTAATTCTTGAATGAGTGGCTGGTAGCTTTTTTTGGTTTTTGGTATTTGATTACCGGCTTTTTCCCATCTTGAGATTGTTGTATGGGCAACATTTAATTTTTCACCAAATGCCTTTTTGCTCAGATTTAAATAAGTGCGGATAAATTCTATTTCATTGCCTGTTAAATATGAACTTGTAGCCTTTTCGAGAAGATGATGAAAAGCAACGTCTGCGACTTTTTTAACATCAATCTTGGGGTGCCATTGTTCATGAATTTTAAAAAAACGACATTTTTTAACATAACTGGAAAACCAAGCCCCAGATATTCATATTTAGGTATCATTTTTTGTTCCATAATGATTTCCTTTGTTATTCTTCATTTAAATTGATCACGGTAATA
>Ga0233404_10000098_pt1 | contig 19814 bp, 14 predicted proteins | sample Na_oxic_2_MG_FD_179861 | JGI IMG/M metagenome (GOLD analysis project Ga0233404, IMG submission 179861) | Seawater microbial communities from Saanich Inlet, British Columbia, Canada - Na_oxic_2_MG | ecosystem: Environmental > Aquatic > Marine > Inlet | place: Canada: British Columbia | collected...
TTCCATTTGATGTCAAAGTGTAGGGTGGGCAACGTGTTTTTGTTGCCCACCAAACCGCGCTTAAACTAATGATGGTGGGCAATAAAAAGACATTGCCCACCCTACTATTCTGCCGTGACATCAAATGGAGATCACTAGCAAGAGTGACTTCCATTTGATGTCAAAGTGTAGGGTGGGCAACGTGTTTTTGTTGCCCACCAAACCGCGCTTAAACTAATGATGGTGGGCAATAAAAAGACATTGCCCACCCTACTATTCTGTCAGGTCTGGTTGCTTTTTAAAAAAACGAAAACTTGACCGCGAGGAGTATATACCCTTTTAAGCCCTTGGCAGAGTAAAATAAAACAGACTACCTTGCCCGACTTGACTTTCTACCCCGACTTCTCCCCCAAACTTTTCCACAATTTGTTGAACAATGGATAAACCCAATCCATGCCCTTCAGCACGCTCTTGATGCAAGCGGGAAAATGGGGTGAATAACTTAGCTTGAGCTTCTTTCGATAATCCTTCGCCATTATCTTGAACCCAAAAGCGTATCATACTATCATCTTGCAGTTCAGCTCCCAAAATTAAACGAGGTGGATAGCCTCCATATTTTATAGCATTACTAATATAATTTGCCCAAATCTCTTCTACCCAAGGCGCATAACCTTTCGCAGTTGGAAAAGAATTGGGCAGAATGATTTCGGCTTGACAACTACTAAGTGCATAAGCAAGTCTGTGCTGAACTTGGGGAATAATAGCAGACATATCTAATGCTTGCATTTCTATATCAGTGGATTTTACAGTCTTCGCCAATAACAGCAACGCATTTATTATCTCTTCCATTTTATGCCCAGCTTGGGCTACCAACTTTTGTTGTTCCAGTAAATCAGCATCAAGTAATTTACCCTCAGTACAGATTTCCAATAATTCATCAGAATAGCCAATAACCGTATTGAGGGGATTTTTCAAATCGTGGGCAACAGTGTGAGAAAAAGCCTCTAATTGTTTATTGCGTTGTTCCAGTTCGGCGGTATGTTCTTGCAATTCCTGTTGCAACCGGCGTAAATTAATATGGGCATTAATTCTTGCCAGAACCTCTTCTTGTTGAATGGGTTTAGTGATGTAATCAGCCGCTCCTAAATCAAAACCCTTGACTTTATCAACTGTCTCTGTCAATGCGGTCATAAAAATAATTGGAATATCTTTGGTGTTTTCCTTAGATTTTAAAATGCGACAAGCTTCAAAACCATCCATAACAGGCATCATCACATCCAATAAAATCAAATCTGGGTTAGCATATTCCGCTTTTTTGATCGCACGCGCCCCATTTTTGGCAATGGCTACCTCAAAACCCACTTCTTCTAAAAATTGAGATAAAACACTAATATTAGTCGGAAAATCATCTACAATTAAAAGGGAACCTTTGTAAGTTTTTGTATTCATTTATTATCTATAGATTTTCCGGTAAATAACTTCCAAAAACCTGTCAGGTATTAAAAACCTGACAGGTTTGTTATATATACTGTTCAATTAAATCACAAATTGGCTCTTCGTCAAAGTCTTCCGCTAATTCACGAATTTTTCGTGCAAAAGGTTCAAGTTCTTGATAAGACAAGACAAATTCATCTATTTTTTTCACCACTTTAGCAAGATTACCAGCCATAGCTAAATCAAACAAAATTTCGGCTTGTTCTTTGGAAGGAGCGACTAATTCTTTATCTTCTAGAGTCTCATCTTTTCCAGTGGGCAGTTCACCTTCATCGTCATCATATATCCACTTCAATTCTAAATGTTGGCTCAATTGTTTTAACAAGTCTTCAGCGCGAACCGGTTTAGGCAAAAAATCATCACAACCCGCTTCCATACTTTGTTGTTGGTAGCAATCAAAAACGCTGGCTGAAATCATAATTATAATCGTATCATTGACTTCTGGAATGCGTCTGATGCGACGACAAGCTTCAAAACCATCCATAATTGGCATGACTAAATCGGTCAAAATTAAATCGGGTTTCTCTTCTAACGTGACATCTATGCACTCTTGCCCGTTGCTGGCTTCAAAAATATCAAAACCTAACGGTGCCAATAAATTAGCTAAAACCAAACGATTAGCTTCTTTGTCATCAACAACTAAAATTTTGCAGCTTTCACCTTCAAAGCCCACAATAATCGGCTCTTTATATGCTGTAGGCTTCACAAATCCAACCACTTCAGGTAAATCCAACGCCAACCAAAACGTGCTTCCTTTCCCCAATTTGCTTTCAACATGCAATTTTCCCCCCATAATTTCCACCAATTTTTTAGTGATGGATAATCCTAAACCGGTGCCTTCAGTTTGCAAGCTTTGATCGCCAACTTGTTGAAATGGATTAAATATTTTGTCTATTTCATCAGCCGCAATACCAATGCCAGTGTCTTCCACTTGGAAACGGATATTTCTATGATGATAACCCATTTTGAAACTGACACCACCAGTTTCCGTGAACTTAACCGCATTGCTCAACAGATTTATCAGAATTTGGCGCAATCTTTTTTCATCAGCATGGATACCATTGGGCAAATGAGATAATTTCTCATAAATAAAAGTAATGTTTTTCTGCTTCGTTCGCATTTGAAATATATCTGCTATACTTTGCACAAAATCACAAAAATGGAAATCGGTGGGGTACAGTTCAATGCGATCCGCTTCAATTTTCGACAGATCTAAAATATCGCTAATCAAAGTCAACAAATATTCACCGCTGTTTTGAATTATGGTAACGCCTGATTTATGTTTTGTCTGCAAATCTTTATCCCGCTTCATAATTTGCGCGTAGCCTAAAATGCCATTGAGGGGAGTACGTAATTCATGGCTCATATTGGCAAGAAACGCACTTTTAGCCTTGTTGGCTGCCATCGCTTGATCGCGGGCTTTGGCAAGTTGCTCGGAACTTTTAACTAATTCATCGGTACGTTTGACTAATTCATCAGTGCGAGTGGCAACCATGTCTTCTAAATGATCACGGTATTTTTGTAATTCGGTATTGCGGATTTCGATTTGATTTAGCATATCATTAAAGCCCATAATTAATACGCCAAGCTCATCATCTATTGTTTTGGGGGCGCGACATGAATAGTCTTTATTGTCTGCTATGGCTTTTATTACCTTTAGTAATTGGTAAATAGGCTCGGTGATAACCCGTTGGAAGCGGGATGCCAATAAAAATGCAAGGAATAATGAAAATGATAATACAATACTAACAATAATTATTCCCCAAAGTAATCGTTCATTAAAGGCTTTTAAATCTGACTTTATGAAAACGGTGCCCAATGATTTTTCTTGAAGAATAATTGGTTTAAATACTTCTATATAATCATCATGAAAAATATGAAAAAAAGGAATTTCCTTAATGGCCGGATCTTTAGTCGAATTGTGATGTGCATAGTGTTCCTGAACATTTGTAAAGAATACTTTTTTTGGCATTCCTTCCCTAAAATAACTAGCAAATAGGGTCCCATCTTTAGAAAAAATATGGGCTAAAATAATATGCTTATTAGCCTTTAGGGCAGCAACATTTTCCTGGGTAGTATTACTTTCATCGAATAAAAGCCCTGCTATGCTATTGATACCCACCAAATCGGCTAAAATGAATAAATTATTAACCATATCGCGGCGGAAAGCAAATAAATCACCAACGACATAAGCAGTTGTGGATAAAGATAAAACAATAGCACTTGTTAATAGTATAATAACTCTCAGTTTATTTTTAATTGATGCGTTTCTAAAAAAAATTGACATTGGCAAAAGTATTAACTAATATTGGATGATTTATATGTTGAAAGAAAGCAAATTTTTGAAAAAAACTGGGTTTCTTGATGCAATGTTTTCACGTTTTTGAAAAAATCTGATTTCTCACGCCTAGTTTTGGCGACAAAAATTTTTCCAAAAAATCGGATTTTTTATAATGTTCAATATTTTGTTGATAACGAAAAATTTTTCAAAAAATGGTATTTCTGCCCTAACCGAGTTTTAATTATGTTTAATATACCATACTTACGAATAATTATAATTATATTTTTATGCGGATGGAATTCAAGTCAAGCTGACTTACCAGTTGCAAAAGAGTATCAAATAAAATCAGTTTTTCTATACAATTTTTCCTATTTCATTAAATGGCCCGAAACTGTTTTTAACAGCAATGATGCCCCCTTTAACTTTTGCATCCTGGGTGAAGATCTATTCAAACGAGGAATTGATCTGGCAGTAAAAAACGAAAGTGTAAATGGTCATGCTAGTTTAGTTAAACGCTTTAAAAGTTTAGAAAACACAGAAACAAGTTTAGAAAATATCGAAACCTGTCAAATTTTATTTATCAACAAATCTGAGGAAGCTTATTTAACTGCTATATTAAACTATCTTCACGGATATCCTGTGCTGACTGTCAGTGACATAGATTCATTTGTCGAACAGGGGGGGATGATTCAGTTTTTTGAACGTGGTGAAAAAGTGCGACTTTTAATCAATCCCAACAAGGTAAAAGCAACTGGTTTACAAATTAGTGGTAATTTACTGCGTATTGCCAAAATTTTCCGTTCATTTTAATCAAGCGCGATAAATCATCATGAAAAAGCAATTGGTTATAAAACTAATTTTATTATCCAATTTATTGGTTGCCCCTTCTTTTGCCCAGGAAGCAGAAGCCGAAGAAATATTGATAGAACAGTTAATTGTTGAGCCTATCTTCAAAACTTGAATTAGATAGTACCTAAAAGTGGCAACTGTTTTGTAAAATTGCAAGAATAACAATAGGTTATAAGATTTTGTCTTCACCTAGCTAAAATATTTTTTATCTCTTATTTTCAATAAGCTACAATCTAATTGCCATTTTTAGGTAGTACGTTATATTACGTTGACAATATTTCTAATCAGCATGTACCCAACTACACTCGTTTTGATGTCCGGTTAGGTTGGCAACCACAACCCAGTGTACAACTAAGTTTAGGTGTACGAAATCTCCTTGATAACCAACATTTTGAATTGAGTATTGGAAAAAGAAGTACGCCCTCAAACGAAATACAACGGGCTATTTATTTCTACTTTGTCACATTAATAATTAAGTTATTGATTTTATTAGATTTATATATTTTCGGTCATTTTTAAAAAACGATAAAAATCAATAGGTTATTTTGAATATAACAAAGTAGAATTATAGACAACTAAAATATTTTTTTAATGACAATGTTTATTATAAAATTAATCCTATTATTCAGTTTCAGTTTATGGTCCGCCACTACTGCTTTTGCCCAAGAAATAGAAGCAGAAGCCGAAGAAAGATTGATAGAACAGTTAAAAAGCTTAAACTTAGAAGAACTCACTGAAGTTAGAATTTTTGATCCAGAAGCAGGGTTGGCAGCACGCAAGGTGCAACGGTTAACCGATACAGCCGCCGCTTTGTTTGTCATTACCCAAGAAGATATTCGCCGCGCTGGTATTACCCATTTAGCCGAAGCGTTGCGGATGGTGCCCGGTATGCAAGTAGCGCGCTGGGATACTCATCAATGGGCTATCAGTGCTAGGGGATTCAACGAACAATGGGCAAGTAAATTGTTAGTGATGATTGATGGGCGCACTGTTTACAGCCCCATGCGTTCCGAGGTTAATTGGGATACACAAGATTTGTTGATGGAAGATGTAGAACGTATTGAAGTCATTCGTGGTCCTGGTGCATCATTATGGGGAGCCAATGCTGTCAATGGTATTATCAATATCATTACTAAATCTACCAAAAATACCCAGGGCAACTTGGTAACAACTTATGTTGGCAAGGGCTCCGAGCGTGCCATTGTTGGTGTGCGAAGAGGTGGAAAAATGGGTAATCAGGGTCATTATCGTGTTTATGGAAAATTTTATGAACACGATACTTTTGTCGATGCCCAAGGACAAAAACACGAAAATGGTTGGAAAATGAAACGGGGTGGCTTTCGCCTGGATTGGGAACACTCTAACCGTGATACCTTGAACCTACAAGGCAATATCTATGATGGTTCTACCCAGCAATATATAGATAATCGCCAACAAACCGAGATGAGTGGAGCAAGTTTATCAGCCCGTTGGCAACGCGATTTAATTAACGGTGAGTTCATATTACAAACCTATTATGATTTGAGTCAACGTAAAGACTCTTCTTATGACGAAAATCGGGGTATCTATGATATTGATTTTCAACATCGTTGGAACGTTAGTAAACGACACGAGTTTCTCTGGGGTTTAGGCTTTCGCTATAGCCATGATAATATTGATTCTTTACCGCCTGTAAATTATACGCCGCGTGAGCGTCAAGACACTTTGTTCAGTGCATTTGCGCAAAGTGAGTTCAAAATACCCCTTGACGATGTGAATAAAATGACAGAAAATGGCTGGGGAGATTTACGGCTGATTTTAGGCTCAAAGTTTGAACAAAACGACTATACAGGTTTTGAAGTTCAACCCACTGCTCGCCTATTATGGAATAAAAATGACAGGCATATTTTTTGGGCAGCTATCTCACGCGCCGTGCGTACTCCATCGCGTACTGATGCAAATTTTTCACTCAATGTCAAATCACCTGATATGCGGGTACTTATTCAAGGTAATCCAGAACTAAAATCGGAAGTTTTATTGGCTTATGAACTAGGCTATCGTTTCAATTTAACCAATAAATTTTTATTAGATACGAATATTTTTTATAACGATTATGATCAGCTACGCACCTCAGAAACAATATACTTTAAACCATTTCCGCCGCCTCCCTTTCTTGTGTTCAAAGGGGATAACCAAATGGACGGTGAAGTCTATGGATTTGAAATAGCAACCCATTGGCAAGTTTCCAAGGCTTGGAAATTGATTGGAACTTACAGCTACTTAGATATGCAATTACATCGGAAATCCACAAGTGACGATGCCTATGTCGAATTATCAGAAGACAATAGCCCCCACCATCAAGCCAGTTTGCGTTCATTGTTTAATTTGTCACGCTCCCTGGAATGGGATACGACTTTGTATTATGTTGATAATGTACCTAATCAAAATGTCGCTTCTTACACCCGTTTTGATGTACGCTTAGGTTGGCAACCCCAGCCCAGTTTACAATTGAGTTTAGGAGTACGGAATCTTTTTGATAACCAACACCATGAATTTGGTACAGGGGAAAGGGGAATATCCTTCAACGAAGTGCAACGGGCTGTTTATATGCAGCTAAAATACCGTTTCTAGTAATGTGAGGAAACGACGGATCTGAGTCTGCCCTTCGATGCCCCAATTTGGAAGTGGTCAAGAAAAAATCTAACCCGATCTACATGGCTACGCTCGCTCTAGCTGGAAATAAATCTCTTGTATTTTACTCTCAATTTTGTTATCATACTTACGATTTGAAATGTGGTTCATTTTCGATTCCTCAATATTTGTAGTTTGTATAGGTATTTTTTATGATTTGGATACTTTTGTCAACTCTTTTTGACGGTTTTTTCAATTACCGTGAAAATGGGAATCGCCCGTTGAACGATGGCTTGTAACGAAGTTTCTACCCACCCAACATTTTTATTTACTTGCCCAAACCTGACAGGTTTTGGATACTTCGTTACCGAAGTAAACCTGTCAGCTTTTTTCCACAGAATTTAAAGAAGATACAAAAATACCATGACTTTTACACACTATCTCTTAGGCTTATGCCTGACTATCCTCAGTTTACCTATATTGGCAGACACTAATTACCCTCCCTTCCAGCTTCTCATAGATGCTGCTAATCCCAATGATACGTTAATTCCACCGCCTGGCATTTACGCCGGTCCTGTTATAGTGGACTTTCCCATTACCATTGACGGCAACCATCAAGTCACCATTGATGGTGGTGGCAAAGATACGGTGGTTTATTTGGATACTGACGGTGCCCAATTGCGTAATTTACATTTAACTAACTCCGGTGAGTCGCACAATCAAATTGATGCTTGTGTTCAAGTGCGTGGTAATTTCAATATCATCAAGGACAATATTCTGGATAATTGCTTGTTTGGGGTGGATTTACAGCAGTCCAATAATAATATTGTGCGACGCAACCGTATTAGCTCCAAACTATTTTCACTGGGACTGCGCGGCGATGCTGTCCGGCTATGGTATAGCATGAATAATAAAATTACTAACAACGAAATTACCAATTCCCGTGATATGGTTGTATGGTATTCTAAGAATAATCTTATCGCCCGTAATAGCTCAAAAGGGGGTCGTTATGCGTTACACTTTATGTATAGCCAATTCAATCGGGTTGAAGAGAACATTTACCATGATAATTCTGTGGGTATTTTTTTGATGTACAGTGATGGTGTGGAAGTGCGAGGCAATCAAATTTCTCATACTTTAGGGGCGACAGGTATGGGGATAGGATTTAAAGAAACCAGCAACGTCATTGTCGAAAAGAATCAGATTATTTATTGTGCCACCGGGATTTATTTAGATTTATCTCCCTACCAACCCGATACGACAAATCAAATCACTGCTAATAAAATAGCTTATAACAGCATAGCCATATTATTTCATAATGATTGGTGGGGTAATATATTGAAAGATAACCAATTTATTGGTAATCATACCCAAGTTGCCGTTCAAGGCGCAAGTACCGCCAACCGCAATGTATGGGAACATAATTATTGGGATGATTATAAGGGCTTTGATCGTAATGCTGACGGTATAGGTGATACACCTTATGAAATTTATGCTTACGCAGATCAGATTTGGATGGATATCCCCTCCACTCAATTCTTCAAAGGTTCAGCAATCTTAGAGCTCCTCAATTTTTTAGAACGTCTTGCTCCTTTTTCTGAACCCGTTATGATTTTACGGGACCCAAAACCCTTGATTTATCCATTACCCTAGTACACCTGTTCGTAAATTCCTCCCCCTCAGAAACTTGTAAACCAATGATATATAGCTTTTCAGAAAAATAAAAGTTCTCAGACCTGACAGGTTTTCAAAACCTGTCAGGTCTTTAGACCAAAATATTTATCTGAAAAGTTATAGACAGATAACTGATAATTGATAACTGAGATAACTGAATGAAAAAATCACTTAACGCCATTATTAACCGATATTTTTTAACATCGTCGTTAATGCCCGTTTTTACGGTGGAATTACTGCTATTAGCTCTTTATTTTGGAATTAGTACCTTTATCACGACTAAAACCATGAGTACACTTCTGGATGAAACGAAGCAAAATATGAGTGAAATTTCCTTTCGAGAAACGCAAAATATCAATCAGCAACTGAAGGAAATCTCAACGTTTGCTAAACTTTTCCAGAGTGAACATCAGCGTTTTTTCAAAACACCGGATAGTTTTGGTTTGCCTTATGGAGAGCCTGAATTTGCGGTGGCGGATAACGGTGTTTTTTATAAAACCGTTAATAATGGTGGCTCAAGTCTTTATTATTCCTCAAGAACCAAGATCACGGAAAAAGAACGTCAAAAGGCGTTAAAAACGGAAGCTTTTGATCCCCTGTTTCAGGATATTGTCATTCATAACCCTAATGTCGTACAAGTTTATATAAACACTTATGATAATATGAATCGGCTCTATCCTTTTATTGATGATGTCGCCAATCAATATGGAGAAGTATTGATCATGGAGGATTTTAATTTCTATTATGAGGCGGATGCTCAACATAACCCAACACGCGGTACGGTTTGGACTGATGCTTATTTAGATCCCGCCGGGCAAGGGTGGATGTTGTCTTGTATTGTGCCTATTTATTATCAAGATTTTTTAGAAGGAGTCACTGGGCTTGATGTGACGATTGAAAAATTCGTCGATAATATATTGAAGCTGGATTTGCCCTGGGAAGCGAGTGCTTTTTTAGTGAATAAGGAGGGCATGATCTTGGCTATGCCTGAAAAGGTGGAAACTTATTTGGGTTTAAATGAACTTAAAAGCCATGCTTATGGTGATGCTAAACTCACGACGACTATCCAAAAACCGGAAGAGTTTAATCTGCTTAAACATCCAGATGAAAAAATTGTCGAGCAGTTAAAAAAACTCTTTACCAATGATCGTGCCAAAATAATAGATTTTACCATCAATCATCAAGATTTCCTGTTATCTCAAGAAAAGATTAATGAAACCGGTTGGCGATTACTTTTTTTAGTTGATAAAGAGATTATTTTTAAGCCCATTTTTGACTTAAAGGCACTCTCCCGTCAAATAGGTTATGGGGTGATTGTGTTTATGATATTATTTTATATCGGATTTTTATTTTATCTGATCAATAAATCACGTCAGTTATCGACTCGGATTTCATCCCCAATTGCTAATCTTGCTAATCTGAGTTCTGAAATGGTTAATAACATGGAAACGATTGAAATTAAACTCTTGGATTCTGATATTAAAGAAGTCAGCCAATTGTCTAATAATTTCAATAGCATGGTGATTCATCTTAAAGAATTGTTTGCCAATCTGGAAGAAGCCAGAAATACTTTGGAAATCAAAGTACAAGAGCGAACCCGTGCGCTTTCAGAAGCCATTGAAAATCTCAAACTGGCACAACAGGAACTGATACAATCCGAAAAAATGGCTGCTTTAGGGCAACTGGTTGCCGGTATTGCCCATGAGATCAATACGCCGCTGGGGGCTATTCGTTCCTCCGTTGGCAATATTGCTAAATTTTTGGATAAAAAGACTTTGGAACAGTTACCTGAATTTGTTAATTCACTTTCTCAAGAACAACGCCAGGATTTCTTTGCTTTATTGCAAGGTGCTTTACAACAAGAAACCACATTTTCTATTAAAGAAGAACGCAAATTTAAAAGAGCTTTGGCTCGTCAACTCGAAGAGCATGGCATTAAAAAGGCGGTTACGATAGCGACTAAATTAGTGAGTATGGGCATTTATGAGCATATTGAGGCTTTTTTACCTTTGTTAAAATCTCCTAATAGTGCTGATATTATTCAAATAGCCTATAAATTATCGGGCTTACAAAGAAGTACTCAGAATATTTCCATTGCGACTGATCGAGCGTCAAAAGTGGTGTTTGCCCTTAAAAATTTTGCGCGTTATGATAAATCCGGTGAAAAGGTACACGCTAATCTCATAGATGGTATTGAAACGGTACTGACACTCTACCATAATCAACTGAAACAGGGAGTGGAAGTCATCAAAAACTATACGACGGATTTGCCGTTGTTCGCTTGCTATCCTGATGAACTCAATCAAGTGTGGACTAATTTAATTCATAATGCCCTGCAAGCTATGAATAATAAGGGAACATTACTTATGGATGTGGCTATGCAAGAAGATTATGTGCTGATTAGCATCACTGATAGTGGTGTCGGTATTCCGCCGGAAATTCAACCTAAAATATTTGAACCTTTTTTCACGACTAAGCCGGCGGGTGAAGGTAGCGGTTTAGGTTTGGATATTGCAAAAAAAATTATTGATAAACATGATGGTAAAATTACCGTCACAAGTATGCCTGGTAAAACGACTTTGACTGTGTCTATTCCAATCTGTTGAATTTAGAAATCCGATTGTTTTCAAAAATCGGATTTCTTTAATTCGTTTTTTTTGAAAAAATAGTCTTTCTGTTTTCGCAAAATGGAAAACTTTATGAATATCCCCGTTATTATTTGTGTTGATGATGAAAGAACCATACTCAGTAGCCTTCAGATAGAATTGATGAATGCATTGAAAGATGAGTATTTGATTGAAACGGCTGAAAGTGGTAAAGATGCGCTGGAGATGGTGGAAGAATTGTTAAAAGAAGGGACTGAATTGCCCTTAGTGATCTCCGATCAACTCATGCCCGGTATGAAAGGGGATGAATTGTTAAAAAAAATTCATGCGATTGCACCCAAAACCTTGAAAATTCTTTTAACAGGTCAAGCAAACATTAGCGCAGTGGGTAATGCGATCAACCATGCCAATCTTTATCGTTATATTGCCAAGCCTTGGGAACCAACTGATTTGCTTATAACGGTCAAAAAAGCGATTCAAAGTTATTTTCAAGAACAGGCACTGGTCCAATTTTATGCCAATTTAGAAAAAAAAGTGGCTGAACGTACCCAACAATTACAGGAAAAAAATGAGTTTTTAAGCATGGCGGTGCATGACTTGAAAAATCCCCTTTCAGCCATTCAAGGTTTTTCCGAGATGATTAAACGTAATTTTGATGATCTCCCTAAAGAGATGGTGATTGATTTTGCCGAACAGATTTTCATCAGTTCCAGACATTTGTTTGATATCATCAAAAATATATTGGATATTAATGCGATTGAAGCGGGTAAAATGGATCCATCACTTGATGTGCTGGATGTTCGGCAATCTTTGCAATGGTTAGTTAACCATTCTAATGAAATGGCAAAGGCTAAAAACATCACTTTGCAGTTTCAACAATCAGAAGAGCCATATCTTGTTAGAGTTGATGAAACGTTTTTACGCCAAGTGCTAGATAATCTCCTTTCAAATGCCATCAAATATTCTCCAGCCGGGAAGCATATTTATATTCGTTTTAACCAAGATGATCAATTTAGGGGCTGTGAAATACAAGATGAAGGTCCCGGGTTAAGTGATGAAGATCAACAAAGGTTATTTTGTCAATTCACCCGTTTAACACCCAGACCTACTGGTGGCGAACATTCTAGCGGTTTAGGCTTATTTATTGTTAAAAAACTGGTTGAAGCCATGCACGGTGAAGTTCGATGCGAAAGTGTTTTAGGGCAGGGTACCACTTTTAGGGTAAAATTCCCGGCAGCTTAATTGGGAATTTTTTGCGTCAGAAATCCGATTTTTGAAAAAAATCGGATTTCTAATAGCATAACAACTACGGAGAAATATAAATGCCGCAAGCCGTTATTTTATGTGTAGATGATGAAAGAGTTATCTTAGACTGTCTTCAGATACAACTTGAAGAAGCCTTTGGTGATACTTATATTTATGAATTTGCCGAAAATGCTGAAGATGCCCTTGAACTGATTGAAGAACTGAATAAAGAGGGCTTAGATATTCTTGCTATTGTCTCTGATTGGTTAATGCCAGGTATCAAGGGGGATGAATTGCTGATTCGTATTCATCAACAATTCCCTGATATTGTCAAAATTTTGTTAACCGGTCAAGCTGATGAAGCAGCCATTAAACGAGTTCAACAACAAGCTGATCTCCAACGTTGTATTTATAAACCTTGGGGTGAAGAAGAATTAGTGGAAACCATTAAACAAGGTTTGAAAAAATTGTGAAACAGTCCGTTATTGTTTGTGTCGATGATGAAAAAACCATCCTTAGGGCCCTTCAAGCTGAATTGATGGACGCACTAGGGGACGAGTATCTTATTGAAACCGCTGATGGGGGGGAAGATGCTTTGAGCCTATTTGAGGAATTGCTAGAAGAAAAGTATGAAATTCCTTTAGTTATCTCAGACTGCATCATGCAAGATATGCAGGGCGATGAGCTTTTAGAACATATCCATAGACTTTCCCCCAAAACATTTAAGATTTTATTGACTGGTAAAACCAGCAGTCCTGAAGTCATCATTAAAGCTGTTAATAATGCTAATTTGTATCGCTACATGCTTAAGCCCTGGGATAAGGGAGATTTAGTTTTAACAGTGTACGAAGCCGTGAAAAGTTATTTTAAAAATCAACTACTTGAAGAGCAAAATCAGGCACTCAAAGAAGTGAATGCCAAGTTGCGAGAACGCACACGGACATTATCTCAAACGATTGATCATCTTAAAGCCACCCAACAAGAATTAATTCAATCAGAAAAAATGGCAACCCTGGGTCAAGTGATTGCCGGTATAGCTCATGAAATTAATACCCCATTAGGTGCTATTTGCTCCTCGGTGGATAATATGACTAAAGTTTTAAATCAAACTTTAGAACAGTTGCCGACTTTTTTTAAATTACTTTCTTCACAAGAGCAGCAGAATTTTTTTGCCCTGATCAAGCAATCAATTCCAAATATTACCATTTTATCTTCCAAGCAAAAACGTCAATATCGACGTGCCTTGATACGTAAATTAGAGCAATACGCCACTGAAAATACACTGGTTATTGAAAATACATTGACTATTGCTGACACATTAGTGGAAATGGGTATTTGTGAAGATATTGACATTTTTTTATCCACGTTAAAAACTTCTCAAAGTCATAATATTTTAAATACGGCTTATCAATTAAGTAGTTTAAAAAAGAGCACCCAAATTATCACGCTAGCTTCAGAACGTGCCACTGAAGTGGTATCTGCTCTGAAAAAATTTGTTCATTATGATCAGATAGAAAAGGTTAAAGCTAATCTTATTGAGGGTATTGAAACGGTTTTAACACTGTATCATTATCAAATCAAACAGGGTGTGAAAGTCATTAAAAATTATGGCGAGCTGCCCCCTATTTGCTGTTACCCTAGTGAATTGAATCAAGTTTGGACCAATTTAGTTCACAATGCGTTACAAGCGATGGATAACTTGGGTACTTTAAAACTTGATGTGTTTGAACAAGATGATAATGCGATAATTAGTATCACTGATAGTGGGTCGGGGATTCCAGATGACATTAAGTCAAAAATTTTTAATCCCTTTTTTACGACTAAAGCTGCCGGCGAAGGCAGTGGTTTGGGATTGGATATTGTAAAAAAGATCATTGAAAAACATGAGGGTAAAATAAACGTAGAAAGTATTGAAGGAGAAACGACATTTACTGTGTCTATTCCTGTTTAGGGACAAAGAAATACCATTTTTCCAAAAAATGGTATTTCTGCCATTTTAAAATTGAGACTAATCTGGTTTAGCAAAATGATAAATCAACCGGTTATTATATGTGTCGACGATGAACAAACGATACTGGATAGCCTGAAAACCGAACTGAAGCAAACATTGAGCGATCAATATCTTATTGAAATCGCCCAAAGCGGTGAAGAGGCATTAGAGTTAGCTGAAGAATTATTAGAAGAACAATATGAAATACCCTTAGTTATCAGTGACTACATAATGCCTAATATGAAAGGAGATGAACTGTTAAAACGTTTTCACGTTATTTCCCCTAACACGCGCAAAATTATGCTGACTGGACAGGCGGATTTTAAAGCTGTCGCTAATGTTATCAAGTATGCCAAGTTGTATCGTTATATTGCAAAACCCTGGGACACAGAAGATTTGGCTTTAACCATCTCTGAAGCAATTAAAAGCTATGTTAAAGATAAACAAATTGCGAAAAAAAACCAGGAATTGGAAAAAAAGGTAAAAACCTTCCATAAATTTGTGCCTGTTCAATTTCTTAAACTCTTAAACTTAAAAGACAGTGATCCGATTGAATTAGGCACTTGTGTTGAAAAAAACATGAGTATCATGTTTGCTGATATTCGAGGATTTACCACGCTATCTGAAAACATGTCACCGCAAGAGAATTTTAATTTCATCAATGCTTATTTAAGTCAGATGGAACCCCTTATTGATCAACATCATGGATTTATTGACAAATATATTGGTGATGAGATTATGGCATTATTTCCAATCCAGGCTGATGATGCGGTGCGGGCTGCGATTGCTATGTTAAAAAAACTGCTTTCCTATAATCAAGGGCGGCAACGTGCAGGTTATTCTCCCATTTCAATCGGCATTGGCATCCATACTGGACCCTTAATGCTCGGTACTGTTGGCGGAAAAAACCGTATGGATGGTACAGTTATTTCAGATGCGGTGAATTTATCCTCACGGGTTGAAGGTTTAACCAAAACTTATGGTACGCCCTTATTAATTACTGAGCAAACCTATCAACAATTAACTGATATTTCGCAATATAAGATTCGGAATATTGACAATGTAACAGTAAAAGGCAAAATGAATTCGGTTATTGTTTACGAGGTTTTTGATGCCGATTCACCGACAAGCATTGAAATGAAATTGGAAACAAAAACCTTCTTTGAACAAGGTGTTCAATGTTTTCATCAAGCAGAATTTCATCATGCCCAAGTTTTTTTTGAAAAAGTCTATCAAATTAATGATGATGATAGGGTAACGCAAATTTATCTGAACAATTGTCAAAATATATTAAGTATGATAATACCCAAATCGTTTCATATTCTGATAGTTGATGACGTACCTCTCAATGTGCGTGCCTTGACTTATTTTTTGACCAAAAATAACTTTGAAGTTTCACTCGCAAAAAGTGGTGAAATGGCTCTATCGATGGTTAAACAAAATCCACCCCATTTGATTTTATTAGATGTGATGATGCCAGGCATAGATGGTTTTGAAACCTGTCAGCGACTTAAAGCTGAAACACAAAGCCAGGATATTCCCGTGATTTTTGTAAGTGCTTCAATGGAAACAACTGATAAAATCAAAGGTTTTAATGCAGGTGCTTTAGACTACATTACTAAACCTTTTCAACACGAAGAAGTTCTAATACGAATTAAAACCCATTTAAATTTGCTCCATTTACAACGCCAACGTCAATTAAAAACCTCCTTAAAAATCAGTAACGTAGAGCTAAAAGAAAAAATAAGCCTTATGATGGTGCAGGGGAGTTTATAATTGGGAATGGGGAAACGCAGTTACTATACTGCACACAGGCATAATTTAAACTTTTAGCCAGGTAGCCAGGTAGGTCGGGTTAGATTTTTTTGCGCCGCAAAAAAACGTAACCCGACATTTACTATAGCTTTTCAGAAAAATAAAAGTTCTCAGACCTGACAGGTTTTCAAAACCTGTCAGGTCTTTAGACCAAAATATTTATCTGAAAAACTATAGGCTCCCTAAAGTCTGTGCAACGGCTGCCTCATTGAAAAAAGTTAAGTTTGTTACAGCAAAGAGTATATCCAATATAATCTTAAATTGTATTTTATCAAAATTTAGTAGTAATGGTGGGTTGCAACGAAGTTCCACCTTACTGCCACTAAATTTTTTGAGGCAGAAATACCATTTTTTCAAAAAAGGGTATTTCTGCCCTTTATTGTAGTAGTCAAGATGATGTTGAACATTAGAAATCCGATTTTTTTATAATGTTCAATATCTTGTTGATCACTACAATTTCTGCCCTTTATTGTATATAGTTTTTCATAAAAATAATTTTCGCTCCAAACCTGTCAGGTTTTTTGAAGTTATTTATTTGAAAAACTATAGGTTATTTTTTCTTAATAACTAAGAGGAAAAGATATGTCAACACCTCAAACGATTGGAGAAAGTTTACGCCACCAAGGCTTAAGTCGGCGTGACTTTCTCAAATTTTGTGGGATAAGTGCCACGATCATGGGCTTATCACCATCCATGATACCCAGAATTGCCAAGGCACTGGAAAATACACCTAAAAAATCAGTCATTTGGCTCTCTTTTCAAGAATGTACAGGTTGTACTGAGTCCCTAACTCGCGCCCATGCGCCAACAATTGAGGGACTGATTTTTGACCTTATGTCTTTAGATTATCATCATACTTTGCAAGCAGCCTCGGGTAGAGCCGCTGAAAAGGCTCGTGAAGATGCTATGAAAGAACATCACGGCGACTATTTATTAGTCGTTGACGGTTCAATTCCGATGGGAAATCCTGGCTATTCAACTATCGCTGGAATGAGTAATATTGATATGTTAGATGAAGCCGCCGCCGGGGCAGGGGCGATTATTGCTATTGGTACTTGTGCTGCTTATGGAGGACTACCTCATGCTGCTCCTAATCCTACCGGGGCGGTGTCGGTGGAAGAACTCATTACTGATAAGCCGCTTATTAATATTCCCGGTTGTCCACCGATTCCCGCGGTGATTGCTGGTGTCATTACTTATATAGTCACTTTTGGTCAATTGCCGAAACTAGATTCATTAAAACGTCCTCTCACCTTTTTTGGACAAAATATCCATGATCGTTGTTATCGCCGCTCCTTTTATGATCGGGGACTGTTTGCAGACAGTTTTGATGATGAAGGGGCTAAAAAGGGCTGGTGTTTGTACAAATTAGGTTGCAAAGGCCCCGTCACTTATAACGCCTGTGCCACCACCAAGTGGAATGAAAACGTCAGTTTTCCCATTGAAGCGGGGCATGGTTGTTTGGGTTGCTCGGAACCGCATTTTTGGGATGCCGGTCATTTTTATCAAGCACTCTCAGTGCCCACCAGCGATATTGCGGGGACGGCAGGTTATGCCTTAGCAGCAGGGGCTGCGGTAGGTGTCGCATCAGCGATGTTAAATAAGAAGAAAAAAATTGATGCGACCAAAAACCACGAAACGGTGACGATTAACGATTTAGAGAGGACATCATCATGACTTATGTAGACCTTTTGTTATGGGTGCGAGGCCCTGCTTTTCAAATCGCAACCGCTGTTTTTGTTTTTGGACTTTCATGGCGTTTGCTTGAAATCTTGTCATTAAGTCGCAAGCCAGAACTCGCTGTTGTCCGCGAAAGTGGCATCGCAGGTGGTTTCCGTACCATTTATCGTCGATTTTTACCGGTTGATGATAACACTTTTCAGCGTTCTGCTTTTATTATCACTGCAGGCTATGTTTTCCATTTGGGTTTTTTAATCACCCTCTTGTTATTTATTCCGCATATTCTTTTCTTCCGTGAACTTTTTGGTTTCAGTTGGCCCGGTCTCCCAACACCAGTAATTGGTATCATCACCATTATGACCCTGTTAGCCCTCATTGCCCTGTTGCTCAACCGCCTGAAACACCCTGTCTTGCAATTTTTATCTGGCTTTGAAGATTATTTCGTTTGGACAGTAACCTTTTTACCTGTACTGACCGGCTATATGGCGTTTCATCATCAATTATTCCACTACCCCTTGATGTTAGCCCTGCATATTTTCAGCGTAGAACTACTGATGATAGTGTTTCCCTTTACGAAGTTAATGCACACTTTCACTTTGTTTATTTCACGTTGGTACACAGGGAGTCGTGCCGCCCGAAAAGGAGTAGAAGTATGAGTACCGCCAGTTTTGAACGTGGCTATAATGCCTTTAAAGAACAAATAGATGCGCCCATCGCCTCATATTTTAGCAGTTGCGTTCACTGTGGGATGTGTGCTCAAGCCTGTTTGTTTTTCACCGAAACAGGTGATCCTAAATATACCCCTGTTTATAAACTTGAACCTATGCGAAAAGTGTGGGAACAGGAATATACCTTATTTGGTAAATTAAAGGCTCTGTTAGGAATCAGTCAAAAAGTAACCGATGCCGAGTTGGCAGAATGGCAAGAATTGATTTATGGCAGTTGTACACTATGTGGGCGCTGTTCAATGGTTTGTCCTGTGGGTAATGATTTAGCCTATATGATTCGCCGAGCGCGTGAAGGAATCGCAGCCGCGGGACATGCTCCCAAAGGGCTGATTGATGCGGCAAAACGGGCGGTCACAATCGGGAGTGCAATGGGAGTGAAATTACCTACCCTGCAAGCACAAATTAAACACATTGAACACAATACGGGGATAAAAATTCCTTTGGATAAGCCAGGAGTTGATTACCTGGTAATACTGTCCGCTATGGAAGTGGTCAATTTTCCAGAATACCTGGAAGCCCTCGCCAAAATTATGAAACAGGCGGATAAGACTTGGACACTCTCATCTCAAGCGTTTGAAGCAACCAATCCCGGTATTCAAATAGGTGTTTCTGATATTGCTAAAGAATTAGTCAGCCGTGTTGTTAATATAGCAGAAGAACTCGGCGTGTCAACCGTTATCAGTCCAGAGTGTGGACATGCTTATACAGCAATCCGTTGGGAAGGACCCAATTTAATCGGTCGCTCCTTTTCTTTCAAAGTCCAGCATATTCTTGAAGTGTTGGATGAATTGCGCGAACAGGGCAAGCTAAAAACCGAAGGCGTTGAAAAAGCGCGTTTGACATTTCATGATCCCTGCCAATTA
>Ga0233404_10000100_pt1 | contig 19717 bp, 12 predicted proteins | sample Na_oxic_2_MG_FD_179861 | JGI IMG/M metagenome (GOLD analysis project Ga0233404, IMG submission 179861) | Seawater microbial communities from Saanich Inlet, British Columbia, Canada - Na_oxic_2_MG | ecosystem: Environmental > Aquatic > Marine > Inlet | place: Canada: British Columbia | collected...
TAACCTGGCAGGTCTGGTTTTAAAGTTGACTAAATTATTTGATGCACGTTCCTTAGAAATCCGATTTTTCCAAAAAATTTCTTTACCTTGAACCAAAATTATGACAGAAAAACAAACACTTACCTTAATAATCACCTTTATCGTTGCTGTCTTGATGATCATATTGGCGCGTAAAGATCATAACAGCTTTAAAGCAGGGAAACATGTCAATTATCAATCTATTATTGTCAGTTTAGGTATTTTAGGTACTTTTACGGGTATTGTTTGGGGATTATGGAATTTTAATACTCAAGATGTTGCCGCAAGTGTTCCCCAATTATTGGAAGGTTTAAAATTGGCTTTTTTAACGTCCATTTTAGGTATGGCGGTATCCGTTTTTTTATCTGTGTTACAGGCGCAACCCGAAAAAAAACGGGATACTGACACCATTTTATTGGAAATGAAGCATCAATTAAAAAGGGCAAACCAAACCCTTACCGGTTTATTGGAATTAAAGCAACAATTAGAAAGTGCTAACCAAACCTTAGTCATCATTTTAGACGAAGTCAAACAATTTAAAACGACTTACCAACGTTACCAACGCGAAAATCGCTTTAATAAGCTCAATGCAAAAGGGCAAATTCTCCCAGATACAGCGACAGAATGGGTAGCTATTCAGGATAAGGAAACCGGGCTAATGTGGGAAGTTAAAACAAATGACGGAGGATTACAAGATAGTAAAAATACTTATACTTGGTATGATCCCGATGGCGATGAGGTGGGTAAAGAAAATGGAGGGCATTGTCAAGGTTGCCGTTGTGATACGGCAGCTTATGTTGAAGCGATTAATAAGATGCAATTGGCAGGTGCGAACAATTGGCGACTGTCCACGATTGATGAGTTGGAAGGCTTATTGAAATTGATTGATAAACGTTATTTTCCCCATATCCAGCCCAATTGGTATTGTTCCTCAACACCCCATTCATCGGCTAACCAATTTTTATGTTTTTATGTTCAGACGGGGTTGCGGGGGCATAATCAATATGGTTATGGGCATTTGATATTAACGCGATAAAATCATAAATTAAACCTGACAGGTTTTTCTTAAACTCGTTTATAAAGAGATAATAACGCCAGCGCGTTATAATACGCGCCAGGGCATGGGAAAAAGAAAATTAACCATTAATAAAGAGAGATGATAGTTTGTCTTTGATATTAAAAAATCATAACCTCAGTGTGGCAGAGATATTTACTAAATATACGCAGTCAAATGATATAACACCGTTGTTCATTAAAGGAAATGCGCTGTCAGTCTTACAACATTTGCCAGAGAGTTCAGTCGATTTTTGCATGACTTCTCCCCCGTATTGGGGCAAGCGGCAATATGCAGAAGAAGGAATAGGACTGGAAGCGAATTATATTGATTATATCAAATATCTAACCACTATTTTCCTAGAATTAAAGCGTGTTCTTAAAGAGACGGGTTCATTTTGGTTGAATATTGGTGATTCATATCAATCAAAAAACTTGCTTGGCATTCCTTGGAGAGTCGCCTTTGAACTGACAGATAATCAAGGATGGATTCTCAGAAATGAAGTGATTTGGAATAAGATTAAAGGTAGCCCTGACAATTCAAAAGATAAATTAGGAAATGTCCACGAACAAATTTTTCATTTTGTCAAAAAGTCAAAAGGGTACTATTACGATACTGATTCAATTCGTTCTAAACCTTCGCAGACTAAAGTCGTTAACGGTGCGATTGTCTCAGCAACGGGCGTTAGCGGTGTGAGATACAAGCGACAAATAGAACTTTCAACTGAACTGACAGTTCAAGAAAAGAAAAATGCAATGGATGCACTTAACAATCTCCTAAAAGAAATTTCTGAAGGCAGATTATCTGATTTTCGCATGATTATTAGAGGACAACAAAGAACGACGCATTCTGATTCCAAGAAAGTATCAGGTAGAGCAAAGGAACTTTATGATAAGGGTTTTTATTTTCTCAAATATCATCCTAATGGTAGTAAACCGCGTGATGTGTGGGATATTCTTCCAGAGGATACACAAAAACGTAAAAAGCATTTTGCCGTTTATCCAGAAAACCTCTGCAAAATACCTTTATTGGCAACCTGTCCTAAAAATGGAATTGTTATCGATCCATTTTCTGGTACTGGCACAACCATGTGGGTTGCAAAGCAATTAGGTAGAAAATCTGTTGGAATAGAGCTTTCAGCAGAATATATAGAAATAGCAAAAGAGCGTTGCGGTATGACTTTATAAAGGAAATACATGACTAAAGTAAGTGAACTGTTTGGTGTTTCCACGCAATCAGTGAATAAAATAACCGTTAAAAACATCCAAAAAAATCAGGAATGTCCATATACAAATAGCAAGTGTTTTAAGGTTCGTAAAAGTGAACCTGAAATATCAATAGGCACATGTACAGTAAATTATGGTCGTCAAAAATACAATATCATTATCTGTCCACATAGATTGCTCCAAAATAAACAGGTATTTATAGATTGTATGCACCTGCTTACCAGACATGAACCGGGAAATGAATTCCATCTTATCTCGGAAGTCAGTATCCCCGGTGGTAGTGTCGATTATTTCATCGCATCAGCTAAAAATGGAAAAGTCAAAGATTTTGTTGGTATTGAGTTTCAGACTTTGGATACAACCGGGACAGTTTGGCCTGAACGCCGGCGATTTCTTAAAGATTATGGAATAGAGGTTGATGAAAATGCCGTTAATTCTACCAAATCATTTGGAATGAATTGGAAAATGACGGCAAAAACGATTCTAATGCAACTCCATCACAAAATTAAAACATTTGAATATGTTGGTAAGCATCTTGTCCTTGTCATTCAAGACTGTTTATTGGAATATATGAAACGTGAATTCAATTTTGCTCATTTATCGGAGCCAAGTAAAATTGGTGACTCTATGCATATACATTCTTATGTCTTGAAAAATAATGACAAAGCATACAAAATTGAACTGGATAGCAGATTAAGTACGGATTCTGAAGGTATGGCGATTTGCCTTGGTTTACAGGCTGATGCAAAAGTAGAGCTAGTACAAATTATTAGAGAGTTAGAAAGCAAACTATCAAACGAAACGCTGTTAACAATTGTATAGAAAACAAAAATCGGATATGGATAATTCTCGCCTTGAAATTTTTTCTGGTTACCACGCGCCTGCGCAATGCCATTAAATTAAGCAATAAATGATTGAAAAACAAAAATTGATAGCGTAGGTTGGGTTAGCTTTTTCTAGTTCCCACGCCAGCGCGTGGGAACTCAGTCCATGACGCGCCAGCGTCACGATCCTAAACTTGACGCTGGCGCGTCAAGAATTGGTTCCCACGCCGGCGCGTGGGAACCAGAAAAAAGCGCAAAAGCGCAAAAGTGCTAGAGCCATGCAGCCACGACAACACGGAACCCGACAACCTGGATGCGGTTATCCGAGGTGCCCCTAACGCGGACAGCGGTACGGCAGATGCAGGGATTGAAGTCCCACGAGCCGCCACGCAGCACCCGGTAACTCTCATCACCTCCCTTCCAGACACTCCCATCAGTAGGCGCACCCTCATAATTTTCATGCCAATTCTCAGCACACCATTCCCACACATTACCCACCGTATCATATAGCCCAAACTGATTAGGTTCAAAAGAACCAACAGGTGAAGTTTGTTTTCCACTCCATTGACTACCACTATTACGACAATTAGCCCGACTTTTCCCAATCTCATTACCCCACCAATAATCAGTCTCAGTACCGGCACGAGCGGCATATTCCCACTCTGCCTCCGTGGGTAAACGATAAGAGTGTCCAGTCTGCTCACTTAACCATTCTGTATAATCCACCGCATCCTTCCAGTTCACATTAATCACAGGACGATTATCACGTCCCCAACCTCGGTCTTCCGGCTTTTTTCTTTTAGTTGCTTTTGCAAACTGATCATATTCAGCAAAAGTGATTTGATAACGTCCAATGGCAAAGCGTTTAACAGAAACTTCATGTACCGGCTTTTCATCATTACTGCCAGTATTCTGAATATCCCCCATCTGAAATTTATCGGTTTCTGGAATCCAAATCATTTTGGGACCTTTACTACCGTCTTTTAAAGTATCTTGGAAAATTTCAAAATCCGCACCGCCCTTTGATGAGGATTCCTGAACTTTCACATTTTTAGGCTCTTTTAAGGAACGTTCCTGACTTTTAGCCTCTTTTTTAGGTTCTTTTAATGAACGTTCATGGATTTTACCTCTTTCAATAATGATACGCCCTTCGCCCCGTTCTTGAGACGGTAATTCATTAGAATTGGCTTGCCACTGAGCATGATACTCACAGCCTAACTCCCTAGATAAACGCTTTGGCGATTGCCAACCCACAAAATACCTGCCCTGTTCTTCAAACACCACCGGCACCCCATCCCAACTCTTATCATCAACGATCAAAGGAATCGTCACATACTCCAGGAGAGAAATCAAAGTCAGAGCTTCACGGGGGGCTTTTAATTCTTTCCTGGAGTGCGGTGCGGTAACCAATGCCGATGCCAACATGGGTTGCTGTAAAGTCTGTTGGATAGGCTCTAATAAATGGCGGATTTCGCGTAAGTCATTGATATAACGTTGTTTTTCTTGCCCAGCGGTCCGAACACCTTCCAAATTGACCGCATATAACATCGTGTCAGACAAACGCTCAATATGAACTTTCAAATCCTTCATATCGGTCGCGATTTCTTGTAAATATTGTTCCTGCTTATTCCCAAAAACCAATGAACTTAAACATTTAGAAGTATCATGGGAACGGGTTGCTATTTTCCAGATGGTAAGGGCAGTTTCAAGCATAATGAGTTTCCTTTATTAAAGCTTCGGGTTCACACGCGCCGGTGTCACTGCCATTAAGTTAAGCCAGGGCGAACACTTATGTTCGCCCCTACAGCCATGAAATATAAGGAATTTTGTAGGGGCAGACCTGCGTGTCTGCCCTTAAGTCAATGGCAGTGACGCATTTGTTTAGAGAACGAGAAAATTTTACTCTGATCCCAATTATTTCTACGCTGGCTTTTTAAAGTGTTGTACGATATGTTCGATACGGTCAATAATATCAGTGACATGACTGACATGATAATTTTTATCATCCAATATGAGTGTATTCTCTTTTAACAGCATAAATTCCCATATTTCCCCATCAGTTATAATACCATACACTTGATTTTGCTCAGAAAAATTTTTTAAGGTGGCAACCAGTTTTGACAAACATTGACCAATACCGTAAAGCAAGCCTTTGTTTTTCGGATAATGCCAAGCGTGCTCATCGTTAGACATCAGTATTTAAGCATTTGATTTAAATGTTTTTTTCGTAGGGTGGGTAGGAACACAAACTGGAAACCCACCGATGCGCCAACTTAAGCCAGGGCGAACACATGGGTTCGCCCCTACAGTCACATAATACGTGGGGTCTTGTAGGGGCAGACCTATGTGTCTGCCCTTAAAATGGCATTGACCCTACAATTCTAAAGAAATCCGATTTTTGCCAAAAATCGGATTTCTAACCTTAGCTTGAGCTAATCTTTTCTTATATCGTTCACCAAAGCAACAGAATGTGCTATGGTTATTAACCACATTATTTATACGGAAAATAGCCAAAAAATCGGCACTTCGCGCGAAAAAAGAATAAAGAAAAAAGTGTAAAAGTGCTAGAGCCACGCAGCCACGACAACACGGAACCCGAAATCCTGGTCGCGGTCATCCGAGGTGTCCCTGTCGCGGACAGCGGCACGGCAGTTGCAGGGATGGTCGTACCACGAGCCGCCCCGCAGCACTCGGCGACTCTCATCACCTCCCTTCCAGACACTCCCATCAGTAGGCGCACCTTCATAATTTTCATGCCAACCATCAGCACACCATTCCCACACATTACCCACCGTATCATATAACCCATAAGGATTAGGCTCAAAAGAACCAACTGGTGAAGTTTGTTTTCCACTCCATTGACTTCCACTATCACGACAATTAGCCCGATTTTTCCCAATCTCATTACCCCACCAATAATCAGTCTCAGTACCGGCACGAGCAGCATATTCCCACTCTGCCTCCGTGGGTAAACGATAAGAGTGTCCAGTTTGCTGACTTAACCATTTGGTATAAGCCACCGCATCCTGCCATTCCACGTAAATCACTGGACGATTATCACGTCCCCAACCTACTCCGTCTATTGGCTTTTCTCTTTTAGTTGCTTTTGCAAACTGATCATATTCAGCAAAAGTGATTTGATAAGCTCCAATGGCAAAGCGTTTGACGGAGACTTCATGTACCGGCTTTTCATCATTACTGCCAGTACCTCGAATATTCCCCATCTGAAATTTATCGGTTTCTGGAATCCAAATCATTTTAGGACCCTTACCACCGTCTTTTAAAGTATCTTGGAAAATTTCTAAATTCGCCTTTAATGAGGATTTCTGAACTTTGCTATTTTTAGGCTCTTTTAAGGAACGTTTCGGAATTTTAGCCTCTTTTTTAGGCTCTTTTAAGGAACGTTCCTGGATTTTACCTCTTTCAATAATGATACGCCCTTCGCCCCGTTCTTGAGATGGTAATTTATTAGAATTGGCTTGCCACTGGGCATGATACTCACAGCCTAACTCCCTAGATAAACGCTTTGGCGATTGCCAACCCACAAAATACCTGCCATGTTCTTCAAACACCACCGGCACCCCATCCCAACTCTTATCATCAACTATCAAAGGAACCGTCACATATTCCAGAGGAGAAATCATAGTCAGAGCTTCACGGGGGGCTTTTAATTCTTTCCTGGGGTGCGGTGCGGTAACCAATGCCGATGCCAACATGGGTTGCTGTAAAGTCTGTTGGATAGGCTCTAATAAATGGCGAATTTTGCGTAAGTTATTGATATAATGTTGATTTTCTTGTCTTGCGGTCCGAACACCTTCCAAATTGACCGCATACAACATCGTGTCAGACAAACGCTCAATATGAACTTTCAAATCCTTCATATCGGTCGCGATTTCTTGTAAATATTGCTCCTGCTTATTCCCAAAAACCAATGAACTTAAACATTTATAAGTATCATGGGAACGAGTTGCTATTTCCCAAATGGTGAGGGCAGTTTCAAACATAATGAGTTTCCTTTATTAACAAAACCTGACAGGTTTAAAAAATCTGTCAGGTTTGGATTAAAATTCTTCCTCAGAATGAATCGGGTTATTCCTCTTCATTTTTAAGTATACCAAAATAATTTTCTATAGATGTTCAGAAAAATAACCTCTAAATATTTTGGTCTAAAGACCTGACAGGTTTTTCCCACCTGTCAGGTCTGAGAACTTTTATTTTTCTGAAAAACTATATGTGCGGGAAACAACCCTTGATGCCGTTACGACCTGCCTGAAAATGGCATTGACCTTGCTTGAGTTTATCTGCCAAGAGTACTTGGGCAATACCTGCTTATGCCCCGGACTTTATTTGGTTCTGGATACTTCTGCCGGTCACCATCCGGCAGCAACTTTATCGTGTGAAACTATTTATTTGACAAACTATATGGAAAAACAGGAATGAGGAATAAAGGGCATTTTGAATTGGCTAATTAGATTAACCAATTAATTGATTAATTCTATTTTTAAAATAATTCAGGAATTAACAAAGCTTACATTTTTTTGATTATGTTCTAATGTTCACCAAATGTTATTATTAATATTTTTTAATTAAAAAATCAAGTATTATGTGTTTATTACGATTCAACCCTTAATTCGCATTAATAACTAAAATGTTAAAACGCATCCTGATAACATTCTTAATATTATTACTACCAATATTTGCCATTGGTGTGGTTATTTATCACCAGGGCGTGAGAAATAACAAAACTCTCTTAGAAATCCAATCCCTGGCTAACTTAAATGGACAAAATGAACAAATTATTAACGAGTTCACTTACGTTCTATCGGATTTAATGTTCTTAGCTGAACAGCATCAATTGCAAGTATTTCTTGATCAAAGTAACAAAGAACATTGGCAAATTTTAGTGGAAGAATATCGTCGGTTTATAACCCGAAAAAAGCTTTATGATCAGATCCGTTTTTTAGACGAAACGGGGATGGAAATGGTGCGCGTCAATTTTAATGCGTCTGTCTTCAAGTCAAAACTTCAGAAAAAAGGAAAACGCTATTATTTTCGGGATACCTTTATTTTAGAACGAGGCAAAATATTTGTTTCACCATTTGACTTGAACATTGAAAAGGGGAAAATAGAACGCCCGAAAAAACCAGTGATCCGTTTTGGGACACCCGTCTTTGATAGCGACGGGCAAAAAAGAGGTGTCTTATTACTTAACTATTTGGGAAACAAGCTACTCAAAAAATTGGAGCACAAAGGCGTAAACGCTTCCAATCATATCATGCTTCTTAATGCGGCGGGATTTTGGTTAAAAGGGACAGTCCCTGAAGAAGAATGGGGTTTTATGTCTGAAACGGGCAGTGATAAAACGTTTGGAAATCGCTTTCCAGCAGAATGGAAACACATTACTCAAAAGCAATCAGGTCAATTTTATACCTCCAATGGTTTATTTACCTTTATTACCATTTATCCTGTTTCAGGAAATCCAAAAATGGGTACGGCTAAACAACCGACTATCCCCCGAACTTCACAGATGGCCCAAAATTATTATTGGAAAATGGTTTCTCATGGTTCCACACAGATCTTACAGGCAAAATCCAACCAGATTTTAAGAGACATGGCATTGCCATTTCTAGCATTAATCATATTAATGCTCATCGTTTCTGCATTTTTAACTCTAACCAAAATTAAACATGCTGAATTTCTACAAAATGTCATAGACTCGCTTGATCATCCCTTCCATGTAATTAACACGAATAACTACCAGATTGAATTAGCCAATGCCGCTACACGAGCATTGGGCATAAAGCCCCAGGTAACTTGTTATGCACTGACGCATAAAAGAAGCAAACCTTGCAACGGGGTAAAAGATCCTTGCCCCCTTAAAGAAGTGATAAAAAATCAAAAACCGGTGATGGTAGAACATCTCCATTTTGATAAAGAAGGCAATCCCATCCATGTCGAAGTACATGGTTTTCCTATTCATGATTCGGCAGGCAAAACTAATCAGATGATTGAATATGCTTTGGATATTACAGAACGCAAACGCGCCGAAGAACAACTTCATAAAAAAAATCAAGAACTCCAAGCTAAAAATAAACAACTGGATACGCTGACTTGTCAATTAAAAGTACAGCAAAATAAACTTTATCAAATTAACGCCGCTTATCAACGTTTTGTACCTTGTGAACTTTTGAGCCTGTTAGAAAAGCAAAGCATTCTGGATGTCCAGTTAGGTAACCAAATTAAAAAGGAAATGACCATTTTATTTTGCGACATTCGTGATTTTACTTCTTTGTCGGAAAAAATAACCCCGCAAGACAATTTTGACTTTATCAATGCCTTTTTAGGACGAATGGCACCGATTATTGATCAACATCATGGTGTGATTGATAAATATATTGGTGATGAAATTATGGCTCTGTTTCCAACTCATGCCGATGAAGCGGTGCAAGCGGCTATTAATATGTTAAAAATCTTAGCAGCTTACAATATCACGCGAGGTCGTCCTGGACGACCTATACTCAAAATTGGTATTGGTCTTAATACGGGCTTATTAATGTTAGGCATTATAGGAGGGCAAAATCGCATGGATGCCACAGTGATTTCTGATGCGGTGAATTTAGCTTCTCGTGTTGAGGAAATGAATAAAAAATATGGCACCTCATTATTAATCACTATGGAAACTTATCAAAAATTAAAGGAGCCATCACAATATAAAATTCGTGTTGTTGACATCGTCAAAGTCAAAGGCAAATCCGAAATAGTCACCATTTATGAGATATTTGATGCTGATTCTCCTACCATGATGGCTAAAAAAAGCCAAACCCTATCTGATTTTAAACAAGGCGTTATGCTCTATCACAAGACTGCCCTTGAAAAGGCAAAATTTTTCTTTGAAAGAGTCTTAAAAATCAATCCAGACGATCAAGTTGCACAAATTTATTTAGAACGCTGCGATCATTTTCAAAAAATCGAATAGTTCTTGCAAACCAATGCAAGTTTTAAAAACCAACCATTTGGAAGGTGGGCAACAACGTTGCCCACCTACAAAATACTTGAATCTGAACATCTATATAGCTTTTCAGATAAATATTTTGGCGGAAAGACCTGACAGGTTTTGGAAACCTGTCAGGTCTGAGAACTTTTATTTTTCTGAAAAGCTATAATTCAAGTAGCTTCTTTTTGATTCACTTTTTTAAGACACCAAGAAGCTTGTTGTTGTAAATGACTCAGATATAAATGCGTTTTTACCCGTGCTAATACTTCTGCCTGCTGAAAAGGCTTAGTGATATAATCGACAGCACCCAAATTAAAGCCATTAACTTTATCCGCCGTTTCCGACAGACCACTTATAAAAATAATGGGAATATCCTGAGTTTTAGGATTGGCTTTCAATTGCTTACAAACTTCAAAACCACTCATATCAGGCATCATGATGTCTAATAAAATTAGGTCGGGTGCCTTTAAATTAACGACCTCTAGTGCAAACCTTCCATCTGTTGCAATGACTACTTCAAAGTGATTAGACATTAGAAGATTAGACAATAGTTTTATATTAATAGGTATGTCATCCACCACCAAAATTTTCGACTTTTCTGGCATGGTCATGCTTAATATCTTATCACAGCGTTCTAAATAAATCTGCGCTGTTCTATCATTCGGGTTGACTTGCAAAACTTGTTCAAAAAAGGGTCGCGCATCATTAAATTGCTCACAATGATAAAGTACAAAACCTTCTTTAAAAGTAGACAAAGTTTGGTTTTTCAGGGTAATACTCTCAGGCTGCTCCGTATCAAAGACCTCATAAACCGTCACATCGGCAGCTTTCCCTTTCACTTTTGTGGCATCAATCACTCGAACCTGATATTGAGAAGGATCCGCTAATTTATGATAAGTCGGTTCGCTAATCAACAAAGTAGCACCATAAATTTTAGTTAAGCCCTCAATACGAGAGGCTAAGTTGACCGCATCAGAAATCACCGTACTATCCATACGATTTTGACTACCAATCGTACCCAGCATTAATGAGCCAGTGTTGATACCTATACCAATTTTAATAATAGGTCGTCCAGGGCGACCCCTCGTCTGGTTATACAGTGCCAATTGTTTTGACATAGCAATCGCGGCGGTAACAGCTTCATCGGCATTTGGAAATAATGCCATAATGCCATCCCCAATGTATTTATCAATAAAACCGTGATGTTGACTAATGATTACTTCCATTTGACCTAAGTAGGCATTGATAAACTTAAAGTTATCCTCTGGAGTCATTTTTTCTGAGAAGGCGGTAAAATCACGAATATCAGAAAAAAGTATGGTCATCTCTTGCTGAACATGATCGCCTAATTGAACGTTAATTAGGTTTTTTTTATTCAACAGCTTTAAAAATTCACGCGGAACAAAGCGTTCATAAGCTTTATTGTGTTGTTCCAGCTGTCTATAAGAACGTTTAAGATTTGTGATCATCTCATCGAATGTACTTGACAAAACATTGATTTCATCCTGGTATTTAGAATAAACCAAATGCCGGGTAGAAAAATTCCCCTTAGCTAATTCACGGGCGGCATTAGTCAGTTTCATCAGAGGTGTTGTGATCTTAGTCGAAATCATAACCACCATGATAAAACCGAAAAACAAAAAAATAATGGCGGTAATCACCGATTTAATCACCATGATTCGGATCTGTTCATTAATCTCCTGTCGGGATTGAACCATTTCTTTTGACACTAATTCCATTGAAAAGCCTAAGCGAAGAACACCCCAAACTTGGGTACTCATTTGTATTGGTGAAATAAATTCCGCAATTTCTTCATGGTCTTTACTCAGCGTTTGCTGTGCAGGTTGTTTTTGTGCCACCGCAAAAAAGTCGGCTGGGGCTGACAACGTTTCATATTCCAGTGCCTGTTGTTGAGTATGAACATATACGACACGCTCGCAATCCATTAATAAGCCATAAGCTAGTTCTGGATCATCTTTGACCGCCGTATAGATGAGTTCTGTTACTTTGGAAAGGTTATAAGCAGCCATTTCAATGGCGACTTGATTGGCAAGATTGTTAGAAAGCATTTGTCCGCGCTGAAGCGTTTTTTCTCGCATCAGTTTTTCACGGTGAGCCAATTCTCTTTCTAAAATATTTTGTTGTGATAGGATCTGCACGGAAGTTAATGTCGCCAGTAAGGCAATGACTAGACCCAACATGGTGAACAGAAGTCGCCAACGTATGCTATGCAAATTCACTGTATAATTTTCTCCGCTGAAGATATGGTTATAGCAATGGTTAATTGTTAATGGTTAATGATTATTTAATATAATTATCAATGACTTAAATTATATAAATGTAGTTGATACAATCGGAAAATGCTATAGATGTTCAGAAAAATAACTTCCAAAAAACTGACAGGTATTCGAGCTAAGGAATGCGGATTTAATAAAATACGAAACTAAACCTGACAGGTTTCCAAAACCTGTCAGGTTTGACAATTCAAGTTTTGGATTTATTAAATCCTGACTCCTAAGTAGGTCGGGTTAGATTTTTTTGCGCAGCAAAAAAACGTAACCCGACAAAGGGCTACTGCCTGGCCGTTTTTTTGAGGTATACTCCGCACGGGCACAATTTGAACTTTTATGTAGGGGGGGCAACAAACTATAAACCTGTCAGGTATTCATGACCTGACAGGTTTCTGGAAGTTATTTACCTGAACATCTATATATACTCAACGCGGGAACAAACTTAACTTTTTTCAATGAGGCAGGTAAATGTCGGGTTACGTTTTTTTGCCGCGCAATCTAACCCGACCTACCTGGCTAGATAAAAGTTTAAATTATGCCCGTGTGCAGTATAAATACCCTTTTTTGAAAAAAGGGTATTTTTGCCTTCCCATTAAATAGATTTTTAAAAAAAATGAGTTTGCATGATTAAAGCGTTAATTTTTTTCTTAACTTGTGCATTATGAATTTTTAATTCGACATTTTTTGCTTGGAGTTTTTGTTGTAAATAACGGATATTTAGGTGAGTTTTAACTCGTGACAAGACTTCTTTATCCTGAAAAGGTTTAGTGATATAATCCACTGCACCTAATTCAAACCCTTTGACTTTAGTAGCCGTTTCCGACGATGCACTTATAAAAATAACGGGAATGTCTTGGGTTTGGGGTTGAGCTTTCAGTCGCTGACAAGTCTCAAAACCACTCATTTCCGGCATCATAATATCTAACAAAATAAGATGAGGATGTTCTGATTTAGCTATTTCTAAAGCTTTTTTTCCACTTTCTGCTACTAACACTTTAAAATTTTTCTTTTTAAAAAAATGCAAGAGGACTTCCACATTGGATGGCGTATCATCCACAACCAAAATTTTAGGTGTTTTTGACATCATGCCTAAGAGTTTATGACAGTGAACCAAATAAATTTGCGCCACTTTATCATTCTTATTCACTTGCAATACTTGATTAAAACTTTTTTGAGCCATTTCAAATTCCTCTTGATGAAAGTATCTAACGGCTTGCTCAAAATTGGCTAAGGTTTCTAATTTAAATTTAACGCTATCCGGTTCATCAGTTTCAAACACCTCGTAAACCATCACCGATTCCATTTTTCCTTTGACGGTAACACAATCAATCAAGCGAATTTTATACTGTGTAACCGACTTTAATTTTTGGTAAGTCTGTTCAGTGATTAATAGGGGGGTTGCATAACTTTTAGTTAATTTCTCAATACGTGAAGCTAAATTGACCGCGTCGGAAATCACGGTGCCATCCATACGAGTTTCTTCTCCCACTGTACCTAGCATTAGCTGTCCAGTGTGAATACCCAAACCAATCTTGATGTGTGACTGCCCAGACTGATGTCGGGTAAGATTATATTGGATTAATTGTTTTAACATACCGATGGCTGCTTGCACCGCATCATCTGCACTGATGGGAAATAGGGCCATAATGGCATCACCAATATATTTATCAATAAAACCATGATATTGGTCAATGATAGGGGCCATGTGACCTAAGTAAGCATTGATAAAATTAAAATTCTCTTGGGGAGTCATTTTTTCAGAAAGCGAAGTAAAATTACGGATATCAGCAAACAGGACGCTCATTTCTTTTTCTACTTGTTCGCCTAGTTGAACATCAATTACGCTTTGTTTATCAAGCTGCCTTAAAAATTCACGCGGGACAAAACGTTCATAAGCTTTATTATATTGTTCCAGTTGCTTATAAGAACGTTCAAGATTTTTGACCATCTCATCGAATGTGCTTGACAAAACATTGATTTCATCCTGGTATTTGGAATAAACTAAATGCCGGGTAGAAAAATTTCCCTTGGCTAATTCACGAGCGGCATCAGTCAGTTTCACTAGAGGTGTTGTGATCTTAGTCGAAATCATAACCACCATGATAAAACCAAATAGCAAGAAAATCATGGCAGTAATCACCGATTTAATCACCATAATTCGGATCTGTTCGTTAATTTCTTGCCGGGATTGAGCCATTTCTTCTGACACTAATTCCATCGAAAAGCCTAAGCGAAGAACGCTCTGCCCCCCCCAGGCTTGGCTACTGACCTGTATTGGGGAGATAAACTCTACAATTTCTACAGAGTTTTTGTGCAGTATTTGTTGTGTTGGTTGTTTTTGAGCCACTGCAAAAAAGTCTGCTTGAGCTGATAAAATTTCAGATTCCAGTGCCGGTTGTTGAGTGTGAACATACACGATGCGCTCGCTATCCATCAATAAGCCATAAGCCAGTTCATGATCATCTTTGACCGCCGTGTGGATGAGTTCTGTCACTTTTGAAAGGTTAAGAACAGCCATTTCAATAGCGACTTGATTGGCAAGGTTCTTAGAAAGCATTTGTCCGCGCTGAAGCGTTTTTTCTCGCATCAGTCTTTCGCGGCGAGCCAATTCTCTTTCTAAAATATTTTCTTGTGATAGGATCTGCACATAAGTTAATGTAGCCAGTAAGGCAATGACTAGACCCAACATGGTGAATAAAAGTCGCCAACGTATGCTATGCAAATTCACTGTATGATCCTCTCCACTGATGATAGAGCAGCATGATTAATAGTTATTCCATATTCATGTCCCTTTTTCAGATTGAGTGTAATATGAGAACCGGCTGGAAATTGTACCGGCTCATCAATGGGCTGTTGTTTAAGTATATCTTTGGCGATTCCTGCCGCTTGCCGACCCATAGTGGGAATATCAGCGGCAATCGTCAACATGGCACCGTATTTGATAAATAAAGCGTTATAAGCAAAAATGGGTTTTTGATTCGTCGCCGCTTCCGCAAAAATGTTTTGTACTTGCTTCGTATCGTAAAGTACGATTGGATCTGAAATTAACCAGATAGCATCCACTTGAGGGAGAAGTGCTTTTAAGGCATGAGCCGTTTCATCGGGACTTTCAATTGTTTTTCCTTGTAAGGTAATGCCTACCTCTTCCGCCTGTGACACTGCAAGCTCAAACCATTGGCGATTATGACGTTGACTGTAAAGTACGCCTAAAGTCTGAATATCCGGAAATAAATAGCTACACATAAATAATAACATTTCAGCTGGCAATTCAAGACTGATACCATAATTATGAGTATCCATGTCAAATCGTCGCCAGTTAATCAAAGAAGAAAAAATGAGGGATATGCCCTTGGTCACTTTAGAAGCTTGTAGATAAGCTTTTGAACCAATAGCATAAACAATAGCAGGTTGTATGCTGGTAACCTCTTTTTGAAGTGTGGAAGTGCTTACTTCCCCAGTTGCAAGATTAATTTCAATGGTTTTAGCCGCTACTTCAGCTTCAAATTCGCGTTGAATAGTGGCATATTTTTCCACCGATTTATCAGAATTGATGATTAATACATGGGGTTCATAAATCTCAGATCCCTGAGAAGCTTTATAGGATTGGGGCTGACAGGAGACTAAAATCCCTAGTATTGTAGTTATAATAAATCCTGCTATAAAACGCCAATGGCAGATATTATTCATAGAATTTTTCTCTAATTTGGTATTGGTTACTGACTGAAGTTAAAAATACTATTTCTTAAAGAAATATACTTGACACTATTTGCGCTTTTGAAAAGACCTGCCAGGTTTTAAAAACCTGGCAGGTCTCTCAAACCGAAAAGCTCAATTTATGGCTTAGTATAGTATTTTTAGAGATGTACTCACTGCGATATTTTTTTCCAACCATCCAATCCTAACATACCCAAAATTTCTCTCCCGATGGGAGAATTAGGCATATTTTCAATCACATTGAGTAATTGTTTGGTAGTCGATTTTTTAATCGGCTTATACACAACGACGAGTGGTAACATAATAGCTTGGCTTTCCGCCTGTTGATGAAGTAAGCGATATTTTCTCGGATTTAAAGTGGCAAGAGTTGTCAGACTGGTACGCGCCGTCAAAGCACCTTGTGCCATGCCAAACAGTACTGACATCAGGGCATCAATATCCTTTGGCACCGTGAGCATCTTAAAGGCTTTATTCAACTTTAATTTTTGCTGCTTTGCCATATTTTCTAACATTTTTTTTGTGTAGTCTTGATTAGCTGCCGAAGCAATGCGTTTTCCTTGAAGTTCCCCAATATTTTTGATATTTTTCTTAGTCGATAACACTTTAGTATAGGTAAACTCGCCGTTAAGTGTGCCAACTAAAATGGGTTGAAGATTAATATCACCTTGTTTTACCAAATCTTGGTAGTACCAACTTGGCATAAAAAACACATCATTTTTGTGTGTTTTAAGAAATTGTTCAAACGTTTCCTGGTTATCAAAAGGTTGAAATTGATACGCGCTCTTAGCAGACGATAAATAGCTATCGAATCCGGTTTTCAATGAACGAAAATCATTCAAATTGGATTCAGGGTTATAAAAATATAAGTGACTTGAGGCAGTGATACCCTCTTGCCCTAAACCAAGTGTGAGCAACAGTATTAAGAGAACCCTGCCGAGTTTATTATTAATCATAATAGCAAACCTCATACCACACTTCTTGAAGACTTTCATAAAATTTAATTAAAAAAACCCAGTTTCGGGATCGAACCTGGGTTTTTATGAAACAACAAACCTAACCAGCTCAAGAAATCCGATTTTTTAAAAAATCGGAAGGAAGCCTTGGACTCAAGTCCAAGGCTAAAAGCTAAAGTCGGCTAAAGCCGACTAACAAGCTGAACCAAGTGTTTAGTCACCACCACCTGACGGAAGCGCATAGCCTTGGACTTGAGTCCAAGGCTTTGAATTTATTTTTGGACAAGTCTACTGATTCTAAAACTTAAAAATTAACGATAAATGAATAAAAGATATTCCGCTCATAACCGACAAGCGGTACTTCATTAAGGGCTTTACGGCGAACATATTCCGGAATTGTCACTAGTGTATCTGAAACATTGTTAATTGACAAGACGTGTTTAAATTGCAAGGTCCTATACTTATGTTGATAGGCAAAATTCAAGTCAACGGTTAAGATATCGTCTATTTTATCATGGGAACCACTTGTGGCATCTACATAATTTCCAATCAAGGAAACATTAAAATCCCCCCAATTTTTATAGATGCCTGCGGAAACGGTAAAATCCGGCACATATTTGAAATTATAGTGATCCGTTCCAAGCAATTTATCCCCATCATCACCATAGACATAATCAAAGTTAAGGAACAGGTTAGCCACTTTGGGATTGAGATATTTCAATTCTAGCTCTAATCCTTTGGCATGAAAGGCATTACCATTCGTATAAACATTGACATCGTTGAGAATAGTTCTATCATCAAGTGTCACGTTTCCTTTTATGCGGTATATTTTGTTTTTATAAATGGAATAATAGGCGAGTGCCTGAAGATAGAAATACCCCCTGGCATGTTGATAACCTAATTCAAAAGTATCAGCCGTTTCCGGTTGCAGATTTTCATTGCCAAATATCGTTTGACTGGGGGTAATGAAATATAATTCAAATAAACTCGGTGCCCGAAAAGATTGCCCTGCAATGAATTTAATCGTGTTTTTTTCATTAATGGTGTAAACCAGGGTCCCCCGTGATGAAATATTTTCACCAAATAGTTCATTTTGGGTGAATCTGCTACCTAAAACAGCCCGCCACGCAGGTAACGGTTTCCAATCCAGTTGAGCGTAGCCGGAATATTCAGATACACTTCTATTGGAAAGGTTATTTTCAGCTAAAATCGTATTGGAAGAAAGTTGGACATTTTTATATTCCTGACTTTTTCTGAGATCATAATCACCACCGATTTCAATTTCTAAGTCATCGGATAATGAAATAATGTTGCGAATATTTCCTCCAATTCGCTGCCCTAAGACATTAGCACGAATATCATCATCGGCAGAACGGGAAAAGTTGCGCTCATTCCAATCATAAAACAGTTGTAATTGGGTATAATACTTTTTATTCCAATGATGGGAAAAAGTGTACCCAAAAAGGATGCTATCAACATCGTGATTATTGCCGGCACCGGCTGAAAATTTTTGAGTTGAACCTTCAAAGTTACCTTCATCGTTTTGGAAGGCATTGATCAAAAACGAGTGATCTTGATAGTCAAGTGAAACACTGGTGTTAAGTCTATCTTGATAATCATCAATAATACCCTTGACACCTTCTTCATCAGTATAGTCACTGCGATATCGCTTCCCCCGTTCTTTATTGATTGCAGCAAAGATAGATAATCCATTTTCGGTTTGATAATGATAATGGGTACCTACCGAGTGTGCCCCTTTATTTCCGATACTCGTATGAAGCTCGCCGGTTTTAGACTGGGATTCTGATTGGCGCAAGATGATATTGATAGCCCCCACATAAGCTTGAGAACCATAAATAACTGAAGCGGGTCCTCTTAACACTTCGATGCGTTCAACATCATGAATGCTCACCCGATCCAAATTACCTTCCCCGGTAATCGCGTGCCAACTCGGTACATTGTTGATCATAATCAACACCTTATTAGCGTAATGATCTTGCAGTACACCACGTACCGTAGCAACCTGCTGTTTAAAAGCGGTCCGATAAATTTGAACACCCGCCAGGGTTTCGACTGCTGAAGCAATTGAAGGAAAATTATATTCCTCAATCATTTCACGATCAATGACAGTCACTGTAGAAGGGGCTTGCAAAGATGTTTCTGCTTGAGTGGAACCGACATTTAGTTCCAAATGCAAAAAACTTTCTAAACGTAGGAAACGTAATTCATCTTGCAGTTCAACATCTTCCCACGTTGAGCCATTTTCTTGGGTATAGCCCAAACGGGCATAAAATATTCCAATGCTTGCAATAAAGCATAAGGCGATTATTTTTATGGGTGATGGCATGATTTTTTCCATTCATGGAGTGAAAAATATTATTTCTTGAAGAAATAGTAGTAGTCAAGATGATGTTGAACATATAGTTAGCCAGAAAAGTTTTGTCCAGCAAAAAATCGGATTTAAAAAAATCGGATTTTTAAGTCGCAATATTTATCTGGATAACTATAGTTTTTCAGATAAATAACTTCACAAAGGGCAGACACGCAGGTCTGCCCCTACAATACGTTAAATAGGTTCATGTAGGGGCGAACCTGTGTGTTCGCCCTTGTAAAATTATTTATCTGAACATCTATATATCAATG
>Ga0233404_10000101_pt1 | contig 19656 bp, 6 predicted proteins | sample Na_oxic_2_MG_FD_179861 | JGI IMG/M metagenome (GOLD analysis project Ga0233404, IMG submission 179861) | Seawater microbial communities from Saanich Inlet, British Columbia, Canada - Na_oxic_2_MG | ecosystem: Environmental > Aquatic > Marine > Inlet | place: Canada: British Columbia | collected...
CAATCCGGTGATTCATCGGCAACGGGAACTAGTTTAGCTATGCAAATTGCCCAAGCTGGGGTTCAATACGTTGTTGGTATGCGTGAACAGTTAATAGATAGGGCGGCTAGTGTATTTGTGCGAACGATGTGCGTGGCATTGGCACAACAAACGCGGGTTGATATGGCGGTACAGCAAAGCCGTCGTGCTATGACTCAGTTGTTAGCACCAAATGAAGTGTGGCGCGGTGCCCAATCGAATGATCCAAGTGTGGGGCAATGGTGTTTGCCTATGTTACTTAGTCACTTTCCGACTCAACCTCTAGTTGATTGGAATTTTTGCTTGCAACCAATTTCGCTTAAGCCGCTGGTGGGGAGTAAAATTGCTAATCCTTCTGTATTTATTGGGCACCGTCCAGCATTGCGAACCTTGGGAGAAGGGTTGCGTTCTGGAACCATTCGGCAATTACTCATTCATGGAAGGGGGGGCTTGGGGAAAACGGCATTGGCCGGACAGTTGGCGATGACATTGGAAGGATATCGGGTACTGGTGTATCAGGCGTGCGAGAAAATGGCATTTATTCCAACCCTTGCCCAAGCGTTAGAATTACCCAAAGTACATTGTTTGGAAACTCTGTTGCAAAAAATCGTGGTAAAACGGTGGGTATTGTGGTTAGACAATTTGGAATGTGTTCAAAACCGGCATAATGGTGCATTAACTGATGACTCTATTAAAACTGCCCTTGAGATTCTGTATCAATGGAAAACGGCAGACTTGCGAATTTTGTTAACCTCCCGCCGAACAATCCCTCAAATGACACACTTATATAACTACCATCTTACTCGTCCGAATTTCACGGATTTTTCGCGCTATATCCAACACTTAGGTTTACCTTATCAATTTCCACACATTTTAAAGATATATCAAGCACTTGGTGGAAATTTTCAGGGTGTGCAACTATTACAAAGTATGCCACTTTGTTTTGACACTTCCGGTTTAACACAGCAATTGGCAATCGTGCGACGCTATTTACAGGCTTATAGTAGTATGAGCTAGACTTAACGGGTGTAACCTCAATTTGAGGTAACGTTTTTTTGTAGGGTGGGCAAAGTCTGCCTCGATCCCACCATCCGGGACTGTAGGTCACTACCATTATCATAGTTTTTCTGGGTTGCAAGGTTTTGCTGAAATATTAACAGATGAAGAAGTGCAACCGGATGTTGAAGAAAGAAAAGACTACCTTCAAATAGTGGCATTGACGCAGGCGCGTGGGAACCAGATAATCATAACTTTTTTAGTTTTGAAAGAAATCTAGTATATAAACTCCTTCATCAAGAGTAAAGTTAACACCGTGCTTTTTCAGGATTTTCTCAAGGCTACCGTCTGCTAGCATAGCAGCCAAAGCTTTGTTAAAATCCTCGTTGACTTTCTCGTAATCCGGCATCTTTTTGGAAAACATCGTATACAACAGGCTATGTTCAACCGGTGGATGCATTATTTCAAGCTTATCTTTCAAGTCACGCAAATTGGTATTCAGCTTTAAATTTACTCCAGAGCGTTCAAGAATGCAGTAATCAAGCCGTCCCCAAGCGACCTTCTTAACATTCTGGTCGCCAGATATAACCGTTTCAAGCTTAAACCCTGGAATCTTTTCTAATATAGCAGCCCATTTCGAACCTGTATGTGCCCCAATCGTTGCAGGAGCAAGAGCCTCAAGAGATGTAAATTTCGTATCTTTGCCTTTCTGCGTAACAATAACGGTCTCATCAGCTAAGTAAGCTTTCGAGAATATAAACCATTCTGTTCTTTCTTTTCTAAAGTTTCCACCGAGTAGAACCTGATCCGTTCCCCTTTTTGCCATTTGAAACGCTCTTACCCATGGATAAAAAAATACTTCGGAATCGTAACCAGCTCTTTTCAAAATCGCTACGTTCATTTCGGTCAGAAATCCCTGATTGAGAAGTTTTGGGCCGCTAAAAGGTCTCCATAATTCGACGGTAGCAATCCTTAGTTTTGGTTTTTCGGCGTTTGCCGCGTTTTCGGTCAAGACAACCGCCAAAAAAATTAAGAGCATTTTCCCAAGTATTGATAATAATTTAATCATTTTTTCTTTCCTTTTTTCAATATGTATACTGTTTTCCGTTTGTATTTAGGTACAAAGCTTCGGGAAATCAGCTACACGCAATGGACGAAACAACTACTGCACGACAGCATAAGTTTCAATACCATTCCAAAGTACAGCGGATTGGCGGTATAAACCGATTTCTTAATTTTAAAAATCCGTTTATTCCGTTAATCCGTTGTACTAAATGGTCTGAATATTTCCGCCTTCCTGCACTATGGTTTGACTATTGTACATTATTTGAATAAACTTACACAATATCAACATGAAATCTCTTCCATTTAAAAAAATGAATTCAAAAAATGTTAAAAAACTCTATAGCAATTCGACTGTTAAGAATTGTTTTTTCTATTTATCTAAGTATTACCATTTTGATGACATTAGCACAAATGTTCAATGAATATTTAATAGAAGAAAATGATGTCAAGCATCTTTTAAAGCACACGCAGTTGGTGTTTGAATCAAGCTTAATCGATGCTTTATGGAATTTTAATGACCCACAAATTAAGGCCAGTGAAAAAGGCATGATACAAATCCCGGTTGTTGTAGGGGTGAAAGTTTTCGATATGGTTGACAATAAATTTGTTATTTACAGAGGGCTTGTGTTAAATCAACAAGGTGAGATTATTGATAACCAAAAAAAGTCTTTGAACCCTTATTTACATCTATTAGAACATCAATTCACATTAGTAAAAAATGGACAAAAAATCGGCGAAGTAACACTTTATTCGAGTAATCAGGTTGTTTTTGATAAAGTCAAATACAATTTTTTAGTTACCATTATCAGTGCGGTTATTAAAACCATTTTGTTGTGGGTTTTATTTCTATGGGCATTTAAGAAATATCTAATAAGGCAATTAGACATTTTTTGCCATACGATGGAAAATGTTGATATTGATCGGCAAACAAAAAGTGCTCTAACTTTAGAAACGTTTGGTTCTCACGAACTAATAAGACTCGAATATTTATTTAATAATATGCTGACTCGAATTATTGATAATAAAGTCAAGCTGAATATTTTAAATAAAACCTTAGAGGAAAAAATTGTTACCCGTACCCAAGAATTAGAAAAAAGCAAGGTCAAGGCTGAAACAGCCAACCGTGCCAAAAGCGCGTTTTTAGCCAGCATGAGCCATGAATTACGAACACCGCTCAATGGCATTTTAGGATTTGCCCAAATTCTACAACGTGATTTATCTATCACTACTAAACAGCAACATGGTTTGAATATCATTGAGCAAAGTGGTAATCATTTGTTAGGCCTGATTAACGATGTACTTGTCGTGGATGATAATTTAGAAAATAGAGCAGTATTGATTGACTTACTTGCGCCGTTAGGTTGTAAGGTTGAATTGGCTAATGATGGACATGAAGGATTAAAAAAAGCCATTGAGTGGCAACCGGATGCTATTATAACCGATTTAATTATGCCAAAAATGGACGGCTTTGAATTGATTCAGCGATTGCGGCAATCTTCAGTGTTGAAAGAAAAGGTTATAATTGCTAGTTCAGCCAGCGTGTCTGATGCGGACAAAGACCATAGTTTGACTGTTGGGAGTGATGCTTTTTTGCCCAAACCGATACAAGTCGAAAGACTTCTTGAGCAATTGCAATATCATCTTGATCTAACTTGGGTTTATGGGGATAAGGTGCAAGAAACGGCTGAAGAAAACCATACTGCACCGATGGTATTTCCTCCAATTACTGAATTGAAGAAACTGTATGAACTAACCCTAATGGCTGACATTGATGGACTTGAAGAACAGGTCGCTATTTTAGCTAAGGATGTGAAGTTAAAAGCCTTTGTGACTAAAATGCAAGCCCTCCTTAAAAAGTATCAAGTGGGCCAATTGAAAAAATGGCTTGAAGAGGTAATGACAGATAGTGAATAAAATGACGGATTTCCTACAGTGGAGTGCTTATCGTTATACACAAAAATTTGCAATATAGGGATGAAAAAATGAGTGTAATGAAAACTTTTATTCTGAAGAGCATCTTTTTTATAGTGATTGCGTGGGTTGCCATTGTCTCGGCTCAACAAACTCATGAACTCAAATTCTCTCATTTGACACCTGCTGATGGATTATCGCATTATGAAGTAACTTATGTTTTTCAAGATAATCAAGAGTTTATGTGGTTTGGCACAAAAAACGGTTTAAACAAATATGATGGGATTGAAATGACCACTTATCGCTATGACCCTGAAAATTCAAATAGTTTAGGTGATAACTATGCGTGGAATATCCATAATGGCAGTGATGGAACTTTATGGATTGCTACGTGGGGTGGTGGTTTAAGTCACTTTAACCCAAGGCTGGCTACTTTTACCAATTATCAATATGATGATACCAATCCGCATAGCATAGGCAGTGATTTGGTTTGGTCGGTTTATGAAGATCGTCAAGGTCGCATCTGGGTCACGCCGGATGGTGATGGGTTAAATTTATTTGATCCCAAAACCAAAACCTTTAGCCACTATCGACATGATCCAAATAACCCAAATAGCTTGAGTTATGATAATGCGACAACGATGACGGAAGATAGTCAAGGAATACTTTGGATTGGCACTTATGGAGGTGGGTTGAATAAGTTCGATCCGAAAACAGAAACCTTTACCCGTTATCAACATGACCCAAATAATCCCAACAGTTTAAGCAGTAATTTTATCTGGATAGTTTATATTGATAACCGGGAAAGAATTTGGCTGGGAACAACTGATGGATTGAATCGACTTGATCCAGCGACAGAAACCTTTACTCATTATCAACATGACCCAAATAATCCCAATAGTTTAAGCCACAATTCAGTTTTTTCTATTTATGAAGATAACAATGGAATATTATGGATTGGTACTTTTGGCGGTGGACTCAATCGTTTTGACCCAAATACCGAATCATTTACTCACTATCGGCATGAGCCAAACAATCCTCAGAGTTTAAGTAGTAACACAGTGTGGTTCATTAACCAAGATAAGACCGGTGTGCTTTGGATAGCCGCTAACGGTGGGATTAATAGAGCGAAACTGGACGGTGAACGATTTCTCCGTTATCAACGTCATCCAAATCAAGCTAATAGTTTGAGTCATAATCATGTCAAAGCCTTTTACCAAGATGAACAAAAAAAGATGTGGATAGGTACGCAAGGTGGGGGACTTAACCATTTTGAACGAAAAACTGGTCAGTTTGTTCATTACGTACATAATAAAGCGGACTCAACCAGTTTAAGCAGCAACAACATTTGGGCTATTGCCCCAGATAGTCAAGGAAAACTGTGGATTGCTACTCGTGGAGATGGATTAAACCGATTCGATCCCACACAAAAAACTTCTATTCATTATCAACATGAGCCAGATAATCCAAACAGTATTATGAGCAATGACCTGTCTTATGTTACGGTTGATCAAAGCCAAAATATTGTTTGGATTAGTGTTTACGGTCATGGTTTAGATAAATTTGATATCGCCAAGGAAACATTTGTGCATTACCCTTATGATAAAAAAAATCCGAATAGTCCAGTTTCGGAATGGGCGTGGGTGATTTATTTGGATTCAACCGGTTTAGTTTGGCTAGGTGCGGAAGGTGGACTGAGTCAATTTGATCCAGTCACTGAAACGTTTACTAATTACCAGCATCAAAGAAATAATACAAACAGTTTGAGCAACAGCATTATTCAAACTATTTATGAAGATAGCCAAGGAGTTATTTGGATTGGTACCACAATGGGTTTGAATAAATTTGATCGTGCAACCCAAACATTTACCCGCTATTATGAGAAAGATGGTTTACCCGGCAATATGATTGTTGGTATTATTGAGGATGAACTGGGCAATCTTTGGATAAGTACTGATAAAGGCTTGGCAAAATTTAATAAAAATAATCAAACCTTTAGGAATTACGACCAGTACGATGGCTTACAAGGAAATATGTTTTCCGGCAATGCAGTGTACAAAATTCAAACTGGTGAACTATTGTTTGGTGGTACCAATGGTTTTAACATTTTTCATCCCGCCAAGCTGAAAGATAATCCGCATGTTCCAAACGTTGTTTTTACTGAATTTCAATTGTTCAATCAGGTTGTCCAAGTAGGGAAGGACACACCTTTGCAACAACATATTAATTTTACTAAAGATATTATTTTAACAAATGAGCAATCGGTTTTTAGTTTTAAATTTGTGGCTCTCAATTATCAAGCATCGCTGAAAAATCAGTACGCTTATATGATGACCGGTTTCGATCAAGATTGGATCAAAGTTGATAGTAGCCGCCGCTTTGCCACCTATACCAACTTAGACGCTGGCGAATATACTTTCCGAGTAAAAGCTTCCAACAATGATGGGTTATGGAATGAACAAGGCAAATCAATCAAAGTCATTATTCTGCCACCTTGGTGGGAGACGACATGGTTCAGGGGAATTATGTTGATACTTATCCTAACTATGGTTTTTATTAGTTATCGTTGGCGAATAAGAATGATAAAACAACGTAACCGCGAATTGGAAACACAAGTTGCCAAGAGAACTAGTGAATTACGTGAAAGTCAGCGTGCCATGCAAACCTTAGTCAGCAATTTGCCGGGAGCAGTTTACCGTTGTATTAATGATCGCAACTGGACTATGGAATTTATCAGTGATGCTTGTCTTGCTTTAACTGGTTATTCTGCAACGGCTATCACCAACAATGCGGAAATCAGCTATGCCGATATTATTCATAGCAACGATCAAAAACATATTTGGCAAACTGTACAAGCAGCTTTACAAAATAAAGAGCCGTTTGAATTAACTTATCGCATTATTACCAAAAATGGTCAATTAAAATGGGTATGGGAACAAGGTCAAGGCGTATTTGATCGAAGTGGCGAATTGATTGCACTTGAAGGACTAATCAATGATATAACCGAACAGAAGCAAACGGAAATAGCCTTGCAGCAAGCTAAAGAACGAGCCGAAGTCGCTAATCAAGCCAAAAGCACGTTTTTAGCCAGCATGAGCCACGAGTTGCGTACTCCTCTCAATGGCATTCTTGGCTTTGCCCAGATTTTACTACGCGATTCTTCTATCACCAGTAAACAGCAACATGGCTTGGAAGTCATTGAACAAAGTGGCCATCATTTGTTAAACCTTATCAATGATGTGCTTGATTTAGCTAAAGTCGAATCGGGCAAAATAGAATTGTACAAAACCGATTTTAATTTACCCTCGTTACTGGGTGGTGTCAGTGAGATCATTAAGATACGTGCTCAAGACCAAGACATTAACTTTTATTTGGAATATGCGAATGATTTACCCAATGAAGTGCATGGTGATGAACGACGGTTGCAACAAATATTATTGAATTTATTGGGCAATGCGGTCAAGTTTACGGATCAGGGTAATATTAGTTTGCAAGTTAAAAGTGAAAAGTTAAAAGTGAAAAATGAGGTGTCACAATGTTTGTTTCAATTTTCAATTCAAGATACTGGAGTTGGTATTGCTCCCGAAAATCTTGAAACTATTTTTAAACCTTTTGAACAAGTTGGTGAGCAAGCACGGCAAGCAAAGGGAACTGGTTTAGGATTAGCCATCAGCAAGAATTTGGTAGAATTAATGGGAGGAGAATTGCAGGTCAGCAGCCAAATTAATGTGGGTACACAATTTTGGTTTGAATTAGTTTTGCCAATTGTTCATTATAAGGTTGCCAAAGTATCTACCCAACAACCGATTATTGGGGTTAAAGGCGAGGCACCCAAAGTATTAGTCGTCGATGATAATTTTGAAAATAGAGCCGTAGTGGTTGACTTGCTTGCTCCGTTAGGTTTTAATGTGAAACCGGCTAATGATGGGCATGAAGGATTAGAAAAAGCTGTTTCATGGCAACCAGATGCAATTGTCACCGATTTAATCATGCCAAAAATGGATGGTTTTGAACTGATTCGCAAATTGCGTCAATCTCCAGTGTTGAAAGAAAAGGTCATCATTGCTAGTTCGGCCAGCGTATATGATACAGACAAAGAGAGGAGTTTGGCTATTGGCAGCAATACTTTTTTGCCCAAACCGATACAAGTTGAAACACTTCTTGAACAATTGCAGCTGCATCTTAATCTCACTTGGATTTATGGGAATAAGGTGCAAGAAACGGCTGAAGAAAACCATACTGCACCGATGGTATTTCCTCCAATTACTGAATTGAAGAAACTATATGAATTAACCCTAATGGCTGACATTGATGGACTTGAAGAACAGGTCGCTATTTTAGCTAAGGATGTGAAGTTAAAAGCCTTTGTGACTAAAATGCAAGCCCTCCTTAAAAAGTATCAAGTGGGCCAATTGAAAAAATGGCTTGAAGGAACAATGTCGAATGACAGATAAAATTTTAATTGTAGATGATGAACCAAACAATTTAGACGTACTGCGGGATTGTTTGCGTGGTGCCGGCTTTAAGGTGATGGCGGCTAAAGACGGAGAAAAGGTTCTCGAACGAGTTGTTCATATCAAACCGGATCTAATCCTATTGGACATATTAATGCAGGGAATGGATGGGTTTGAAATTTGCCACCGTTTGAAACAGAATGAAGCGACAAAAGATACCCCCGTTATTTTTATAACCGCCGTCAAAACTGGAGCAATTGATAAAATTAAAGGTTTGGAAATTGGGGCTATTGATTACATTACTAAACCATTTCAAGCGGAAGAGGTTGTTGCAAGGATTAATAAACATTTGACTATTAATCATTTGCAAAAACAATTAGAAGCACAAAATGCTCAATTGCAACTCCATGTTCACCATCTTTCAAGTTTGGATATTTTGGTGAAAGCCATCAATGAAGCACAAGATATGGCTCAAATGATGGATAATGCTATGAATGTTACTTTGTCGATATTCAAATCTGATCGGGCTTGGCTCTTATATCCCTGTGATCCGAATGCACCCAGTTGGCAGGTGCCAATAGAAGTTACAAAACCAGAATATCCCGGTGCTAATATTTTCAATACCGACATTCCAATGGATTCGGCGGTGTCCGAGAATATGAAAGATTGTTTGTCTGTAACTGGTCCAGTTGCATTTGGACCTGAGTATGAACACCATATACCTCCAATGGGTGTCAAACAGTTTTCAGTTCAATCTCAGATTTGCATGGCTATCTATCCAAAACTCGGGAAACCGTGGTTGTTTGGAATACATCAATGTTCTTATGCAAGAATATGGACCGAAAACGAATTCAATTTGTTCCGCGACTTCGGACAGCACATTGGTGAAAATTTGGGAGTATTCATTTCACTAAATGAATCGCAAAAATCCAAAGAACAGGCTGAAGAAGCTCAACATATCGCCGAAGTAGCTAATCAAGCTAAAAGTGATTTTTTAACCAATATGACCCACGAACTACGTACACCTCTCAATGGCATTTTAGGTTTTGCCCAAATTTTACAGAACGATTCCTCTAACATTACTAAATGTCAACACGGTTTAAATGTCATTGAACAATGTGGTAATCATTTATTATACCTTATTAATGATGTGCTTGAACTGACTAAGGTTGGAACTAGTCAAATGGAATTATATGAAACCGATTTTTATTTACCTTCATTACTGAATGGTTTAAGTGAAATTATTAATATACGTGCTCAAGACAAAGAGATTAACTTTTATTTAGAGCTTGCCAATGATTTACCTAACGGTGTGCATGGTGATGAACGACGGTTGCGGCAGATATTATTGAATTTATTGGGCAATGCGATTAAATTTACGGATCAGGGTAGTGTCACTTTGAAAGTCAACGTTAAAGAGAGCGAACATGTAAATAAGGGCGAACACATAGGTTCGCCCCTACAACAAACGCAATGTTGGGGCGAACCTGCGGGTTCGCCCGTTTTTTTGTCTTTCAGAATAGAGGATACTGGGATTGGTATCTCTCAAGAAAATCTGGAGACTATTTTTAAACCATTTGAACAAGTTGGAAAGCAAAAACTTGAAACGAAGGGTACTGGTTTAGGGTTAACTATTAGCAAGAATTTTGTTGAATTGATGGGAGGTCAGTTGCACGTCAGCAGTCAAATCAATGTTGGTACGCAATTTTGGTTTGAAATAATTTTAAAGACATCAACTTTTTCACAAAAACTTGACCTCTCAAAATTTGATAGTAATACTGGTGAAAATATTGTCCAGCAACCAATTGTATTTCCCCCAATCGCGGAATTAGAGAAACTATATGAGCTAACCCTAATGGCTGACATTGATGAACTTGAAGAACAAGTCACTATTTTAGCTGAGTCGGATGTTTCGTTAAAATCCTTTGTGACTAAAATGCAGAGCTTTCTTAAAAAATATCAAGTGGGCCAATTAAAAAAATGGCTTGAAGGAGCAATGACAGATAGATGAATAGTAAAATTTTAATTGTAGATGATGAACCAAACAATTTAGACGTACTACGTGATTGTTTGAGCAAAGCCGGCTTTAAAGTGCCGGTGATTGAAAGCGGAGAAACTGCCCTCGAACTGGTTGATACTATCAAACCGGATCTAATCCTGTTGGATATTATGATGCCGGGTATGGATGGTTTTGAGGTGTGCCGACGATTAAAGCAAGACGCTACATCGGCAGATATTCCGATTATTTTTCTCACTGCCAAGCTGGAAAAAGATGATGTTATTACTGGGTTGAAATTGGGAGCGGTGGACTATGTCACTAAGCCTTTCAATCAAGAAGAATTGCTCACTAGGGTCAATACTCACCTTGCACTCCAAGCAGCTAAAGAAAATTTGCGAGAAGCCCTTGCCGAAAAAGAAGAGGCTCTTGCTGAAAAAGAAGAAGCTCTTGCCACGAAAGACAAACTTTTTTCCATCATTGGTCATGATTTGGGTAACGTATTCTACGGATTGCAAGGTTTCACTGAATTGTTGATTGAAGAAACAAATGTCAAAACAAGAGAAAAATATCTGCAAACGCTTAAACGAGCTGCTAGTGACGGTTATGATTTGTTGAACAATCTGCTAAATTGGTCCAAATCACAAACTGGTAAATTGCAACCCTACCTAACAACATTGATTTTGCAAGAATTGATTCGCCGAAATATTGAATTACAACACAACAAAGCTAATCACAAAAAAATTGATGTTGTTACAGTTATAGATGAAAACATAACGGTCTATGCTGATGAAAACATGCTAAATGCCATTCTCAGGAACCTGCTTTCAAATGCGATCAAATTCACGCTAAAGTCTGGCACAATACGAATCACTACCAAAGCAATAGATGACAACGTAGTTGAAATATCAATTGCAGATACTGGTGTTGGTATCGAAGACATCAGCAAGATATTCCAAGTTAGCATAGCCCGCAATTGTGGTACCGATGGTGAACAAGGCGGGGGGTTAGGTTTGGTATTGTGTAAAGAGTTGATTAAAAAATGTAACGGTACAATTGGTGTTGAAAGTAAAGTTGGGGAAGGGAGTCGGTTCTATGTGCGTCTTCCTATCAAATAGGTATTTAACTGATTGTTTGAAGACGATGATTTTAGGTTCGATCCCAATCGTAGTTTTCATGTAATCATTTAATCATAGTTCAAAAATATTGGGGGCGGTGGGCAATAACGGACAAGTCATCATTGACGTTATCCCCTATTTGGAATTAGTCATTGGTACAACCTGCCGCTGCAAAAGTTTAAGTTTAAAAATACAATTAGATACAAACATGATAAATATCCCTAACTATCAGATTACTAAACAAATTTACGAAAGTGCTAACTCATTAGTCTATCGTGCTTTGCGAGATAAAGATAATCAAGCGGTTATTCTCAAAGTCTTGAAAGAAGACTATCCAACGCTGAAAGAATTAACGCGCTATCGACAGGAGTATGAAATCACGCAATGTCTTGCCGAATTGGATGGTGTTATCAACATCTATACACTTGAAAAACATCAAAATACGTTGGTGATGTGCTTTGAGGATTTTGGTGGTGAATCCCTTGAAATATGGCTCGACGAGCAGCACGCCTTTACTCTTGATGAATTACTCACGCTTGCCATATGTGCCACCGATATTTTGGGACAAATTCATGGGCAAAATATTATTCATAAGGATATTAACCCTAGCAATATTGTTGTGAATGTTGAGACATCGCTCTTGAAAATCATCGACTTTGGGATTGCAAGCCGTTTACTGCGTGAAAATCCTACTCTGAAAAATCCCGAACAATTAGAGGGGACATTAGCTTATTTATCCCCTGAACAAACTGGGCGCATCAATCGCAGTATTGATTATCGCACCGATTTATATTCGTTGGGAGTCACTTGTTATGAAATGTTCACTGGAAAATTGCCTTTTGAAGCCTCCGATGCAATGGAGTTAGTGCATTGTCATATTGCAAAAACCCCCACCCCCGTTTGTGAAGTCAATCCTGATGTACCCCCGATTGTTTCCAATATCGTGATGAAACTGCTAGCAAAAAACGCCGAGGATCGATATCAGTCCGCTTTTGGTGTCAAAGCGGATTTGGAGAAAGTCCAAGAAAACCTGACAGGTCTTCAAGACCTGTCAGGTTTGCCGTTTGAACAAGCCCAAAACGACTTTTCAGGCAAGCTGCAAATTCCGCAAAAACTCTATGGGCGCAAAAACGAAATTGATATTTTATTGCAAGCCTTTGACCGGGTTAGTAATGGTAATACGGAAATGATGTTTGTTGCCGGTTATTCTGGGGTGGGCAAAACCGCTTTGGTGCATGAAATCCATAAACCCATGACTTCAAAACGCGGTTATTTTGCAGCCGGTAAATTTGATCAATTCCAAAAAAATATTCCTTATTACGCCATCGCACAAGCTTTTAACGAATTTTGTCGTTATTTGCTGATGGAGCGTTCCGAAACCTTGGCAAACTGGCAAAGCAAAATTTTGGAGGCAGTGGGCAATAACGGGCAAGTCATCATTGACGTTATCCCCTATTTGGAATTAGTCATTGGAACCCAACCTGCCGTCGCAAAAGTGGGGCCGGTTGAAGCCCAAAATCGTTTCCAGATGTTTTTCTTGAATTTTGTCAAAGTGTTATGCGATAAGGAGCATCCCTTCATTTTGTTTATTGACGATTTGCAATGGGTGGATTCCGCATCTTTGGGTTTACTTAAAAGCATTATGCTTGATGATGAAATCCAACACCTGTTAATTATGGGTGCTTATCGTGATAATGAAGTGGATAGTAGCCACCCATTTATGATAATGGTGGATGAACTTCAAAAAGCCAATGCTATCATTAACACTATTTTCCTTTCCAATTTACAATCTACAGATATCAACCATTTGTTAGAAGATAGCCTCAAGTGTGAAGCGTGGCAAGCTCAACCACTTACTGACTTAATTGTACAGAAAACGCAAGGCAATGCCTTTTTCACCCATCAATTTTTGCAAAACTTATATGAAAACAAACTGTTGCAGTTTAACTTTAACCAACATCAATGGCAATGGGATGTTGAACAAATAGCGGCTCAAAATATCACTGCTAACGTTGTTGATTTGATGGCAAACAAGATTGAAAAGTTGCCTGAAAAAACGGTGTTGCAATTAGCGGCTTGTATTGGTAATCAATTTAGCCTGTCCATACTGGCTATTATTTATGAGCAGGACAAAAACGAGACGTTATCTGTATTGCGTCCGGCACTTGCCGAAGGGCTTATTCTGCCTTTAGATGAAAACTACAAACACCTTGATACGATTGAAAAAGCCCAATTCAAGTTTTTGCACGATAAAGTTCAGCAGGCTTCATACTCGCTTATTCCGGCTGGAGAGGAAAGCCCTATTCATCTAAAAATTGGCTGGTTACTGTTAGAAAACATTCCGGCTGAGGAATTAGAAGAACGTATCTTTGATGTTGTCAATCACTTAAACAAAGGACAAGCGTTAATCACTGATGTTGCTGAAAATATAAAGTTGGCCCGGTTGAATTGGCAAGCTGGCAAAAAAGCCAAAGCGGCTACCGCTTATGAAGCCGCAACTCAATATTTAAACATCGGAATCGAACGCCTACCTGAAAATAGTTGGCAAAACCAGTATGAACTCACTTTTGAACTGTACAAGCAGGGTGCGGAGTGTGAGTATTTGTTAACTCATGTTGAACAATCCGAAAAGTTGTTTCAGATTGCTTTGGACAATGCCCAAACGGATATCGAAAAGGCCGCGATTTATGCGATGCTGGTCACGCATAGTATGCCATTTTCTAAACTGGATGAGGCCTTTGAAAGGGCGAAAAAAGGTTTACGCTTATGTGGGATTAATTTTCCGGCGGGTGAACAGATGTTAGCAGCTATTCAAACTGAATCGGAACAACTGGCGAAGTCGATGGCTGACAAGCCAATCAGTACACTGATTGATGCGCCCCAAATGACCGATGCAACTAAAATTGTAGCCATGCATATTTTGCCTAACTTAACGGCGGTTAGCTACCTGTCGGGAAATAACAACTCGTTGACATTAAGCATATTAATGAGTATGAATCTTTCTTTGACGTATGGGCAGCTTGATTTATCGGCATACATATATGCTTGGTATGGTGTCTGGTTGTCAACCCACGGAAGGCTTAAGGAAGCTTATGAGTTTGGCCAGCTTGCTCTCGAATTATCTGATCGATACCCAAATTGTCGTGAGAAATCCCAAACCCATAATCTTGTAGGCACTTTTCTCATCCACATCAAGCAGCATTTAAAACACTCTATTCAGGTGCTGATGAAAGGTTATCATACCGGGTTTGAAACCGGCGATCTCACACCGGCCAATCTTTGTTTTGGTAATGTCGGTACCCAAATGTTTGCCTATGGCGAGACTTTACCCAATGTGTCGGCACAACTGCAAAAGGTAACTAATGTTGCTTACAAGAATAAAGTCTTCATTATAGATATTGCCTATGGGTATCAACAACTCGTTCAATTTCTGATGACTGGTGATGAACAATATGCCTTAACCGATGATACTTTTGCTAAAGAACAACAGCAACGCATCAAGACAAACAATACTATTGCTTTTATCATGCACGTTCGACTTCATAAAACCTTTTGGTTTGGTAATTATACAGCCGCACTAGAAATTGCTAAACCAGCAGAATCAACATTGGCACTCATACCGGGATATATTTTGGAGTTTGAACATTATTTTCTCTATCCGTTGGTTTTAACGGCCCTTTATGCCGACGCTTCTGAGATCGATCAAGCAGAATATTTTCAGAAGATTGAATGGTGTGAACAGAAGATGAAAGTATGGGCAGAAAATGCTCCAGAAAACTTTTTGCATCGTTATCTGCTCATCCAAGCTGAAAAGTCGCGGATTACCGGCAACGAGATGGATGCCATGCGGTTGTATGATCAAGCTATTCAATTGGCCAAAAAAGATGAATTTGTGCAGAACGCGGCATTAGGAAATGAGTTGGCGGCTCGGTTCTGGTTAGATAATGGAAAAGAAGATTTTGCCAGCATTTATATGAGACAAGCGCATTACCTATATGGTCAATGGGGTGCAACTGCAAAAGTGCAGGATTTAGAAGCCAAATATCCGCAACTGCTAGTAACAACACGAAAACTGAAAATTTTTGAACCTACTGTCATAACAATGGCAGTTAAGTCTACAACAACTCAATTCACGAGTTCAACCCCGTTAGATTTAGCCAGTATCATGAAAGCTGCTCAAACTCTGTCTGGAGAAATGGTGTTGAGTCGGCTCCTTGAAAAAATGATGCACATTGTTATTGAAAATGCCGGGGCTGAAAAAGGTTTTTTGCTGTTGCCTAAACAAGACAGTTGGTTTATTGAAGCACAAGGGCATGTTGATAGTTCGGATACCACCGTTTTACAAAAATTACCCCTTGAAGAAAGTGAGCAAGTGTCGGCAAACATCGTTCATTATGTGGCTCGTACCCAAGAAAATGTGGTTCTGCATGATGCCACTCAAGAGGGCAGTTTTACCCGTGATACCTACATTGTTAAACACCACCCCAAATCGGTATTATGTGTGCCACTTCTCAATCAAAGACAGTTGACGGGTATATTGTATTTAGAAAATAATTTGACGACGTGGGCATTTACTGCCAATAGATTGGAAATGCTCAATATGTTGTCCTCGCAAATCGCCATTTCTATTGAAAATTCTTTATTATACAATGATTTAGAACAAAAAGTTGCAGAACGTACCCGCGTTCTAGAACAAGAAATCGCTGAGCGCAAGCGGGTAAAGGAAGTACTCCAGAAATCAAATTCGTTACTATCCTCCGTTATTGAGAGTCCAGATAATATTATTATTTTTGTTCTAGATACGAATTACAATTATTTGAGTTTTAACATGGCTCATGTAGAGGAAATGAAAAAAGTATATGATGTCGATATAGAAATTGGACAACATATTCTAGCATATATTTCTAGAGAGGATGATCGTCTGAAAGCTGAAGAAAATTATAAACGTGTCTTGAAAGGTGAACGCTTTGTCAAAATTGAGAAATATGGTCAATTCAACAACCGGTTTTGGTATGAATTAATTTTCAACCCAATTTATGACACCACACATCATGTTACCGGATTTACTGTTTTTGTTACCAATATTTCCGAACGCAAGCAAGCTGAGGAAGCACTACAGAAAGCCAAAGAAGCCGCCGAAGTTGCTAACCAAGCCAAAAGCACTTTTTTAGCCAGCATGAGCCACGAACTCAGAACTCCTCTCAATGGGATTTTAGGCTTTGCTCAAATTTTACAGCGTGATTCATCTATCACCAGCAAACAGCAACACGGTTTGAATGTGATTGAGCAAAGTGGCAATCATCTGTTAGCTCTTATTAATGATGTCCTTGATCTGGCTAAAGTTGAGGCGGGTAAAGTAGAATTATGTAAGACAGATTTTAATTTACCCTCATTACTGAATGGTGTTAGCGAACTTATCGAAATTAAGACTAAAGATAAAGGAGTTGCTTTTTATTTGAAAACTATGGATGAACTACCTAAAGCTGTACATGGTGATGAACGGCGGTTGCGGCAAATTTTATTGAATTTATTAGGTAATGCGATCAAATTCACGGATCAGGGTAGCGTTACTTTGCGAGTTAGCGTTAACGAGGGCAACCATCATTTTAATGAGGGCAACCAAATCGGTATGCCCCTACGGATGATTTCTTTCAAAATAGAAGACACCGGGGTTGGTATTTCTCCCGAAAATCTGGAAACTATTTTTAAACCTTTTGAACAAGTTGGAGAGCAAGCACGTCAAGCGAAGGGAACCGGTTTAGGATTAGCCATTGCTAAGAATTTAGTCGAATTGATGGGAGGGCAACTGAGTGTCAGCAGTCAAGTCAATGTTGGTACGCAGTTTTGGTTTGAATTAACTTTGCCAATTGTAGATTATAATGTTGCCAAAGTTTCTATCCAGCAACCGATTATTGGAGTCAAAGGTGAATCACCTAAAATATTAGTCGTGGATGATGATTTGGACAATCAAACCGTACTGGTTGATTTACTTTCGCCGTTAGGTTTTAATGTTGAACGAGCCAACGATGGGCGTGAGGGATTGGAAAAAGCCACACAATGGCAACCAGATGCGATTATAACCGATTTAATCATGCCAAAAATGGACGGCTTTGAATTGACTCAAAAATTACGCCAATCCCCGCGATTACAAAATAAGGTTATTATTGTCACCTCAGCCAGCACGTATGAAGAAGACAAACAAAAGAGTTTAGCCGTTGGCAGTAACGCTTTTTTGCCCAAACCGATACCAGTCGAAACGCTTTTGGAGCAATTGCGGAAGCTTCTTAAACTCATTTGGGTTTATGGAGATAATAAAATTAAAGAAACTGCCGAAGAAAACCATGCCACCCGGATGGTATTTCCTCCAATCGCGGAATTAGAGAGACTATATGAGTTCTCCCTAATGTGTGACATTGATGAACTTGAAGAACAGGCTGCCATTTTAGCCGAGTCTTCGGTGAAGTTAAAACCCTTTGTCACCAAAATGCAAGCCTTCCTTAAAAATTATCAATTGAATGAATTGGGTGAATGGTTTAAAGGAGAAATTACAGATGGTTAATTCGAGGTGAGAAACATGATAAATATCCCTAACTATCAGATTACTAAACAAATTTACGAAAGTGCTAACTCATTAGTCTATCGTGCTTTGCGAGATAAAGATAACCAAGCGGTTATTCTCAAAGTCTTGAAAGAAGACTATCCAACGCCGCCAGAATTAACGCGCTATCGACAAGAGTATGAAATCACGCAATGTCTTGCCGACTTGGATGGTGTTATCAACGTCTATACACTTGAAAAACACCAAAATACATTGGTGATGTGCCTTGAGGATTTTGGTGCTGAGTCCCTTAAAATATGGCTCGACGAGCAGCATACCTTTACTCTTGATGAATTACTCACGCTTGCCATACGTGCTACCGAGATTTTGGGACAAATTCATGGGCAAAATATTATTCATAAGGATATTAATCCCTCAAATATTATTTTGAATCCCAATACCAAAGTGCTGAAAATCATCGACTTTGGGATTGGAACCCAATTAGCAAAGCAACATTTGACACTTAAAAACCCCGAAGTTTTAGAAGGCACACTGGCATACATGTCCCCGGAACAAACCGGGCGTATAAATCGTGTGTTGGATTATCGTACCGATTTTTATTCGTTAGGGGCCACTTTTTACGAATTATTTACCGGAAAAGTGCCCTTTGAATCGAAAGATGCGATGGAATTAGTTCATTGCCACATCGCTAAACAACCCACGCCACCGAGCCAAATCAACCCGGATTTGCCCACCATAATTTCTAATCTTATTTTGAAATTATTGGAAAAAACCGCCGAGGGGCGTTATCAAAGTGCGTGGGGTATTAAAGCCGATTTAGAAAAAGTCCAAGAAAACCTGACCGGTCTTCAATACCGGTCAGGTTTGTCCTTTGAATTGGCCCAAAACGATTTTTCCGGTAAATTTCAAATTCCCCAAAAACTCTATGGGCGTGAACCGGAAATCGACACTTTACTTTCTGCCTTTGAACGGGTGGCTTCTGGGACAGCTGAAATTATGCTGATTGCCGGTTATTCTGGTATTGGTAAATCAGTATTAGTTAAAGATATTTATAAATTGCTTACGGAAAAACGGGGGTATTTCATTGCCGGTAAATTTGATCAATTCCAACGCAATATTCCCTATAGCGCTATCGTCAATGCCTTTAAAGAATTAGCTCAATTGTTGTTAACCGAAAATGAAACCCAATTAACGCAATGGAAAGATCGAATTTTGATGGCATTAGGGCCTAACGGCCAAGTGATTATTGACGTTATTCCCGAAGTTGAATTAATTATTGGTGCTCAACCGGCAGTTCCTAAACTTGGGCCAACCGAGTCTCAAAATCGCTTTATTCTAGGGTTTCAAAATTTTATGCGTGCGTTTTGTCAACCAGAACATCCTTTGGTAATTTTTTTGGATGACTTGCAATGGGTTGATTTAGCCACGCTAAAATTGTTAGAGCTGGTAATGAGTGATAGGGAGAACACCGCTCTTTTTTTAATCGGTGCCTATCGGGATAACGAAATTGAATCAACTCATCCTTTAATAACAACGCTT
>Ga0233404_10000107_pt1 | contig 19227 bp, 17 predicted proteins | sample Na_oxic_2_MG_FD_179861 | JGI IMG/M metagenome (GOLD analysis project Ga0233404, IMG submission 179861) | Seawater microbial communities from Saanich Inlet, British Columbia, Canada - Na_oxic_2_MG | ecosystem: Environmental > Aquatic > Marine > Inlet | place: Canada: British Columbia | collected...
TCGCGCAACACCCCTGCTGTGACCTCAATCCCCAGCTCTCGTAAAAGTGTGTCGGCCGCTCCAGCGTGTTCAGGGTTCGGATCCACTGCTCCATAGACGACTCGCCTAATTTTATTTTCCAGAATCCCCGAGGTGCATGCTGGTGTTCTCCCAACGGTCGAGCAGGGCTCCAAAGTCACATAAATCGTCGCCCCATGCAGAGCTTCAGCACCATGTTTAGCCACCACGTCAGCGATCGCTTCACGCTCGGCATGCGGTAAACCTGCACGGTGGTGGTACCCTGCACCTAATTCCATTTCGTCTTTCACAACGACAGCTCCTACGCTAGGATTTGGGCTCGTCAGTCCCCGTCCTTTCCACCCTTCATCTAGTGCTCTGCACATCCATTTTTCATCGGAATTTGAAACTGACATTTGGCTGCTGCATACTGCTAGATTTCGGGTTGTTTTGCTCTCATTATCCATGTGAATAAGTGTGTGTAAGTATCTCCAGTGTTGTTAATAAACTGTGAATAGGGAATAACTGTGAATAAGTTTTGAGTGTTTTATTGAGGTTAAGTCAACCTTATCCATACCACTCGAAAGTTATTCACAACACATTCACACCCACTTTAACCATAAGAATAATGGAGTTACAGCTAGATTCGAGAGTTATTCACACGCTTAAGAAGAAGAATGTTTATCTTATTTAAAAAAGATTATAATATACCGTGTGAACAAGTAGACCATTGAACGAGGTTCATTGCGTTGTGAAAAAGGTGAAAGAGTGATCCATTTTTCTGTTTCAGCGAGGGTAGCTGTCTGCTAGTGTCAACGTTGCTGGCTAATAGCTTTGTTGGCAAACACACCGAACCTAAAAAAAAGAAATTGTTTATGAAACTATCCATGACTCCAGTTGTGATGGTCTTGGCATTGTCCTGCTCCACGCTGGTTGCCCAAGATTCCATTTCCAAAGCCCGTCAATCCCAAGCCCAAAAAGTAAACACTTTTTACAAGCAAGCCGAGCAAGCCTACCTAGATGGTGATGTGAAGGAAGCGAAGTCCGCCTTGCGTAATGTGTTTGCTATAGATCGCAATCACGGTCCTTCATACGCTCTCGCATTGAAGTTGAAGAGCAGTGGTAATGTTTTTAAAACCAAAGCCCGTCAAAGGCAGTTAGCGACCGTTATTTTACCGATAATTGATTTCGATGAGATGCCACTAAGCTATGCTCTGAAAACTTTGAGCACATTAGTCGAAGAAACGAGTAAGGACAAAGTGATCCCTAACTTTGTAATTCATGATAAGAATAATACTCTAAAAGATAAACCAATCACCCTGAAGATGAAACAGGTCCCTGCCGATGTGGTGTTGAGTTACCTGATGAATCTTAGTAATGCGACGGCGAAGTTCGACCAATACGCGATCAGTATCAAGCCACGTGCAGTACGTTCTGCACCTGCAAAGCCAGTGGCAAATGAGGATGGATTCTAGAGAAATCATCTGAGTGAAGCAATCTTACCATCAAGCCATTCATGTTCTTGCTCTGCAGACGTGAGTGGCTTTTGACTTTAGGTCAAGAATCCCTATGCTGCGCGGGTGAGTAAAATTTACCAAGATTTATGCCAACTTCTACCGAGCGAGTTTGTTTCCATTTCTCAGAGTGACCTCGAAGTGCACCGGATCGATAAGTGGCATGCGGCGGCCGATCCGGAGGTTGTGGTGTTTGCCCAGAGCACCGAGCAAGTCGCAGCGGTACTGCGCTACGCAAATGAGCACGAGGTGCCCGTATACACGCGTGGAGCCGGAGTAGGATACGTGGGCGGATGTGTGCCAGTGCAAGGCGGTATAGCCCTATCTGTGGCACAAATGAATGATATCCTCGAAGTGAACACAGGCGATGGTGTCGCAGTGGTTCAGCCAGGTGTGATCACTGGCCATTTACAAGAAGCTGCTAGAGCCAAAGGTTGGTACTATCCACCAGATCCAGCCTCGTTGAAAGAATGCTCGATAGGTGGCAACATTGCGACCAATGCCGGTGGGCCACGTTGCCTGAAGTATGGTGTGACAAAACAATATGTGTTAGGTCTCGAGGTGGTGACTGCGACGGGTGAAATAATGCGCGTCGGCGGCCGTTGTCATAAGAACAAAACAGGCTTTGATTTGACCACATTGATGTGTGGATCAGAAGGGATGTTAGGCGTCGTGACTGAAGCGACTGTGCGGATCATCCCCCACCCTGAAACGCGGGCAATGTTAGGTGCGTCGTTCGTTGATTTTACGGGGGCAGCAGCTGCGGTTCAAGCGATACTCGATGCTGGTATTTTACCGAGTGCTCTGGAGATAACAGACGCCTTTACGCTGGCTGCTGCTAGAGATTATTTAGGAGAAGACAGCCTGCCTCCTGGCGATGCTTATTTGATGGTCGAGATTGATGGTCGTGTGAGTTCCGTTAAAAACGAGCTAGAAGGCCTCACCAAGCTCTTGAACGAGCTTGGGGCACTCCGTATCAACGAAGCGGCTGACGAGGCCGCCTGTGAGGAGATTTGGCAGCTTAGAAGGGATTTCTCGTATTCACTCAAACACACAGGTCTAACCAAGCTGAACGAAGACATCGTAGTGCCTCGCAGTAAGTTGGTAGAGTTAGTCAACTTTGCCCGTCAATTGCAGAAAGACACGGGCATTCCAGTGGCGTGTTTTGGCCATGCGGGTGATGGTAATATCCATACTAATCTAATGGTCGAGGACTACTCAGATCCAGTGATAAAGAAGCGTGCCGATGCAGCAGTCGATAAGCTATTCACATGGGTGCTAGAACACGATGGAGCTATCACTGGTGAGCACGGCGTTGGCCTAGCTAAGAAGCCGTGGATAAAGCAAGCGCTAGGTCCAGTAAGCTTTGCTATGCATAAACAAATCAAGCAGGCAATGGATCCAAAAGGAATTCTCAACCCAGGAAAATTCCTTGATGAAGAAAGGTAGGGTTGATCTATCTCGACTTTCGACATTGTTGGATGTCGAGGGGCGGAAAGTCTGGTGAATTCTAACCTACTGAGCAGAAATTAGAGTTCTAGTTTAGAGATGACGATCGGCTGGTTGAGCACCTTGCCATTGCGGATCACATAGATTTCTGTCTCCATTTTTGTAGCTATCATACCAATGAGATCGTAGAATTCGTTAGGCTGGTTGATTCGGTATTGGTTCACTTGATAAATAATATCGTTAGGTTGGATACTGCCCACGGCGGCTGATTTATCCATCACTCTAGTGACGCGAACTCCTGAGATTCCTGAGCGACGGTGGCGCGTACTGAGGTAGGTAACGGCCACTCCCATACTGCGGAGGATTTTCTCGGATTGGTCAATTCTTGATGCTGGGACTGTAGCGAGGTCTTTGTTAAATTCTTCAAGCGTGACGGTGGTGTCTACTTCTCGTTTGTTGCGCCAGACTTTGATCTCTACTAGCTTTGCTACTTCGCTGCGTTGGATTAAGCCAATGAGATGATCTGGGTCGCGGACGGGTCGCTTGTCATAGCTGATGACGATGTCATTTTTTTTGAGTCCAGCCTTGGCTGCAGGTGTGCGTGGGCCTACATCATCGATCAATGCGCCATATTTTTTTTGATACGACAATGCTGTGCGCCGTGCGCTCACTAACGGGCTGAATGAAACGCCTAGGAAACCACGGACTGGGCGACCACGTTTGATAATGTCTATAAGGGTACGTTGGGCAATGTTAGATGGAATAGAGAAACTAATTCCTTGGAAGCCTGGGTTTTTCTCATCATTGGTAAAGATACTGGAGTTGATACCTATGATCTCACCGTAGATGTTTACTAGTGGTCCACCAGAGTAGCCAGGGTTGATGGCAGCAGAGCTTTGGAGTAATCCTCCTTGTAAATCAGAAATAGAACGCTCACGAGCAGATATGACTCCTTGGGTGATAGATTTACCAATTCCAAACGGGTTACCAAAAGCGAGTACTATATTGCCCTCGCGGACTGCATCTGAGTCACCAAAGCTGATAGCCTGGAACGGTCCATCATTATCGATTTTGAGCACAGCAATGTCGAGGGCTGAGTCCATGCCGATAATCGAAGCTTGAAAAGCTCTACCATCAGCTAAACGTACGTCGATTTTTTCCATTCTAGCAACGACGTGGTAGTTAGTAAGTACGTGACCTTCACGGCTCACAATCACTCCAGAGCCCTGCCCTGTGGTTGCTTCTTTGAGAGTGGATACACGGCCAAACCTATCGCTCACTCGCTTACTTTCGTGGCCAACAGTATTGATGCTCACGACGGAGGGCATGACAGCTGCTGAGATACGGGTGTATTCGTCATTGAGCTGGTGTAGAATGCTGACGTCTTTTTTCGTGAGGGCTGGTTTATGTTTTAAAGTGAGCTCATCGGGCGTGGTCTGTTGGTAAACCGGCCCGGAATTTTGGAGGAATTCTACTAAGCCTGGTTGAGTAGAAATTTTTCTGAGTAAGACGACGACTAAAAACGCACTGAGCAGTACGATTGTGATGACCAAAAATCTGCGATAACCGTCTTTCATATGTGTACTGGAACAATGGCGGGTGGAAAAAAATCGGCAAGCAGGGAATACTATTCTTGCTTCAGTGGTGTCCCACTGAGTTTGGCTAGGTCAATTTGAATTTCATTATTGAGAGCTTTTAGTTCACGTAAAATCCTTATAGACGACTTTGAATAATAGCTTGAATTCTTTCTATCTTCGTCATTTGAATTGTCTCTAACTCTACTAAAATTGCGAAGAATGTCACAAAAGTTCTCAATTTTATCGTACACAAATTTATCTTCTTTCAAAATGATATCTCTATAGGGTTGTATACCTTTAGAAATTTGATCTCTTAGTATTATGGCATGACGCCCGGATAAGTAATCATCCTCATTTTTAGTGAGTATCCTATTGACTGAATCGAGGAGGTTTTTCATGGAAATAGCATAAAACTTACTACCTAACAGAGAAGGTTTCTTACGTGATCCGTACTCGAGTAGGATCTTGGCAGAAAGGTGGTTTGGCATGATTTCTAAGACTCTTTCGAGCTTTTCTCTGACGTATTTATTTTCAGTCATTGAACGCAATGACTTGCGCTCAATCGCGCTTTTAACCTCGGCGAAAAGAGTGGTGGCTTCAGCTAAACTTTCGTGATCTTTGTTGCTAGTTAGCTTGCGTGCCTGTTTTAGGTTTTCCACTTCAATCACTTCATTTTGAATAAAGAACTCTGGGTGGCCCAGAGCTATAAGTTGGAGCAAGTATTCCTCACTTCCCGAACCTACGAGAATGCGAGTATCGCGCACCTTTTCAGTGAGAAAATCGAGAGTTCGCCAAAATTTATAGTTGCGCTTGAAGTTCGATCTCCCATCGATAGATGCAATGATGAGTGTGTCAGACCTCAGTGGAACACCAAGCAGAGCTGAGTCAAACGCGACAGTGAGTGCGCTGCTAGTTAGGTCGCTGTCACTGCGATAGCTGTATGCATTACTTAACTGAAAAGTGAACTTTGTGGATGGAATATTTTGCCATTGAGATTTGAGAGGTCGAGCGACTTTATAGTTTAAATAGGCGAGGTGATCTTTATCGAAGTATGTCGGCGCCGAGCGGAAAGTGAAATTGTGTTCTTCTTTAGTTTTGAGGGGACTGACTTTGACTGTTATTTTCTTGAGACCTGCTGAATGGACTGAGCTATTATTTTTACCAACGATTTTATAGGTAGTGAACGGCGCTATTAGAGTAAATTCTTTAATTTTCCATTCTGTGTCAGCAGTTTTTGCAGGGGATTTTGGTTTTTCTGCAGGCGGATCAATTCTAGTTTTTGCAATAGGTGTGGTATGTTTTACCTTATCTGAGTTGACAGTTTTTGGATCGCCGGAGCGCTCAAATTGGTCGTATTCAGCGATGGAGTTTTGCCACAGAGCATTGGGTACTGAGAACTCAGCTAGTGGGGATTTTTCTGGTGCAATGGCAGCTAGGGCATCCTTAGTGAGTTGGACTAAGAGTTTGCCCTCTGCGTTTGACTCGTCAGTTTCTAAGTATTCTAAAATACTGCGCAAACGCTTACCTTTATGCTGAGAGCGTTTCCTGTTTGGTCTACTTTTAGTTCCTTGCTGGAGTTTCAAATGAGCTGTCGTTAGCTGTGGCAGAGATTTATCGAGTTGTTCTGCTAGAGCTAGGAGTTTTGCACTAGTTTGGAGTTTCTTAGGATCATTACTACCCGCTTGCTGTTCGGCTTGCTCGGCCAAGTAGCCTGCTATCCAGTGCATCGTATTGCTATCAAGCGGGATTTGGTCAATTTTGAGTAAGGTCTTACCCTCAAGGTTCGGTTCAATATATGTGGCAGCGTAGGAATTGGAAGCACAGATAGTGAGTGTGGCGAGGCTGAGGAAGAACGATTTCATTGATAATGCTGTAGTCTATCAAATCTATACGCACTCTATCAAGCATACTTACGGCTTGTCCTAAAATTCTTCTAGATCTAAAAGTGCGCATGCCAGAATTGATGCCAGCCTACGAGACTCAGGAAGAGGTGATGTTTTTTGACACCGACATCGGTGGAGTCGTTCATAATATTGCCTATCTCAGAATGATCGAAACCTGTCGCACGAAGTTGGCTACTGAGAAAATGGGAATGGATCTTAAATCCATGGCAGACACCAGTCTCTACCCAGTGGTGGTGCGTACTGAAATTGATTACAAATTCCCAGCGACCTTGGGTCATAAATTGACGATCAAAGGAAGGTTAGAGAGCTTAGAAAAAGTCAAGTTCTGGGTTTCCTTTGAGGTCTACGCAGAAGGTGTCGAGCGCTGCCTCATCACCTGCCGTCAGGCTCTAGCGATGGTGCAAATGCCGGCTGGTCGCCCTCAACGCCTGCCCAAGGAATGGCGTGCAATGTGGGGTGAGTAGGAATTGGGAATTGGGAATTTCGCGGATTTCCATAAGTATGGCGCAACTGTTGTTGATCGTTGACTAATAAACTCTTCAACCAATGAACTATTCCACCAGTCTCTTCAGAGACTCGACTCTCTTCGCGTTACTGCCCATGTCTGAGAAGCCGACGCGGCTGGCTGAGCGGAGATGGATACAGTTGGCTTCGTTATCGTATCTGGCTTCGAAGTCTTCTTCAAAGCCTAGTACTGGTGTGCGGAATACTGCGTGGAGGTAGTTAGCCTCTGTTAGGATAAATCGACCTGAGAGGCTCTGTACGGCGTCTTGTAGGTTTTCCCAGCTATCAACATGTTCTGCTGCTAGCGGCGCGATGTTAGCTGTTTCTCCTTCGCTACAAACGCTATTGGGCGATAGATTGTTAGGAGCCAGTTTACCATCGACGACACCATGCGCGGTACAGCGGGTATGAGACCAGACCGCTAGTAATTTGAGTGAGAGCACTCCCCCACCCAACAAGACCACGACTGGCTCTACCCAATTAAGCATCTTGTTCACGCTTCTTTTTATCGAGCCAGATGGAGAGTAAGGTCACATCTGCAGGAGTAATGCCTGTGATGCGTCCAGCCTGACCGAGTGTTTGAGGACGGATGGTAGAGAAGTTATGAGATGCTTCGTTCTTCATCCCGCTGATCTCAGAGTAGTTAATATCGTCGGGTATTTTCTTGTGCTCCATTTTCGAGAGTCGATCGACTTGTTTATGCTGCCGTACGATGTGCCCTTCGTATTTAAAATCTGTTTCGACAACCGACCAGAGATCGGCAGGAAATTTATCACGCATTTCCTGTGGTAGATCTTGCCAAGAATTCTCAGCACGGCGGAACCACTTGTTCAGTCGAGTGGACTGGTAAGTTGTCTGACGAATGAACTCAGATGCTTCTGCTATGGTGGCTAATTTTTCTTCAGTGAATGCCTTGCGCTCATCACTGACGAGTCCCCTCTCGGCTGCTCTCGGGGTGAGGCGAAGATCTGAGTTGTCTTGGCGTAGGAGTAATCGGTATTCAGCGCGGCTTGTGAACATGCGGTACGGCTCATTACAGCCCTTGGTGACTAGGTCATCGATCATCACTCCGATGTAGGACTCCTCGCGACCTAGGATGTAGGGATCTTCACCGCGTACTTTGAAGGCGGCGTTGGTTCCAGCCATCAGCCCCTGGGCTGCGGCTTCCTCGTAGCCAGAGGTGCCATTGATCTGCCCTGCAAAATAGAGGTTCTCGACTAGCTTGGTTTCTAAGGTAGGTAGCAATTGTGTTGGTGGACAGTAGTCGTATTCCACGGCGTAGCCCGGACGAATGATCTCCGCATTTTCCATACCCACGATCGAGTGAATGAAATCGAGCTGCACATCATATGGCAGTGAGGTAGAAACTCCATTGATGTAGCACTCTAGGCTGTGTCGACCTTCTGGCTCGATGAAAATTTGGTGGCGCTCTTTCTCCGCGAACTTCACTACCTTGTCTTCGATTGATGGACAATAGCGTGGCCCTGCAGACTCGATCTTGCCTGAGTAGATCGGTGATTGATGCAGGTTGTTGGCAATGATTTCGTGGGTTCTTGGATTGGTGTAGGTGATCCAACATGGAACTTGTTCCACGTGGAACGCTGGGTCACCGAAAGGATTGAGAGTGAAAATGTCGTCGGGCTTCTTAGTTAAGCTGTGCGCCATGTAAGAGAAGTTAGATACTGCTGTGTCACCATTTTGGCGCTCACACTTCGAGTAGTCGATCGAGCGACCATTGATTCGGCATGGTGTTCCAGTCTTGAATCGATCCACCTCAAAACCGAGTTCCTTGAGGCTATCGCTGACGGTAGAAATGGCGTCGCCCATGCGACCACCCTTTTCATTCTTAAGGCCCACATGCATCAAACCTCGCATGAATGTGCCTGCTGATAGAATGACAGATTTGGCCAATATTTCCATTTGGAGGCTAGTACGGATTCCGTAGACTTGGTCGTTCTTTACGAGAATTTCAGCCACATTCCCCTGGTGCATATCGAGGTTTTCTTGTCCCTCGATGATGCGCTTCATGCGGAATTGGTAGGCCTTCTTATCACACTGGGCGCGGGGAGCTCTGACGCTGGGTCCCTTCTTTGCGTTGAGCATGCGGAATTGAATAGCAGTGGCATCAGTGTTGAGTCCCATGGCTCCGCCGAGCGCGTCGATCTCACGCACCATATGTCCTTTAGCAAGCCCACCAATAGCGGGGTTACAGGACATTGCACCAATGGTGTCGAGGTTTTGTGTGAGCATTGCGACGGAGCAGCCAAGGCGTGCGGCTGCCAGCGCGGCTTCAACACCAGCGTGGCCTGCACCAATGACAAGGACGTCGTATTCTTTCGGATAGCGGAACATAGCGCCAGGAACTTACTACTGCGCTTGTGGAAGGCAAGCAGGGATTCATTCAGTTCGTTGTTCCACGTGGTACAGGAATTAGGCCTCACCATTCACCATTCACCATTCACCATTCACCATTCACCATTCACCATTCACCATTCACCATTCACCATTCACCATTCACCATTCACCATTCACCATTCACCGCTGTTCCACGTGGAACAATGAATAAGGCTCATGGCTAGGAGCAAAATAGTGATTAGTATATGAGGATTCGGACTTGCGGGAAGTTCTAATTGCGACTAAACGATACATTAGATCTAACTCGGCAGAGATTTAACATTAACTATCTAGTTACTATGGCAACTACTACAGATTACTCTCAGGCACCTATCAACCAGCAGCTGACGGCGGATGATAAGATTGGCCTCTACAGACAGCTCGCGCGCATTCGTCGTTTTGAGCAGGCAACACAGAAGCCCTATTCCCAGGGTAAAATGGGAGGATTCCTACACCTCTACATCGGTCAGGAATCTGTAGCAGTTGGAACTATTTCACTCTGTGGAGCACACGATCACGTCATCACGGCTTATCGTTGTCACGCCCATGCTCTTTCTTGTGGAATGAATATGAATGAGTGCATGGCGGAACTCTTCGGTAAAGCGACTGGTTGTTCTAAGGGCAAGGGTGGCTCAATGCACTTCTTCGCCCCGGATAAGAATTTCTGGGGTGGTCACGGAATCGTTGGTGGTCAGACTCCGCTCGGTCTTGGTCTCGCTTTTGGTGAGAAATACAAGGGCAACAAAGGCGCTTGTCTTTGTTACATGGGCGACGGAGCTATCAACCAAGGAGCATTCCACGAGTCGCTCAACATTGCAGAGCTGCATAATGTGCCTGTGGTGTATATCATTGAAAACAACGGCTACTCTATGGGTACCAGTCAGAAGCGTTCCTCAGCTTACAAGGACACCCTCGCACAGCGTGCTGACGCCTATGATATGGCGTGGGACACGGTGGATGGTGAGAACATCTACGAAGTCCGCGCAAAGACGCAGGAGGCGCTTGAGCGTGCTCATAACCAGAGTAAGCCAACAGTCCTGGAGATTTTTACTTATCGTTACTACGGTCACTCAGTAGCAGATGCGAACCATAAGAAATACCGGACCCCTGAAGAGATAGAAGACTATAAGAAGAACCACGATCCAGTTCTCCTTTGGCGTGCGCAAATTGTCTCAGAAGGTCTGCTTACTGAAGAAGACGCGAAAGCGATTGATAAAGAAGCAAGACAAGAGGCTGCAGCTTCTGTGAAATTTGCCGAAGAGTCCCCTTACCCAACAGTCGATTCGATCTTTGAAGATGTTTACTGGGAGGTGGATAATAACACCGAAGCTGGCAACACTGGACGCCACTTTTTCAATGACTAGTCCCCTTTCACCTACTACAATTTAACCATTTTTTAAAATGAGAGAAATCGAATACAGAGACGCGCTCAACGAAGCTTTTGATGAAGAGCTTGCTCGCGATGAGAACGTCGTACTTATGGGTGAAGAAGTTGCCCAATACAACGGAGCCTATAAAGTAACAAAAGGACTTTGGGATAAATGGGGCGACAAGCGTATCATGGATATGCCCATCTCTGAAGCAGGCTTCATTGGTATGGGTGTTGGCGCTTCCATGCTTGGTGTCCGCCCTGTGATGGAGTTGATGTTCTGGTCCTTCCACTCGGTCGCTTTCGACCAATTGGTCAACAATGCTGCAAACGTACGCTACATGTCTGGTGGTCTTTGCAACTGCCCTATTGTGATACGCGGTCCAGCCAACGGCGGAACCAATGTCGGGGCAACTCACTCACACACACCTGAAGGTTTATTTTCAGCATTTCCGGGACTTAAAGTGGTATCCCCTGCTACTGCTGCGGATGCAAAAGGCCTGATGAAGTCTGCTATCCGTGATAATGACCCAGTCTACGTCATGGAAAGTACGCTGCTCTACGGGGTCAAAGGACCTGTTCCTGATCCTGCTGACGGCGATTTTACCATCCCTCTCGGAGTGGCTGACATCAAGCGCGATGGCTCAGACGTGTCCCTCATTGCCCATGGTCAAAGTGTTCTAGTTGCTCTTAAAGCGGCTGAAATCCTCCAAGCTGAGCACGGCATCAATGCTGAGGTCGTAGACCTTCGCTCCATCCGCCCTCTCGATCAGGACGCCATCATCAACTCGGTAAAGAAGACCAACCGCGCAGTGATTGTGGATGAGTCAAAGCCATTCTGTGGTGTTTCAGCCCAATTAATCACCTTGATTCAGGAATACGCATTCGATGATCTCGATGCTCCTATCAAGCGTGTTTGCTCGCTCGATGCACCTGCGATTTACTCCCCTGCTCTAGAGCCTGAGCAACTTCCGACACCAGCGAAGGTGGTCAAAGCTGTTTTGAGTATTTCATAGAGTTTTGAATCTGTTCTTTTTAGGGCGACCTCAGGGTCGCCCTTTTACGTACATACATCTAGGAGTTATTTTATTATCAACCATAAGATGTGTGTTGTATTATCTTAGTGCTTAGTTAAATATTTATGTAAAATTGATTTGAAAGATTTGTTCAACAAACTAACATCTGTGCCTATCTATGAAAACCGCACTTAAAATTCTAGCCGCCGCTATGGTAGCAATGTTCTTCGCATCCTGCAGCCAGCAGGCAGTCTACTATGATGCCAGTGGTAACTCCGTTTCGTCCTCAGATTCATTTAGCTCAAAAGGCAAATATGTGGCTCCTCCAGTAGTCGAGTCAAAGCCTAAGAGAAGCTGGTTTTGCTGTCCTGAAGACCAAAAGCCTAAGCCGAAAGTAGCGAAGGTTCGTAAGCCAAGAGTTAAGAAAGCTAAAAAACAAGGTTGCACAAAGTGTTACTCAAGATTCTGTCCTAAGCCCGGTTGCTGTGGTACTGTAGGTAACGGTGTTCTCTCACGCGCCACTATGCAAGGTGGAACCGGTGAGCCTCAGTTAGGTCTCATCCCGACCATGAAGACACTTGCCCCTGAGCTCTAATAGCACAAAGAAGACCCACAATTTTATAAAAAACCCGCTTGGCGCTAGCCGAGCGGGTTTTTTTACGCGTGAATCTTCGTTGATCATTTGAATTGTGGTAGAAAATTCAGATATTCCTCTTGCCCATTGCTAGAGTTTGAGGGAAATATAGGCACCGCAACAATTGCGGTGATCATTTTTAAGAATTTAGTTATGCCTATTAATATCGAAATGCCAAAGCTCTCAGACACGATGACTGAGGGTACACTTGTCTCTTGGCGCAAAAAGGCGGGAGACACCGTCGAAATCGGCGATATCATTGCTGAGATCGAAACGGACAAAGCGACCATGGAAATGGAAGCATTTGACGAAGGCACCATTGTTGAAATCTTAGTACAAGAGGGGACTAAAGCGCCTGTTGGTGCAGTTCTGGCTGTCATCGCAGAAGAGGACGAAGACGTTTCTGTTACGACTACCGCTGCCGCACCAGCCGAATCAGCGACAAAAACATCAGCCTCCGACACAGCTTCTCCAGTAGCTGCCGTAGTTCCGACTACCACTGTGGCAGCGGATGGCTCACGCCTCCGTGTTTCACCACTCGCTCGCAAGATTGCAGCAGAAAAAGGTGTCGATCTTACTACCGTACAAGGGTCAGGACCAAGTGGTCGTATTGTGAAGGCTGACGTCGAGTCTGCCAAATCTGCTCCAGCCACACCAGCAGCGGCACCTAGCTCAGCTCCAGTAGCTGCAGCTCCAGCGCCTCAAGGTATCCTTCCAACGGTTGGAGCTGACGACAAAGTCACTCCACTTTCCGGCATGCGTAAAATCATTGCTGGGCGTCTTCTGACTTCTAAGCAAACTATCCCACACTTCTACCTACACGTAGAGTGTGACGCTGCTCCTCTGATGGCACTGCGCAAGCAGATCAACGCTCAGACAGAACAAACTGGCGGCAACAAGTATTCCGTCAACGACTTTGTGGTGAAAGCTATGATCAATGGCTGCGAGGAAGTTCCAGCAGTCAATGCTGCCTACAACGGCGACAGTATCGTAGAATTTGCAAACGTTGGTATTTCTGTAGCTATTGCTGTGGAAGATGGCCTCGTGACTCCTGTCGTTAAAACGGCACAAAATAAGTCATTGCTCGAGATTTCGCAAGAAATCAAAGCGATGGCAAAGCGTGCTCGTGATAAGAAGCTTCTTCCTAACGAATTTGATGGCGGAACAATTACCATCTCTAACCTCGGCGCATGGGGCGTAGAGAGCTTTGATGCGATTGTGAACCCACCACAGGCGGCAATTGTCAGCGTGGGTGGTATCATCGAGAAAGCAGTTTCTATCAAGGGTGAGATCAAATCTGGCCTGCGTATGAACATCGGCCTCAGCTGTGACCACCGCGTGGTTGATGGTGCTGTTGCCGCTACCTACCTCAATGCAGTGAAAAAGTTCATCGAGCAGCCTACGTTGATGCTCCTGTAATTTTCTCATCAAAAATTTCATTCAATGGCATGCACTTCACCAGTGCATGCCATTTTTTTGAGCGCTGGAAGAGGGGAGTGACTTCGCTTTTCAGGACAGATTAGAAAGTATAGCCATCCGTTAGTAGCTCGATGATGACATGGCGCTGGAATACTACCGCTAGAGCCATCACAATAGCGGTGAGGGCTCCAATCACTATGGGCTGCCACAACTTGTAGGATTTTTTGTGCAAGGGGTCTGAGAGCAAAATAGCGTGATATTTGTTGGTGAATATTTCTTTGTGGGCCCTTTCTTTGAGTAAGAAAAAGCAAAGAATGCCGATGAGGGTTCCTAAGGGCACAAAAAACATCATGATGATGGCTGCAAAACGCGCTGGTGTGTGCGACCAAGGATCGTAGTGGCGCATACCCCAACCAAGTAAAACGAAGGTGATGGCTACAATGAGCGTGAAAGAGCTCATGAAAATGAGCAGAAGATGTTGGATATCGATGGCGACTTTGAGAAGCACTAGTGTTAGAACTCCGACAAAGCTTCCACCGAAGAGGTAGAGCCACGCGACTACTTGCACACATACCTCATCTTGTGCATAGTGGTTTCGAAGCTCTATATTACTCATCTCAGATGTGTCGCACGCGCACTGTTCTGGGGATTGATAGATGCTTTTAGTCTCCATGGGAGAATAGTATGAGGAATAAGGCTATAAGAATCAATGATACATATGTTCGAATTAGTTGTTATCGATGGAGTGTGAAAAAAGTCAGCAAGAGATGTTGACCACTGCAATTTCATCCTCTAAATCAAAATCAACGCGCACAACAACGCACTAAAAATTATGGCCGCCTGGGGAACAAAAACATTTGAAGAAGATACTGCTAACGACTGGATTCAGGAGCTCATTGACTCTGAAGACGCACGTGAATTTCTGAGTGAATCACTCAGTATCGATCCTGGTTATATTGAAGCCGATCAAGCAGCCATAGTTCTGGCTGCGAGTGAGACTCTGATTGCCTTGCTTGATGAACCCCGTATCGGTGTTCCTGGTGAATTGGTTGACTGGGTTGGCGACAACGAATGCGACGATGTGAGCGAGCTTCCTGAGATAGCTCTCCCAGCTCTCGCTAAAGTGCTCGGCAAGGAGTCTGAACTGCGTGATATTTGGTCAGATTCTGAAGATTTTGATGAATGGCTTGAAAATGTAGAGTCGATACGTGAAATCATTATGCAATTGGCCCAACTCTAGTTGATTAGTTCAATTTTTTTTACAGTACGTCTGTTAGTTGCTTACTGACAGGCGTGTTTTTTTTCGAAGTACTAGACTACGATAAATCCAAAGTTTCATTTGGATCTCTAAACGTTTTACCTTTTGAAAAAGCGTCCCGCATGTTTGATTAACAAATATGAAGGAACAACTCCTCGAAAACCCTGTATTTCAAATGGCTGCTGAGCAATTTGAGCGCACAGCAGATTTTCTAAAACTATCAAATGATGTGCGCGAGCGCTGCAAGTGGCCGAAGCGACTTTTGACAGTCAGTATTCCCATCAAACGCGACAATGGTGAGACTGAGGTCTTTTTCGGTTATCGTGTGCAGCATGAACTCTCGCGTGGCCCGGTGAAAGGCGGTTTAAGGTTTCACCCCAAAGTTGAGCTAGGTGAGGTGGCGGCGCTCGCTATGTGGATGAACTGGAAATGTGCCTTGATGGGCTTGCCATTTGGTGGTGGAAAAGGTGGTGTGACATGTGACCCACGGAGCATGAGCGAGGCTGAGTTAGAGAATATGACAAGGCGCTATACAGCCGAGATGCTACCATTCATAGGCCCACAGACCGACGTGATGGCTCCCGACATGGGAACCAACGAACAAGTGATGGCCTGGATGCTAGATGTTTATTCCAGCCACGCAGGTCATTTGGTACCTGGGGTCGTGACAGGCAAGCCAGTGAACCTCCAGGGTTCGGAAGGACGAACGGCTGCTACTGGACACGGTGTGGCATTCCTAGCCACACGGGCACTCACAAAGTGTAAAATACGCCATGAAAATGCCACTGCTATTATCCAAGGATTTGGTAATGTGGGTTATCATGCAGCTCTAACCATGGAGCGATTTGGTGTCAGAATTATCGGTATTTCAGATGTGACTGGAGCCGTGTATAATCCCGCGGGAATCGATGTGAAAGCATTGAGCAGGCATGTGGAAAAGACTGGTGGAGTCGTTGACTACACTGCCGCTGATCCTATTGATCCTGTCGATTTATTGGTACAAGCTTGCGATGTGTTAGTGCCAGCAGCGCTTGAGCGGGTTATTACCTCAAAAAATGCTGGTGATCTAAAATGCCGCGTTCTTGCGGAAGCAGCCAATGGTCCAACAACCACTGAGGCGGACGCTATTTTAGAGCGTAGAGATGACATTTTTATGATCCCCGACATTCTCTGCAATGCGGGAGGTGTGACGGTTTCCTACTTCGAGTGGGTACAGAATTTACAGCGCTTCCAGTGGAGCGAGCAAGAGGTGTTGACCAAACTCGATACAATGATGGCAAAGGCATTTGATCGTGTCATATACTTTGCTCAAAGAAATAAACTACCACACCGCGTGGCTGCGTTAGCGCTAGGCATTAAAGAAGTTGCCGAAGTAAAAAAACAAAGAGGACTATTCCCATGATATCAAATTCAGTACGCTTTCATAGCTTCGGCAAAGTCGAAGAAGTAGCTCAATTAGAGCCTATCGAACTACCAGCGCTTAAAAATGGGCAGCTGTTAGTAAAGATGCTGGCGACCCCGCTCAATCCAGCGGACCTCAATTTCATCCAAGGCAACTACGGAGTCAAACCCGAGCTCCCAGCTTCGCCCGGAATCGAAGGTTGTGCAGAGGTGTTAGAAAGTACGGCCGAGGGCTTTGCCGCAGGAGATAAGGTGATCTTTATCGAGCGCGTGGGCACTTGGCAGAGCCACCTAGTCTGCGATGCTCAGAAAGCACTGCGTATTCCCTCTGAGATTGCTCCAGAACAGGCTGCAATGCTCAAAGTGAACCCTGCGACCGCTTGGCAGATACTCCACGCCTACGTTGATCTGAAGCCTGGTGACTGGGTGATTCAAAACGCGGCAAATTCAGGTGTTGGCCAGTGTTTGATTCAAATTGGCAAACAACTCGGACTCCGCACCATCAATACCGTGCGTCGTGAAGGGCTCGAGGCGGAGCTGAAAGCACTGGGTGCTGATCATGTTTTGCTAGATGACGTCGACCTCGTGACAAAGGTGCGCGAGATCTGTGGCGACAACATGCCCAAACTCGCGTCCAATGCCGTCGGTGGCGACAGCGCACTGCGGCAGATGGATGCCCTTGCCGAGTATGGGACTCAGGTGACTTTCGGAGCCATGAGCATGCGCAGTCTCAAGGTACCTAACAAGTTTCTCATCTTTAAGGGAATCAGCCTGCGCGGACTCTGGATCACCAAATGGATAGCAGCGGCCGAGAGGGGGGAGATCGAAGAAGTTTACCAGCAACTCGCAGAGTGGGTGGTGGATGGTAAGTTGGAGCAAGCGGTAGAGAAATCCTATAAGCCAAGCGAGCTAATCGAGGCGCTAGAGCGATCCCAACAAGGTGAGCGCAGTGGCAAAGTCATGCTCGATTGGCAATAAACAAAAAGTAACTTGCTCGGTGGTCTACACCTCGCTCGGACTGTCGAATGTCTGAAGGTCGAATGTCCAGTTAGATCGCGTGGTCGCGATTTTATGAGTGAATCAAAGTCACCAGACTTTGTAGATGGACCTGCGACTTTTTGACCTTTGACAGTGATAGCCGCCGAGGGAACTTGACCTAGCGCACTTCACTTGTGACATTTCCAGCAGTTCCGCTATCTACGGTTGGCTTGGTAGATTTTGTTTTGGCCTTGGTAGTTGTCGGTATCGACCTCAAACCATGTGCTCTTTTTGATCCGCTCTCTATTGTAGGGCGGGGCAAAAACATCAACCAGCTGAGTGAGCTGGTGGGCGTGAAGTTTGTGGATGTTACGTGCCTTAGAGGTCAAGGTGGAGACATGGCCTTTGAGTAAAGTGGACTTTGCAGTTTCTTTGAGGAGGACTTTTTCAGCATCGTTTTCGTGCGGAAGGAGGTCGTAGTTCCATACGTCAATGTTACCCGTGGCACAGAGCAGCACTCCAGTCATGTCTGGGTGGTCGTGGTGCCTTATTTCTTCGCCTTTTTCAAACTGTACCAGACTGACCTCGAAGTTGCGTTGCTTTTCGAGCTTGTAGAAATCTGGGCGTTTATTTCCGAGCCCGTTTTTACTGCGCTCAAAAGCGGCCGCTAAGTCGTCATCTTTGAGATTGAGATGGAGGGCTAAGGCGGCCACTTGTTTGACGTATTTTTCCTGGTTCCAATCGTCTAGATGTTGCCTGCTCGCTTCTTTTTCAACCGCCGTGAGGAAGGCGTCCCAGTTGATAGCTCCATCCGCTGGCAGTCTCCCATTACACGCATTCGCGCGGGTTGCTAGGGCTGTGATGCTTGGTAGCGCAAGGCTGAGCCCGAGAAATCCTGGAAGTGAGGTGCGGATAAAGTGGCGTCGGCTGTAGTCGTCCATACTTAGTAACTAACTTAGAGCTAGAATTATGCAAGTGGAGTATTAGTTTCCTTTAGTGAGGTAGAGCATGAGGTCACGGAGCTCGTCGGGATTGAGAGTATTGATCGTGGCTGGTGGCATAGGTGACACTGGCGAGTGACTGATCTTTTTGATCTCAGATTTCTTGAGTTTGATGACCTGAGTGAGGTCGAAGGGGTTCATCGCGATGCTGAGGTGTGAGTCATCTTCCTGCATCACTTTACCGCGTGTGCTACTGCCGTCTTTTAAGTCAAATTGCGAGAAGTGGTACTGCTCAGAGATGACTTCGGAGGGGTCCAGAATAGCCTTGAGTACGTCTTTGGTGGTGAAGCGGCTAGCAATGTTAGTAAGCTCAGGTCCTGAGTTACCTCCAGCACCTGCCATGCTGTGGCAGCGGCTACAGAGTGCGGCTTGGAACATCCTCTTGCCATTGGCTATGTCCGCCTTGCTGAGGTTGGTGGTTGCTGCGAGGGCGCCCTTTAGATCCCAGTTTCTGCCTGGGCCTTCAGCTGTAATGACAGGCTCTTTAGCGGCTTTGTATTGCGGTGCTGAGGCGGCTACTTTTTTGAGCGGCTCAGTGAGCTTATCGAGGGCTTCTTTACGGATATTCTCGATAAAGCCTTTGTAACTGCGTCCACCACTCTTGGAGCGGGCTTTGTTGAGCCATGCATAGTAGCTGAGGACAGTTTTTTCACTCCATCCAGATTTTGCATTTTTAAGCATCAGAGCATAATGTAATGATTGAGTTTCTGGGTGGTTTTTGAGCATATTTAGAAAGTCTTTGGCATAGGTATCATTGCCTTCGATCCTGAGCACTATTTACACGGCAATGCTCGTGGGATACATCCTTGGAA
>Ga0233404_10000108_pt1 | contig 19191 bp, 11 predicted proteins | sample Na_oxic_2_MG_FD_179861 | JGI IMG/M metagenome (GOLD analysis project Ga0233404, IMG submission 179861) | Seawater microbial communities from Saanich Inlet, British Columbia, Canada - Na_oxic_2_MG | ecosystem: Environmental > Aquatic > Marine > Inlet | place: Canada: British Columbia | collected...
ATATCTAGCGCTCGCTAAATTTCTAGCAGCAGACCAACAGGAGGCCGCAATCAAAGCACTGCCAAAACTGATGGAAGAAGCCAAGAAGCTCCCCACCCACCCCGATTCAGATCAATTGATCAAAACTATCACGCATCTCAACATGCAAAAGGACCTCTCTGGAGTGCGCAAAGCATTCAAACCCGTCAGTGGCACCATGATCACTCTCATTCGCAAACACGGATTAGACCAACTGGGAGCCTTGTTCGTGGTGCATTGCCCGATGGCTGATGACGGCAAAGGCGCTGACTGGTTCACCGGAACTAGCGGTGTGAAGAATCCCTACTTCGGCGCTATGATGCTCGGCTGTGGTGAAGTCACCGACACCCTCTCTAGCAAGTAAGCATCGCAGTCGAACAAGCATTGCTATGAACAAACTCATTCACTTCTGTCTGAACCAGAAATTGGTTCTCCTCATCCTTCTCACTTTTGTCGTCGGCTGGGGAGTTCGTGTTGCACCATTCGATTGGAACACTGGTAGCTACCCCCGTGACCCGGTGGCTGTCGACGCCATTCCCGACCTCGGTGACAACCAACAAATCATCTTCACTGAGTTCATGGGCCGTTCCCCCCAAGACGTAGAAGACCAAATAAGCTACCCACTAACAGTATCCCTACTAGGAATCCCAGGGGTCCAAGAAGTGCGGAGTTTTTCTATGTTTGGTCTCTCCTACGTCTATCTCATTTTTGAAGAAGACGTCGACTATTACTGGAGTCGAAGCCGGATTTTAGAAAAGTTAAATTCCCTCCCGTCTGGCACACTCCCAGCAGGAGTCACCCCTGCCCTAGGACCTGATGCCACAGGCTTAGGACAAATTTTCCAATACTACCTAGAAGGCCAAGACCCAAATGGCGAGCCAACCCCAGGTTGGAACCCCGAGGAACTGCGCTCGATCCAAGACTGGTACATCAGGTATTCCCTCCTCGGCGCAGAAGGCGTCGCCGAAGTCGCCTCAGTTGGTGGTTTCGTCAAACAATACCAAGTCGAAGTAGACCCCGTGAAACTCCAGGCCTGGAATGTCACACTCGCTCAGGTAGCCGACGCTGTGCGCAAAAGTAACATGGAGACTGGCGCACGAAATCTCGCCATCAATGGTGTCGAATATATCCTCCGCGGTACAGGCTATATCAAACAGATCTCAGATATAGAGGATGCCATCGTTACCGTACGTGAAAACACCCCCATCACGGTAGCTCAGATAGGCACGGTCCAACTAGGACCTGCCGCACGTCGAGGGGCAATTGATGTCAATGGTGCCGATGCCGCCGGTGGGATCGTTGTCGCCCGCTTTGGCGCCAACCCACTCCAAACCATCAAAAATGTAAAATCCAAGGCTGCCGAAGTTTCAGCATCCTTGCCCGTAAAACCTGTTATCGATTGGACCAGTACAACGCGCGATGAGGTTGTAGCTTTTGCTAACAAAAACTCTATCAACCCCGTGTTCAGTTCGGATAACCCCGCTAATACCGAACTCGACCACGCTACGTGGACCCACTGGGCCAACACCAACAACATGGCACAATGGCCCAGTTGGTTCACCACTTCCAAAGTCACCATCGTTCCCTTTTATGATCGATCTAGCCTAATCAATGAAACTCTCAACACACTCAACGAAGCACTCTTTCAGCAAATTCTAGTGACCATCATAGTTGTCGTGATCATGGTACTCCACCTGCGCTCGAGCATACTCATTTCAGCCATGCTTCCCTTAGCGGTTTTGCTCACCTTCATCGGGATGAAACTGTTTGGCGTGGACGCTAACATTGTCGCACTGTCAGGAATTGCGATCGCTATAGGTACCGTGGTTGACGTCGGAATTGTGCTCACAGAAAATATCATAAGACACCTCAAAGAAGCACAGGAAAAACATCCTGGAAAGTCCACATCAATCATCATTTACCAAGCTGTCACTGAGGTTTCAGGTGCGGTCACCACCTCGGTCATGACCACCGTCGTGAGTTTCCTACCAGTTTTCACCATGACTGGTGAAGCTGGACGCCTCTACAAACCCCTAGCTTACACAAAATCGTTTGCTCTGGTTGCTTCGATAATCGTGGCGCTTACCATCATCCCCCCTATCGCACACCTATTACTAGGTATTATCCCCCGCTGGTTTAAACGTGACTCTGGTACTCAGAAAAAATCTGCTTCTGGGTTTATGACTCGGCCATTCCTAATTTCCGCCTTGCTCGGGATTGGCGCGGGAATCGCGTATGGATTCTCCCCAGCAATTGCCTTCATTCTTCTAGCACTTTCCGCTCTCAATGCCCTTCTAGAAAAAACTCCAACCAAACTCCAGAATGTTGGCGTTCTGGTTCTCAACTACGGCACAGCCTTGGTAGTCGCTTGGATGCTGGCTAAAAAATGGATGCCTCTGGGACTTCAAGAATCAGCCATATCTAACTATGTTTTCGTGCTCGTAATTCTTGGTGGATTACTCGTTTTTTTCAAGCTCTTCGAACTTGGCTACAGCCACATTCTGCGCTGGTGTCTCGACCACAAAGCCATGTTTATCAGCATTCCTTTGATGATGCTAGCAGCAGCGGCATCCATTTGGGTGGGCTTCGGTCAAATCACAGCAAGCTTCCCAGAGTCAGTAAAAAAAACCTCACTCTATCAGGACATTGACACCACATTCCCGGGACTCGGTAAAGAATTCCGCCCCTCACTCGACGAAGGCTCCTTCCTCGTCATGCCCACTGTGAGTCCTCACGCATCAATCGACGAAGCGCGGCAAGCTCTACGCAACCTCGATGCCGCAATCGCAGCAATCCCCGAAGTTAAACAAGTTGTCGGAAAAATTGGTAGGGCTGAATCAGCTCTCGATCCCGCACCCATTTCAATGATCGAAACGATCGTCAACTATAAGTCCGAGTTCAAAGCCGATGATAAAGGAGAAATCCTTACCTTCAAGCTCGATGCCGACGGCGGCTATCTCTACGACAATCTTGGAAAACTGATTCAGGACAAGGATGGAATGCCCTTCCGTCAATGGAGAAACGAGATCAAATCAACAGATGATATCTGGCAAGAAATCAGCAAAGCAACTCAAGTTCCAGGGCTAACAGGTGCTCCCAAACTGCAACCCATCGAGACACGTCTCGTCATGCTCCGCACTGGCATGCGAGCCCCAATGGGTATCAAAATCAAAGCACCAACCCTCGAATCGCTCGAAGGCTTCGGGCTCCAACTCGAACGACTCATGCGCGAAAGCGGCCTCGAAGGGCTCGACCTATCCAGCATCAATGCCGATAGGATCGTTGGAAAGCCCTACCTGGAAATCAACCCAGATCGTGAGGCAGCCAAACGCTATGGACTCAACATTGTCGACATCCATAAAACTCTGCAAACCGCCATCGGCGGCGAACACGTCACCACAACCGTGGAAGGTCGAGAACGCTACGGCGTACAAGTCCGCTATGCTCGCGAAGCAAGAGATGACATAGAGTCTCTAAAGAAAACTCTCATCACCACCATGGAAGGAGCGCAGGTACCACTCGGTCAAGTTGTTAGCATCGACTACCTGCGCGGCCCCCAAATCATAAAAAGTGAAGACACCTTCCTCACTGGTTACGTCACCTTTGGCGCTAACTCCGGTTTTGCCGAAGTCGATGTCGTCGAGTCCATCCAGACTTACCTCAATAAAATGGAAGACGACGGAATGCTCAAACGCAGCAGCGGGATCCGCTACGAGTTTGCTGGAAACTACCAGTCCGCTCTAGAATTTGAGAAAAACATGACACTCATCATGCCTTTAGCATTACTCGCTATCTTCCTCATACTCTACTTACAGAGCCGCTCCATTGCTAACACCTTGATCATATTGAGCGGAATAGCCGTTGCATTTTCAGGTGGTTTCCTACTTCTCTGGCTCTATGGTCAACCAGGTTTCCTTAATCTCGAGATCTTCGGCCATAACCTCAGGGAGCTCTTCCAGATCAAGCCAATCAACCTCTCTACCGCCGTCTGGGTTGGCTTCATCGCCCTCTTCGGCATCGCGACTGACGACGGCGTGGTCATCTCAACTTACCTGCGCCAACGCTTCATCGCCGACAAGCCTCAAACCATCGAAGAAATACGCGCCGCCACTATACTCGCAGGCAAACGACGCTGCCGCCCCTGCTTAATGACTACAGCCACCACCCTGCTCGCGCTTCTACCGGTACTCACATCCACAGGTCGCGGAGCCGACATCATGGGGCCAATGGCCGTGCCGATCTTTGGTGGCATGCTGGTCGCCATACTCACCATGTTCGTTGTCCCAACACTCTATTGCTTCATGTACGAAATCAAAAGTAAATCCCGCAAGGGCTAAGTAACTCTTTCCTCCTATAATATCTCCAACAACAAATAGAATATGAAATAAAAGACTACTCTCGCCATTCTGAGCTCAGCATGCACCGCCCTAGTATTATGATCTGCGCCACTAGCCGCAGTTCCTAATAGTGGGAGATCACTTCGCTTCGTTTACAAAGCTGTAGATATCCCTGTGTAATGCACACCGACCTCCGTACTTGCCCCTGCCACATATTCGTCGGCACCTTCTGGGCTAAATTTGGGCTTTGAAGATATTGGACTTCTTACCCGATGCCCCCGCCTTTTATGTGATTTCTGTTCGTTAGGGCAAAGCTTTGCTTTCAGTGTCCTTCAGCCAACACCTAGCAGTGCAAACCTTGCCGTTCAACGAGTGTTTCTCTCTGCCGTGCCCACAAGGGCCTTTAACCCTCAAGTCAGTGCGCCCTGTCGGGCGCACCAAAAAAATGCCGATCGCCACTTAGTACGATCGGCATTGGAAACTTGAAAATCTCAGTAATTTAGTTAGTCACGCGCATGGGCATGATGACGTAGAGGAAGGACCCATCGATACGGATGACACCTGGACTCATTTCATCAATCAAATCGAGGTACACGTCCTGTGTGTCAAGGTTCTTCAGTGGAGCCATCAGGAACTCAGGGTTGAATGCGATCGCGAATTCAGCCCCACCATAGCTCACGTCAATACGTTCGCTAGATTCACCGATATCTTGCGTATTAGCCATCACATCGATGCTGTTCGCTCCGAATGCTAGTTTCACAGAGTTAGACTTATCAGAAGCAATCAAGGAAACACGGCGAACGGTCTCGAGGAATGCTTCACGGCCAACCTGAATTCGCTCAGATGTGTTATTAGGGATAACCTGGCGGTAGTTAGGGTAGTTGCCTTCGATCAATTTAGAAACCAAGAGGCTCCCGTTGATTTCGAATGCAACCTGACTATCGGTAAGTCGGATAATCACATCACCTTTGTCGGTCAAAAGGCGTTGCAGTTCTTGAACAGCTTTAGAAGGGATAATCACATCTGCCTCGTGGCTGGATGGAAATTCAAGATCGTTCTCAACCATTGCAAGACGACGGCCATCGGTTGCAACGAGGGTGATTTTCCCGTCTTTAAATGAAGTGTAAATACCATTGAGAACGTAACGGGTCTCATCGGTAGAAATCGCATAAGATGTTTTCTTTAGAGAATCTAAGAGAACTTCCTGTGGAATTTTGTATTCCTTTGCTTCTTCAAATTTAGGTAGCGGTGGGAACTCATCCTCGCCAAGACCAATGATTTTGAAAAAGGATGGACCCGACTTGATGCTTGCGTAGTTTTTACTATCGACTGAAATCTCAACATTCTCGGCGGGGAGTTCACGAATGATACTAACAAGTCGCTTAGCAGGAAGTGTCGTAGCGCCTTCCTTTTCAACATCTGCCATCACTGTGCCACTCACTCCGACATCGAGGTCGGTAGTTGTAAGTTTAAGTTCGCTCCCATGCGCTTCGATCAATACGTTTGATAGGATGGGAAGAGTTGTGCGGTTGCTTACCACGTGCTGCACCTGCTGGAGGGCATCGAGAAAAGACTGCTTGGAAATAGTAAATTTCATGGATTTGGCCGTTGTTTTTTCTCCAAAAGAATTAGGGAGAAGTGATGATTGGGATTAAATTGAACTTTCCCCCAATAAACGCAAGTCTCATTTAGTACAAACCACCACTTTTGCTCTATATGGCTATAATTATTCACAATAGCACAACATGTAGTATGCCTGTTTTAAGGTCTGAATAACTCAACCCCTAAGAACTCATAATAAGGCAATGACTCTGAACCCGTCTATCTGAGATTGCGCAAGTTTCGATTTATACATTCGAAATGTATTCAGAGCGCAAAAAGAGGCCCTCGCGAACGAGAACCTCTATCATTAATATGTGATTTTTAAACCAACTAGCGCTGTAACATTGCGTCGAGTAAGTCCACCGTATCGCGTACTATCGATTCCTTACCAATGCGATGCTCCACTTTTTTAACCGCATGAATCACTGTACCGTGGTCGCGTCCGCCAAAGGCGTCTCCAATCTCCATCAGTGAAGACTGAGTCATCTTACGGCTGAGATACATGGCGACCTGACGAGCGAATGCAATATTTGCTGGGCGGCGTCTACTGCTCATATCGGCAAGACGTATATCGAAGTGTTCTGAAACTGCCTTTTGAATCGCATCAATACTAACCTGCTTAGACCCTTCTTCGCGTAAAATGTCACGGAGAAGTGTCTCTGCACGTTCGATCGTGATAGAGGTTCCACCAAGTGAAGCATAAGTCGCGAGTCTCACGAGCGCACCTTCTAGGCGACGAACGTTACTGCGAATGCGCTCTGCTAGGAAGCGGATTACCTCATCAGAGAGTTTCACGTCCCAGTCATCCATCTTCTTACGAAGAATAGCAACACGGGTCTCCATGCGAGGTGTTTGCGTCTCAACTGTGAGTCCACTCTCGAAACGGGAAATGAGGCGAGGCTCGAAATGCTTGATCTCACATGCCGGGCGGTCACTAGTGAGAACAATCTGGCTCTGTAGGTCGAGCAAAGTGTTAAATGTGTGGAAAAATTCTTCCTGTGAACGTTCTTTACCAGCGAGGAATTGAATATCATCAATAAGAAGAACATCAGCCTTACGGTACTTGCGGCGAAACTTCTCAAGGTCTCCCTTCTTCACTGCATCGATGAACTCGTTAGTGAACTTCTCACTGGTAAGATAAACCACCTTAGCATTGGGGTTTTCAGAGAGCATTCGGTTGCCCACTGATTGCATCAGGTGAGTTTTACCGAGTCCCGAGCTACCGTGAATGAAAAGTGGGTTGTACGAAACTCCAGATCCGGAAGCCACTGCAGTACATGCCGCATGGGCAAATTCGCTATTCTGCCCAACAACAAAGCGCTTGAAGTTAAACAATGGGTTGAGCCCAACTCCCTTGAGTTTCTTGTCAAGGCTCGCTTTGTCCGCAGCTGGCATCGAGATGCTATACTCTGAACCATCTTCGTCAGTGTCAGCAGAAGTCATGTCTTCTGATCCTGCAACACAAACTCTCGCTACTACAGATGCATCGAGAACTTTAGAAACTGCTGACTGAAGTTCAGGCATGAAATTCGTCTCAATCCAAACTTGGTGGATGTCACTAGGTACTGCAATTTTGATTTCATTTTGTGAAACTTCAGCACAAGCAGCACCATCAAACCAACGCTGGTAGGCGTCAGGGCTTAGCAGCTCTTGCAGATGTCCGGAAACAGCATTCCAGATCGTTTGGTCAGCTGTAGACGGTGTAGTAATTTCTGATGCATTTGATAGATTTAAGGGTTTAGATTTTATGTCGTGCATTATGGTAGCTTCCGCTCGTGTAGTATTTATTCCTGAGGGTTTTGCAGTCACTGTTCGCTCCTGCTGTGGGGTGAGGAGTTGATACACATTCCATCTCCCTCTTGGGAAAACTTTTTAAAATTAGACGTCACCCAAAAAAAGTTTTTAGAGTTTCCACAAGGGTTCCACGGGTATTTTTTTTTAGAGGCTTGACGAGGTCATTAGTTAACTTTCCTAAACTAACTTTTAACGACTGTTCACAAGTCATTGACAACGCTAACAATCCTATGTTTCTCAATGGATAGAGCACATTTGAACACATTCTAACTGAAAAATTTTTTGTAAAAACGGGCGTAACTGACTATAAATTTTACGCTTAAAAAAATTACTCCAGTTCAGTCAAATGGAAAGCTGACCTCTACAATAGTTAGAAGCAGCCCATATGACAGGTTCATAGGCCATAATTTGACCAGTGAGACATTCAAAATTAAGACAATTTGACCTGCAATAGGCGTAATTTATACATCCATCAACGAACGAAACGATAAGTCATCTAAAAAGAAGAACTTTCGAAATTTTACGCTGATCAGGCACTCTATTTCTACTTTTTAGAGTTAGGGAAATACAAGCCGAAGCACAAAGTTACGATAGTAGTGATCGGCCAAAACCAGGCATAGCAATATACCACCGATATAGCGCCTTCATTCGAAGCTGTGTATGTCGGTAGATTAGCTAGCCAGGTGATATCCCCCCCCATCTTCTTCACTAAAACCCACACATCCATTCTGCCAAACATCGTGAGTAAAAAGGACACAGCTGCACCGACAAGTAAACCTTGGTAGGATCCTCTCCCTATGAGAGCTGCTAAGAAAAGCGCAAGTAATGGTCCCATCGTGTAAGCCGACATGCCAAACGCTAACGGAAGCACTGGTATCCCTTGAGCTGCGACAACAAGTAGTAAAGTGAATCCTGTAAGCAAAACACCCCAAATCACGACAAGTATCTTAGACTTTTTCACTAAGTCCAACTGTTCTAGTTCCTCATCTGTCTTATCCTCTGGATGGTAAAGAAATGATAAAGTAGTTTGGCTCAATGCAGCAAGAATACTATCTAGACTGGATATCGCTGCCGCAAAAACTCCTGCTAGAATCAAACCCGATAAGCCCACTGGCATCTGTGTAACGATCCACATGGGGAACACATTGTCACCTTTTACCGGAACGGCCACATTTGAAACTAAGGGATTCGGCTCCTTACTACTAATTCCATGGTCTATTGCATATTGAGTTGCATCTGGATGCTCAATCCTAGGAGCAGCTTCCAGAGCGATATTGGCCAAGGCAACATCACTATCAATATTAAGTGTTTTTGGAGTTCCCATGATTTCACGGCCTTCATAACCGTTGAATGGGTTCTCATTATAATGAACGAACAGTGCGGTACCCACTAGTAACATTAACAAAGTGAGTAATTGGCCTCCACAACTCCACAGCAGGGCTTTGGAAGCGTCTTTTGCATTCTTACAGCAAAACATACGTTGTGCATTCAATTGATCCACACCGAAAGCTGTTAGATTCTGGAATGGCACAGCGATCAGAGCGACCCAAAAGGTAAACTCGAGTTTTGCATCAAAACCCCAGCGACCATCCCAGACAGATGTCCTCCCAAATTGTTCCGCAACCTCCCAGTATTGTCCCCATCCTCCATCAAGTGAAGAAATAACCCAAAACAATGCAGCAAGTCCACCAAAGGTAAATAAACCAAACTGCATCACATCCGTCCAAATCACAGTGCTCATTCCCCCCATGAGAGTCCACCCTATTGCGAACAGGCCAATAATGATAATACAAATCCATATCGGCAATCCTGTAACTACCTCAAGAGGTATCGCTGCCACAAAAACACGAACACTTTGACCTAATATACTACCCATAGTGAAGATGACGGTAGCGAGTTTTTTCACTCCTACGCCAAGTCTCTTCCCCATGTAATCATACGGACTATAAATCTCGTCTTCATAATATCGCGGCACAAAATATTTAGCCACTATGACTCGACCGATCACAGAGCCAATCCCCCATAACAAATAAGTGAAGTTTCCGTGGAGAGCGAACAAGGTTCCGGCCACACCAATGAAGGTCACTCCAGAAATCTCAGTGGCAATAATTGAACCACTCACAGCTTGCCAAGGTAAGGATCTTCCACCTAAGAAAAAATCACGTATCGTCCCCTGCTTACCGCGCATGCAGTGCCCCACAATTGTCGTCAGTAGTAGATAACCGAAAATGACTCCCCAGTCCCACATTGTGAAATATTCATGAATTGCTTTATCCATAATTCGCAAGCTAACAAGACTACCCTGTGGCGTCGATACGAATTACTTTACATCCCTTAAATAAATCCATACAGCACTATGAGCATGACAACGCAATACCAAGCACTGGCTGAAACACTAAAGAGGCGGATCGAAGTGATCTCTGACACCCAACTCCGCGACACCAATCCGCAACAACAGCTTCTCCAACTACAACAAGCAAGTGAGTCAATCCAAGCCTGGCATAGAGTTCATAGAGAAAAAATCCCCTCCCAGCTCAACCACTTCCTGCAACAATCGAGCCTGAGCAAAGCGCTCGCCTATCTCGAGAGCGAAGGGCTCATTTAGCTCACTCATACAGTTATAGTTTTGAGTCATTATTTAATAGCAAAAGAACCTTGCGCGACATCGAGTCGCCTCCTAAATTGCCGCAACTCATACAGTGGACACCGATTCTAGCAATTACGTATTAGGGATCATTCCAGCTCGTTGGGCCTCTACCCGTTTCCCGGGAAAACCATTGCACCTCATTGCGGGTAAACCGCTTGTGCAACACGTTTGGGAACGCTGCCAAGAGTGCTCAAATCTGGACAGTATCATTGTCGCTACAGACGACGACCGCATAGCGGATGTTTGTCGTGGCTTTGGCGCCAATGTAGCCATGACCGCAACAGATCATCCAACGGGAACTGACCGGATAGCAGAGGCCGCAGCTGCTGTTCCGCAGGCAACTCATCTGATCAATATTCAAGGCGATGAACCATTGATCGAGCCATCTCTAATAGACGAACTCGCCTCAGCATTGCTTGCTGACGACGCCTTAGAAATGGCAACAGCAGCAAACGCGATTGATGATGAAGCGTTGATGAATGACCCAAATGTGGTCAAGTGTGTGTTGAAGAAGAACGGAGATGCTCTGTACTTTTCTCGTTCACCACTGCCTTTCCAGCGCAGCGAGAGTCCCGGACTCACCTGCTATCGCCACAAAGGCATTTACGCCTACCGCAAAGACTTCCTTCAGCAATTTATCCAGTGGCCGCCCTCGCCACTGGAACTCGCTGAGTCACTCGAGCAACTTCGAGCTCTCGAAAATAACGCCCGCATCAGAGTCATCATCACCGATGACACCTCAGGCGGAGTCGACACCCCCGCACAAGCGGTGGCACTAGAAAAGTTCCTCCTTTCACAAATTTCCAATTCATAATTTCACACACGATCACAATGGCACATCCAACAAAATATATCTTCGTCACAGGCGGCGTCGTTTCCTCACTAGGAAAAGGCCTCTGTGCGGCATCTCTAGGCACACTTCTTGAGCACCGTGGTCTCGACGTTCTCATTCAGAAGTTTGACCCGTATCTTAACGTAGATCCTGGTACCATGTCCCCCTACCAGCACGGCGAAGTTTACGTACTTGCTGACGGCGCTGAGACTGACCTCGATCTCGGCCACTACGAGCGCTTTACTAACAGCCAATGTTCCAAGCTTAACAACATCACGTCCGGCCAGGTTTATGAAAAAGTGATACAGAACGAGCGCGCAGGTGTTTACCTTGGTAAAACTGTTCAGATGGTCCCCCATTGCACAGACGTCATTAAAGACCGTATCCGTGAAGTGACCCTTAAAAGCGATGCTGATGTGATCATTACCGAAATTGGTGGAACCACCGGTGACATCGAAGGCTACCTCTTCCTCGAAGCTCTTCGTCAGTTCTCTCTCGAAGTTGGTCGCGACAATGTTTGCTTCATCCACGTCACTCTCCTTCCTTACATCGCAGCTGCTGGTGAGATCAAAACTAAGCCCACCCAGCAATCGGTAGCTAAACTTCGCGAAATTGGTATCGTTCCAGACATTATTGTTTGCCGCACAGAGCACGACCTCGACGATGACAACCGCGCCAAAATTGCCATGTTCTGTAACGTGGAAGCTAAGAACGTAGTAGCATTCCGCGATGTAAACCACACTATCTATGAGTGCCCACTCGATCTTCGTCGTGACAAACTAGACCGTCTCGTAAGCGACCGCCTAGGACTCGACTCTGAGACACCTGACCTAGAGAAATGGCGTCACTTTGTTGACCGTATCATCAACCCAACTCACGAAGTAAACATCGCTGTTGTTGGAAAATACATCGAGCTTCAAGATGCCTACAAGTCAATCTACGAATCACTCGTGCACGCAGGCGCGGCACATGACACAAAGGTAAACATCGTTCGTGTTGATGCTAGTATCCTAGAATCAGACGGCCCAGCTACTGAGCTCAAAGACGTCCACGGAATCCTCATCCCAGGTGGCTTCGGAGACCGCGGCACTGAAGGAAAAATCATTGCAGCCAAGTTTGCACGTGAGAACAAGATTCCCTACTTCGGTATCTGTCTAGGCATGCAGATCGCAACGATCGAGTTCGCCCGTAACGTGTGCGAGCTTGAAGGTGCCACTTCCACGGAATTTGAAAAAGACACCAAGCACCCAGTCATCTCCCTTCAAGAGGAGCAAAAAGGAATCACCACTATGGGTGCTAGCATGCGCTTAGGTTCATCTGACTCTATCGTCTACAAGAACACCAAAGCATTCGAACTCTACGGCAGCGAACTCATCACCGAGCGCCACCGTCACCGATACGAGTTCAACCCGGTGTACCGCGTGCAAATCGAAGCTGCCGGCATGAAGATCAGCTCAGTTTCCGCTGACCAAGGCCTCGTAGAGATCGTGGAGATCTCCGAACATCCATTCTTCGTTGGAGCCCAGTTCCACCCAGAATTCCAGTCACGTCCTAACAAACCGCACCCACTTTTCGCAGGATTCGTGGCAGCAGCACTTGCTGGTAAAAAATAATTTTTAGTAATATGAGCATCGAAACACGTATTGCCGAACTCGGCCACACACTCCCAGAAGTTCCAGCACCAGCGGGTTCCTACCTCAACTTCACGCGTAGTGGCAATCTCCTTTTCCTTGCTGGCGGGATTCCTCCGATTGAGGAAACCTATCAAGGGAAAGTGCCTACTGACACATCTATCGAGACAGCTCAAGAAGCTGCTCGCCTAGTCACTCTCAACCGCCTCGCCGTTGTAAAAGATGCAGTGGGCTCGCTCGATAAGGTCAGGCAGATCGTCACCGTCAATGGTTTCGTCAACTCCGAACTAGACTTCTACGGTCATCCAGCAGTGATCAATGGTTGCTCAGATCTTCTTGTTGAAATATTTGGCGACAAAGGCATGCACTCACGCACAGCTTGTGGAGTCGCAGCCCTCCCACTAAACGTCTCGGTGGAAATCAACATGGTTGTTGAAGTCGAAGACTAAGACTCTAAAATATCACTAAAGGGCCCGCTTGCTGTAACAGCTTGCGGGCCTTTTTTATGCACACCCTTCATTTAGCCGTGTTAGATTATTGTGTGAAACAATTCTCCTTACTTGACCACATATCTGAGCTCTCTACGTTGAGTTCATGTCTGGTAAACGCTCCCTCACTACGCTCTACCTCAACTCTTTGCTAGAGGGCCGAAATCTGGATGATTTAGCTGAATTGTTAGAACCTGATACGGCGACTCCACTATCCTGCTACCTTCCCAACACCAAGATCAATGACACTCGCTGCCAGCGCATGTGGCGGTCGATCGGACAAATTCCTCATCCCGACATCTACGACGGCTGGACCCAAGAAAAAATTGAATTCTTCCATGGAAATATCGAAAATTGCATAGGATCGGTCAAAATTCCACTTGGGGTCGCTGGCCCCTTGAGAGTCAATGGCCTCTTCGCTAAAGGTGACTACCCTATCCCACTTGCCACCAGTGAAGCGGCATTAGTGGCTAGCTACCACCGCGGTGCTCATCTCGTGAGCGAGGCCGGCGGCTGCACAGCTATGTTGCTCAATCAAGCACTCAACCGAGCTCCCGCCTTCGTTTTTAAATCAATGCCTGACGGCGGCCGCTTCGTCGCTTGGGCGATTGAGAATTTCGAAAAATTTCAAGAAATTGCAGAAACTACCAGCGCATACGGAAAGCTGGTGGATATTGCCTCGACGGTCGAAGGGAACCACGTCTACCTGAACTTTGAATTCACCACGGGTGATGCATCCGGGCAAAACATGGTGACTATTGCAACCCAGCATATCTGCGATTTCATCCGTGAAACCTACCCACTAGAAATCGAAAAAATCTACATCGAAGGCAATCTATCAGGAGACAAAAAGGCTAGTTCACAGGCCTACACTTCAGTGCGAGGAAAGAAGGTCTCCGCCGAAGTCCGCTTGTCTGCCGAGCTACTCAAAAAGTATCTAGCTGCTACTCCAAAGCAACTCGTTGACTACTGGAGGATTTCAGCTATCGGCGGAGTGCTCAGCGGCACGATGGGAATCCAAGGGCATTTTGCAAATGGACTCGCAGCTCTCTACCTAGCCACGGGTCAAGATGTTGCCTGCGTTGCAGAGTCAGCGATGGGTGTCACCCGTTTTGAGCTAACAGATGATGGCGGCCTCTACGCGGCTGTCACCATTCCCTGCATAATGGTCGGAACAGTGGGCGGCGGTACCTGCCTACCCAGCCAAAAAGCAGCTTTGGAGCTGATGGGTCTCTATGGATCTGGAAACTCCGCAGCTTTAGCGGAAGTCTGTGCCTCACTCTTGCTTGCTGGTGAACTCTCTATCATCGCAGCCCTGGCGACGAACACCTTCACCCGCGCTCATCACAAGCTAGCACGCTAATCATCGATCAGATCAATATACTTCCAACTTTTATCGTATATGAAAATCGCAAAAATTAAGCTATTTCTAACGATATGAAATGGTGGATATACCAAAAAGAGCGCTTCCCTCTGCACCAGCATGGCCCCTTAGTGCTAGCCTTTAGCTCATGCGCAGTTTGCTACTCGGCGATGCTCACTGGTGAGAGTCCTGTGGCTTGGTCCTTTATCGTAGCCTTTGTTAGCAGCCTGTTGTTCTTCCTCCAACTACGGATTGCTGACGAATTTAAGGATGCAGAAGAGGACGCACTCTACCGTCCCTATCGCGCAGTACCACGCGGTCTCATTCGTTTAAAAGAATTAGGCGCAGTTTTTGCCATTTCAGCAGTCACTCAGTTAGTTTTGGCACTCACTTTCGTCCCTAGCCTAGCCATCGTACTTATCCTTGCATGGAGTTACTTGGCACTCATGAGTGTGGAATTTTTTGCCCGAGACTGGCTCAAGTCTCGGCCTATCACCTACCTTTGGACGCACATGCTGATCATGCCAATTGTTGATTTTTACGCGACTGCCTGCCACTGGATTCCCAGCGGACAAAAGCCGTGGACTGGACTGCTATGTTTTCTAGCCGCCAGCTTCTTCAATGGGCTGGTGATAGAAATTGGGAGAAAGCTCAGACAGCCAAGTGGTGAAGAAAATGGAGTACCAACCTACAGTAAACTATGGGGCCTACGCAACGCTAGCTGGGTCTGGTTTGGCTGCCTTTGCTCGACTACCGCCTTTGCTATCGCAGCATCCAGCATCATCCATTTCACACTACCGGTCGTGATCACCCTCACTCCGCTTCTCTGTTTTGCGCTGAAACTCGTGACCAAATCACAGACAACTAGCCAAAAAAGCTTCGAAACTCTTTCAGGTATTTGGACGCTCTGCCTCTACCTCATCCTCGGCGTCATTCCATTTTTAGTCCAATGATCCTATTCCCACAAAATTTAGAACAAGCCGATAAACTCGGAGGTAAAGCAAAGGCATTAGCTCAACTCGGTCAGGCCAGATTCAATATCCCATCATGGTTTGTTGTCGCCGACTTCACCGAGTCCGACTGCTCTGAAATTTTCAACAGTTCCAAAGCATTGGACTCCAGCTTGTTTGCCGTGCGATCGTCAGCTGCAGCTGAGGATGGAGCTCAGCATTCCTTTGCCGGACAATTTGATTCCTTCCTCAATGTGACTACATCTCAGCTGGTTGAGAAGATAAAGCTCGTTCAAAATAGCGCTCAAAGTGCCCATGTCGATAGCTATCAATCTTCAAAATTAATAGCGAATGTAACGCCTCCGAGTGTCATCATTCAGCGGATGTTAGATCCTGATGTCAGTGGTGTAGCCTTCAGCGCAGACCCTGTGAGCGGAAACTTAGACCACACAGTCATCTCTGCTGTCTGGGGAACGGGTAGCGCCTTGGTATCCGGTGAGGTCGATGCAGATTGCTGGACGCTCGATCCAGATGGATCAAACGTAAGAGAAATCATTGCTCACAAAAAATTCCAGCACTCGGCTAGTTCCACCTCTATCGAAGGAGTACAACTGGTGGTGATTGAACCAGAGAAAATAGCGATTCCCTGTCTAACAAACACTCAGAAAATAGAAGTTCAACAACTCGTACGCCAGTGCGCGGAGCACTTCAACTGCCCGCAAGACATCGAGTGGGCATACGAAGCTGGCACCCTCTACCTGCTGCAGAGCCGTCCGATCACCACCTTGTCGCATGGCTATAGAAGTGCGGATCCACTCACGGTTTGGGACAACAGCAATATTGCCGAAAGCTATTCTGGAAATACTTCGATGATGACATTCACCTTTGCTGAGCGAATTTACGAAAATGTCTATCGCGAGTTTTGTCGGATGCTCTCTGTTCCTGAGAAAAAAGTCATAGCTAGCGACCCTATTTTCAAGAACATGTTAGGCCATATCCATGGGCATGTTTACTACAATCTAAATAGCTGGTATCACGTCCTCGCATTACTGCCAGGATTCTCTCTGAATCGAGGATTCATGGAGCAGATGATGGGAGTCAAAGAACCGATGCCTGATGAAATAGTGGAGGCAATCATTGAAAAAACTCGAGTTTCTAAAGTAGCAGACGGCTGTGCAATTGTCAGCACGCTGTTTGGTTTGGTTAGAAATCATTGGAAACTTAAAAAGCAAATGAGCGCTTTCTACAAACGCCTCAATACAGCACTAGCCATGCCAGCTTCGGAGCTTGATCAGATGGAGGGAAAGCAACTAGTTCAGCACTATCGCGATCTAGAAAGCCAACTCCTTCAGCGCTGGGATGCTCCATTGATCAATGATTTCTTTGCTATGATTCACTATGGCACTCTCCGCTCACTCTGTGAAAAATGGCTAGGGGACGCCTCGCTTCAAAACACTCTATTACTCGATACCGGTGACATCATCAGTGCCGAACCTCCACGAAGGATCAAAGAAATGGCAACCATCGCGGCTAAGGATGCCAGCTTAACAAGTTGCTTGGCTAACCCGGATGTTAGCTCTGAAGTGAAAATTGCTCAGCTCATGCAGTCCTCTAAACTAGCCGAGTTCTATAAAATTTACCTAGAAAAGTTTGGCGACCGCTGCCTAGAGGAACTTAAGCTAGAGTCGCCAACGGTGGTGGATGACCCAACCTCCCTGCTGTCAGGAATTGGAGGTATGGCGCAAAGAATTCGCAGTGGTAAAGTTCCGCAGAAACCTCAAGTATTCAACGTTCCTGAAATCAAACTCAGCGGCATGAAGTCAGTAATTTTCAAATGGGTTCTACAAAATGCCAAATCTAGAGTTCGCGACAGGGAAAATCTACGTTTCGAACGCACTCGATTATTCGGACGCGTTCGAAAGATCGTCGTACTCTTAGGTCATAAACTAGCTAACGATTCTTGGATAGATGATCCGCAGGAAGTTTTCTACCTCACCATTTCAGAAGTAATGGGAGTCTATGAATCCACTCATGAACCTAGTTCATTGAGAGACCTAATCGTTGAGCGAAAGCTACAAGAATGCTCCTTCACTACTCCACCAGATCGTTTCGAAACACGCGGAGAAATCACTCTGAGCACTCCTCTTACCTCTACTCAGACTGCTGCCTCTTCCGACTCGTCAGATCTGAGTGGCACTGGAGCGTGCCCGGGTATTGTTAGAGGATTCGTCCGTGTCGTCCACGACCCAAGGAACGCAACGCTCAAGGAAGGTGAAATTCTAGTGGCGCAGCAAACTGACCCGGGTTGGGTGGTTCTCTTCCCTGCTGCAAACGGCCTATTAGTGGAGCGAGGCTCGCTGCTGTCTCACTCGGCAATCGTCGCCCGCGAACTACAACTCCCTTGTATTGTCTCGATCCCCAATGTGACATGCACACTCAAAACTGGTGATTATGTCGAGATGAATGGCAGCACTGGAACTATCCAATTGATCGATCATGCCATCTGAAATCCAACAACACGCAGACTTCACCCAGGTGCGCTACGCTAACTGCTGGGAGGATGCTGACATCCTTATCCAGGCACTCGAACCAGCCGGACGGCGCTGTCTGAGTATAGGATCAGCTGGAGACAATGCTTTCGCTTTACTGGCTGCTGGCGCGGAGTCGGTGACAGTGAGTGAGATGAACCCTGCTCAGGTTGCCTGTATTGAACTACGTAAAGCCGCCTACCAAGCTCTCACTCATGCGCAATTCCTCACCTTGTTAGGTGAAACTGGTTCATCAAATGAACGCATTGAGCTCTATCAACTTTGTGTGCCATTCCTTCCACCAAAGACGAAAATCTACTGGGACCACTATAGCGATCATATCCAGCAAGGATTCGGACGCATCGGAAAGTTCGAAAGCTATTTCGCGCTGTTTCGTGATAAAGTGCTTCCGCTGGTGCACGGAAGGAAAATGGTTTCCGCCTTACTCACGCCTCGCAGTTCTACCGAGCGTGAGATTTTCTACAATACGCGTTGGGATACCTGGCGCTGGAGGTTACTCTTCAAATGCTTTTTTTCACGATTCGCCATGGGCAGACTGGGCCGCGATCCGGCATTCTTTAAGTACGTCGAAGGTTCGGTCGCAGACAGAATACTAGAGCGCACTAAGCATGCACTCGTAGCGCTCCCGCCCCACTCAAATCCCTACCTCCGCTGGATCCTCAATGGCAGCTACGGCACATATCTCCCCTACGCTTTACGCGCTGAACATTTCCAAAAAATCTCAGAGAATATCGATAAAATCCACATCTCAGAGCTGCCTCTAGAGTCGGTTCTAAATTCCTGCAAGACACGCTTCGACGCATTCAATCTCAGTGACATTTTTGAATATATGTCGGGGGATAACACGCAGGCCCTGCTCGAACAAATCCACCAACACAGCTCCACTGGTGCTCGATTAGCCTACTGGAACATGCTCGCTCCGAGGTCACGTCCAAGCGTGATGTCACATCAACTAAAAACTCTCGATGTACTTGGAACCA
>Ga0233404_10000109_pt1 | contig 19158 bp, 5 predicted proteins | sample Na_oxic_2_MG_FD_179861 | JGI IMG/M metagenome (GOLD analysis project Ga0233404, IMG submission 179861) | Seawater microbial communities from Saanich Inlet, British Columbia, Canada - Na_oxic_2_MG | ecosystem: Environmental > Aquatic > Marine > Inlet | place: Canada: British Columbia | collected...
AAATCCTGAAAAAGCACGGTGTCAACTATACTCTTGATGAAGGAGTTTATATACTAGACTTCTTTCAAAACTAAAAAAAGTTATAATTGAGCATAAGTCATCTGAATTGAAATAAGCAAGGTACTTATAGATATTCTGAAAAATAATTTCTGAAAAACTAATCATCCATCATTCAGCGTTGCAGCGGCATTAATTTTCTTCTTGAGTTTCACATTTTGAGTAGATTTGTAGGGCTCCTTTCGCTATAGCGTATTCACCAAAATGCCGCAAAGTCAGCTGGATAGGGACAAGGCAGAAAATAATATACGCGCGATAAGACCTGACAGGTTTTCAAAACCTGTCAGGTCTGCGTAAGTTATTTACTGCGATGTCCCATACGCTATAACGAAAGGGATCCTACGTTATGTTCAATATCATCTTAACCACTATACATTCGTCATTACTTCTTCAAGCAATTTTTTCAATCTACCTATTTGATACTTTCCAAGGAAGGCTTGCATTTTAGTAATAAAGGGTTTTAATTTCACATCCGACTCAGCTAAAATGGCTACCTGTTTTTCAAGTTCATCAATGTCACCCATTAAGGATAACTTATATAGTTTTTCTAATTCAGCGATTGGGGGAAATACCATCGGAGCGACATGGTTTTCTTCGGCAGTTTCTTCAATCTTATCTTCATATACCCATGTTAGATTAAGATGGTGCTGCAATTGTTCAAGAAGCCTTTTGGTTTGTATCGGTTTTGGCAAAAATGCGTTACTGCCAACAGCTAAACTTTTGTCTTCCTCATACACGCTGGCTGAACTAGCAATGATAATTTTTTCTTTTAATACCTGGGATTGGCGCAATTGGCGAATGAGTTCAAAGCCGTCCATTTTTGGCATGACTAAATCAATGATAATCACATCAGGTTGCCATTTGATGGCTTTTTTTAATCCTTCGCGTCCATCCCTCGCTTGTTCAATATTAAAGCCCAACGGTGAAAGTAAGTCAACCACTACAACTTGATTTTCCAAATTATCATCCACGACTAAGATTTTGGACGGCTCACCTTTCACTCCGATAATCGGTTGCTTGGTGAAAACTTTGGCAACATTGTAATCTACAATTGGCAAAGCTATTTCAAACCAAAATTGCGTACCGACATTGATTTGACTACTGATGCACAACTGCCCTCCCATCAATTCGACTAAGTTTTTGCTGATGGCTAATCCTAAACCGGTTCCCTTCGTTTGAAGTTCTTGCTTTCCAATTTGTTCAAAGGGTTCAAAGATACTCTCAAGATTGTCGGGAGAGATGCCAATACCGGTGTCTTCGACTTTAAAAGAAATCATTCGTAGGGGCAAGACTGACTGGTTGCCCTCATTAAAATGTTCATCCTCGTTCACGCTGACTTTTAAAGTGACATTACCCTGTTCCGTGAACTTGATAGCATTGTCCAATAAGTTCAGCAATATTTGCCGCAACCGTCGTTCATCACCATGCACACCATTGGGTAAATTATTGGCAAGTTCTAAATAAAAGTTAATGTCTTTGTGTTGAGCACGTATATTAATGATTTTGCTTAAATCACTCAGTAATGAGGATAAATAAAAATCGGTTTCGTACAATTCCATTTTGCCAGTTCCAACCTTAGTCAGATCAAGCACATCATTAATAAGGTTTAATAAGTGATTACCACTTTGCTCAATGACTTTTAAACCGTGTTGCTGTTGAGTGGTGATAGAGGAATCGTTTTGTAAAATTTGAGCAAAACCTAAAATTCCATTGAGAGGTGTACGTAATTCGTGGGTCACATTGGTTAAAAAAATACTTTTGGCTTGATTAGCCCTTTCTGCGATGTGTTGAGATTCTTCAGCCTGTTCTTTGGATTTTTGCAATTCATTTAGTGAAAGGAAGAATCCCAAACTTTCACTTATATGCTGTCCGAAACCGCGGAAAAGGTTGAGTTCGTTTTCTGTCCATACCCTCGCATAAGAACACTGATGCAATCCAAATATCCACGGTTTGCCAATTTTTGGATGGATAGCGAGACATAGCTGTGCTTGAACCGAAAACTGTTCAGCCATTGGAGGTAGTTTGTGTTCAGACTTATATCCGAAGGCAATCGGTCCCGTTGCAGACAAGGTGTCTCTCATAAGCTCAGATGCCGCAGGCTCCATCGGAATATCTGTGTTTAAAATGTTCATTCTGGGGTATTTTGGCGTTATAATCTCTATTGGCACACGCCAACTGGGCGCAGTTGGATCACAGGGGTACATGAGCCAAGTCCGATCACACTTAAATATCGACAAAGCAACCTTCATGGCATTATTCATCATTTGAGCCATATCATGACTTTCATTGATGGCTTTCACCAAATCAGCCAAACTCGAAAGATGGTAAATATGGGCTTGCAATTGAGCATTTTGTACTTCCAGTTGTTTTTGCAGATGACTGATAGTCAAATGTTTTTTGACACGCGCAACAACCTCCGCAGCTTGGAAGGGTTTGGTAATATAATCAACGGCACCTGTTTCAAGTCCTTTAATTTTATCAACAGTATCGTTGTCAACGCTTATAAAAATAATGGGGGTATCTTTTGTTACCTCATTCTTTTTTAAACGGCGGCAAGTTTCAAAACCATCCATTCCCGGCATCTTCACATCCAACAAAATGAGATCAGGTTTGATACAAGCAACTCGTTTGAAGGCAGCTTTTCCACTGTTAGCAATGATTACTTCAAAGCCTTCCTCATCTAAACAATTATTCAGTACATCTAAATTGTTTGGTTCATCATCTACAATTAAAACTTTATGAGTCATTCGTTATTTTTTATTCATTTAAAAAACAGAGTTTTTTTGAAAGTTGAGGGATTGCCCTTTTTTATAGCGTTTCCCGATTGCTATCAGCACATTATTCGTAGGGGCAAACCTGCGTGTTTGCCCTTTTTTGTATTTAACCCAAACGGGAATTGCTATATACATTGTAAAATAAAAAAGTAGCCTCAGTCGCCCAAATTTTAAAGAGCGGAAATACCATTTTTCAACGGAACGGTGGGTTTTCTCTTCGTTTCTACCCACCCTACATTTTTATTGACTTCTAAATTTTGATAAGATACAAAAAATGGTAGGTGGATTGTACTTCAGAAAACTTAGCCTTTAATTTTTTATCCGATTTGTGTTCCGCAACCCATATCGCATCAAAAAATGGTTTTTTACATCGAATTTTATGAATCATTCGTCATTTCTCCTTCAAGCCATTCACTCAATTCATCCACTTGATACTTTTTCAAGAAGGCTTGCATTTTGGTGACAAAGGGTTTTAACTTTACATCTGACTTAGCTAAAGTTGCCACTCGCTTCCTCAGTTTATTCACATTACCCATCAAGGATAATTCATAGAGAGTCTTCATTTCTTCCGAAGGCGGAAATACCATTAGTTGAGAAATGCTATTTTCTGTGCCAGTTTCTTTAATCTTATCTCCATATATCCAGGTTAGATTAAGATATTGCTGTAATTGTTCAAGAAGTATTTCGACTTGTATCGGTTTGGACAAAAAAGCGTTACTGCCAATGGCTAAACTTTTATCTTCATTATACACGCTGGCTGAAGTAGCGATGATAATTTTATCTTTTAACACTGGGGATTGGCGCAATTGGCGAATCAGTTCAAAGCCGTCCATTTTTGGCATGAGTAAATCGGTGATAATCGCATCCGGTTGCCATAAAATGGCTTTTTCTAACCCTTCGCGCCCATTGTTAGCCTGTTCAACATTAAAACCTAATGGAGAAAGTAAGTCAAGCACGACGGCTCGATTTTCCAAATTATTATCCACGACTAATATTTTTGGCAGATCACCTTTGATTCCTATAATCAGTTCCTGGGTGGAAACTTTGACAATATTATAATCTACAATTGGCAAAGCTAATTCAAACCAAAATTGCGTACCGACATTGATTTGACTGCTAACGTACAACTGCCCTCCCATCAATTCGACTAAATTCTTGCTGATGGCTAATCCTAAACCGGTTCCTTTAGCTTGACGTTTTTGCTCTCCAACTTGTTCAAAGGGTTTAAAAATAGTTTCAAGATTTTCGGAAGAGATACCGATACCCGTGTCTTCTATCTTGAAATGTAGGGGCGAACCTGCGTGTTCGCCCTCATTAAAATGTTCGTCTTGGTGTTTTCCCTCATTAACACTGACTTTCAAAGTGACACTACCCTGGTCAGTGAATTTGATCGCATTGCCTAATAAGTTCAGCAATATTTGCCGCAACCGTCGTTCATCACCATGCACACCATTAGGTATATCATCCGCAGATTTTAAATAAAAGTTAATGCCTTTGTCTTGAGTACGTATTTTGATGATTTCGCTAACACTACTCAGTAATGAAGGTAAATTAAAATCTGTCTCGTACAATTCTATTTTACCAGATTCGACTTTAGCCAGATCAAGTATATCATTAATAAGGGCTAATAGATGATCGCCGCTTTGTTCAATGACACTCAAGCCATGTTGCTGCCCCGTGGTAATAGAAATATCGCGTTGTAAAATCTGAGCATAGCCTAAAATCCCATTGAGCGGTGTACGCAATTCATGGCTCATGCTGGCTAAAAAAGTGCTTTTGGCTTGGTTAGCCATTTCGGCTGCTTCTTCAGCTCTTTTTCTGACGACGATTTCTTGTTCAAGTTCGCTGGTACGTGCTGCAAGTTCATGGGTACGCTCTGCGACTTTTTCTTCTAAATTGTTGTATAATAAAGAATTTTCAATTGAAATGGCAATTTGTGAGGATAAGAGGTTTATAACGAACAACCTTGTCTGCGTGAATGCCCCAGTTGTCAAATTGTTTTCTAAATACAAAATACCGGTCAACTGCCCTTGATTGACGAGTGGCGTACATAATATCGATTTGGGGTGGTGTTTAACAATATAGGTATCATGGGTAAAATTGCCCTCTTGTGTGGCATCGTGCAAAACCACGTTTTCTTTGGTACGAACGACATAATGAATAATGTTTGCCGGCACCTGTTCATTATCTTCAAGGGGTAATTTTTGTAAAACGGTGATATCCGAACTATCAACTTGCCCTTCCGCTTCAATAAACCAACTGTCTTGTTTAGGCAAAAGCAAGAAACCTTTTTCCGCTCCGGCATTTTCAATGACGATGTGCATCATCTTTTCAAGGAGCCGATCCAACATTATTTCTCCTGACAGGGTTTGAGCAGCTTTCATTATACTTTTTAAATCCAGCCATTCTGAACCTATCGAAATTGAAGTCATTCTCGTGGTTGAAATAGTGGCATTTGTTGGGATAATTGCATTAGTTGTTTCGGTGGGCAGGAATTGTGGATATTTCGTTTCTAAATCTCTTACCTTTGCTAAAGCTCCCCATTGTTGATAGCGATAGTGTGCTTCTATCAGGTATGTTTGGGCAAACTTTTCCATACCGCGTTCTAAGTAAAATTCGGCGGCTAATTCGTAGGCTAAGGCTTCTTCATGGAGATATTCGTTTTCGTTTGCCCCGGTAATGGCTTTTTCATAGAAAGTTTCCGCTTCGATGAATTGCCCAAAAATTCTAGCTCTTTCAGCTTCAACTAAGTCATATTTGTGTTGGAAGTTCATTGGGGCATGAAATGCCCAATATTTCATTTTTTCTTGATTGGTTAAAACTTGGCATAAATGCTCTTGTTGTTCATTTATAGGATAGTCAGCGAGAAGAGCGAGAGAATAGTAAAAATTGTGTACCGCAACCCCGATCAATCCAACGCCACCTTCTAAGTATTGTTCAGTTATCAATGCGTTTTTAATACTTTGTTTGGGTTCTTTAAGTAAGTAAGTCAATAATGTTTTAGCCAAATAGACACAAAACAGTAGAGTGACATTTTTAGCTTCCATAAAAATCGGCAGCATTTCATCTTCATTAAATGCTTCACCTGTTAAATGATACTTGTCTTTGGCACAACCCTGTAAATTTAATCCCAATTGTCTATAGATACTTTGGTAATTAACCGAATGTTGTTGTTTAAGTTTCCGCATTGAGTCGATATATTTGGTAAACTGTTGCTCAACCATTTCCAGAGGTTTTCCCAAAAAAAACAGATGGGTACAGTAGTGCATTGCAGAATAACCCACAAATTCTATATCACCTGTTTCAAGTGCGCTTTGATAGGCGAGCAGCCAATCTTCCAATGTTTCTTTAGTATGTTCTTTCCATTGTCTGACTTGAGCGTTAAATATATTTAACACTTTAGCTTTGACTTTTTTTGCATCCAGTTGTTCTAATACTGCCAAAGCCAATTTACCATAACGATAACCTGCATCAATGTCGGATAAGGGTCCACACAGGAATAAACCATAAAAAGCGTACCCATAAGCTGAAGCTGGGGCATTACCATGTTGGCTAGAAAAATATACGATAGTAAATACGATTTGTGGTAATGTCGTTGGACTTGCCATATAAGCGGGAGAGATGAGATTCATTAAATGCTGCAATACGACGAGTTTATATGGATCAGTTATCACTGGCAGATTGATTAAATTCTCAATAACTAATGCTTTAGGTGGTTCTTGTTCCAAATGAATTTCAAGCATTACCAAAGCGGATATGCCAATCTCAAATGCTTTGAATATCTGAAATTGAGCCGTGTAAATTTGCATTTGAGCTTCATACACTCTCATTTTACCAAGCAAATGGATCGCTTTTTGTAGAAGGATTTGAGATAAGGTTTTTGCCTTTTCAAAATGGGTGCTTAAAAATAAGTTCTCTAATATTTCCAAATGAAAATTTAGCGTTAGGTTATATTGATTCTGCCAGCTATTTGTTGCTAACTGTTCCAAACCAATATTCAAATAATTGAGCGCTGCTTCGTAAGCCGTTGTTGCCTTAGCTTTTTGCCCCGCTTGTAAATTCAGTTGGGCTAACTTACTTTTTTCGTTTTGTTCATCTAAGAGTTCCCTACCCTGGTTAAAATGTTCAACAATATTAAATAGATGTTCTTCTAATGTATCATGCTGTGTTTCACAGAGTAATAAACGCCCAATTTTCAGATGAACGGATTTTTTCTGATCATCATCAATCAGGGCATAAGCGGCTTGTTGAACGCGGTCGTGTAAGAATTGCAAATGGTGAATAATGAAATGTGAGTTGTGAATATCACTACTACTCATTTCCAGTTCGGATTGTGGCAAGATTAACCCTTCCGTCAATACAGGCATCAAATCTTGAAAAGTATCGGGAGCCGATTTTTTATAAATGACAGACAGGGTATCTAAATCAAAATGACTACCCACACACGCCGCTAAACGTAAAATCTGTTGGGATGATTCTGGCAATTTTTTCAATTTGCCAATCATCAATTCCACTACATTATCAGTAATGTTGAGGGTTTCAATTTGTTTAATATCCCATTGCCAGCCATAAATCCCTTTGTCAAAGTGTGGATTTTCTTTTTCGTGTGGAGTTAGGGATGATTTTGGTTTTTCCTCACTTTTGTAAAGTGATTTTGGTGGTACGAATTTCAGCAAACCTTCTTCATACAGTGTATGCAGAAATTGATTGACAAAAAATGGGTTCCCGCCGGTTTTACGCATCACTAAATCCGTTAAGGAGGGGCAATCATAAAGGATTGCTCCTACATTTCGATTCGTAGGGGCAATCCCTTGCTCAAGCTTTGAATCTTGATGCAAACTATCGGCAATTAATTGGTTAATATGTTCAAAAGCCAAAGGCTTTAAAGTAATTTGGTTAATCGTGACATGAGCGAAACGGAGTTTATCAAGTGTTGTGATTAAGGGATGAGTTGGATCAACTTCGTTATCCCGATAAGCGGCGATTAAAAAGAGGGCTGTGTTATCCCTATCTGTCATGACTAATTCTAATAATTTAAGCGTTACTGAATCAACCCATTGCAAATCATCCAAAAATATCACTAAGGGATGTTCTGGTTGACAAAACACACGCATAAAGTTTTGAAACACCAGATTAAAGCGATTTTGCGATTCGGTTGCCCCTAATTGTGGCACTGAGGGTTGCTTACCAATAATCAATTCGACATCAGGAAGAACATCAATAATCACTTGTCCATTAGGACCAAAGGCGGTTAATAATTTTTCTTTCCAATTTAAAAGTTGTTCTTCATTTTCGGTCAGCAATTGCTGGGCTAATTCTTTAAAAGCATTGATAACTGCACTATAGGGAATATTTCGCTGGAATTGGTCAAATTTACCGGAAATGAAATAGCCTTGTTTTTGGGTAAGCGATTTATAAATTTCTTTTGCCAATACTGATTTACCAATACCAGAATAGCCAGCAACTAGCATAATTTCTGCATTGCCAGAAGCCACCCGTTCAAAGGCAGCAAATAAAGTATCTATTTCAGATTCGCGCCCATAAAGTTTTTGCGGAATTTGAAAACGATCTGAAATGTCGTGTTGTGCCAGTTCAAAGGACAAACCTGACAGGTCTTCAAGACCTGTCAGGTTTTCTTGGCACCTTTCTAAATCGGCTTTGATGCCCCACGCACTTTGATAACGCGCTTCAGCCGTTTTTTCTAATAATTTGATGATAATATTAGAAAGAGCAATTGGCAATTCGGGATTAATTTGATTAGGTGGCGTTAGCTGTTTTGCGATATGGCAATGTACTAATTCCATCGCATCTTTCGACTCAAAGGGCAGCTTTCCTGTGAATAATTCGTAAAGCGTAGCCCCTAATGAATAAAAATCAGTACGATAATCCAAAGCACGGTTCATACGCCCAGTTTGTTCCGGGGACATATAGGCTAAAGTGCCCTCTAACACCTCCGGGTTTTTCAGTGTCAAATGTTGTTTTGATAATTGGGTAGAAATTCCAAAATCAATGATTTTCAACACGCCTGAAGTAGGATTCAAAATAATATTTGAGGGGTTAATATCCTTATGGATAATATTTCGTCCATGAATTTGTCCCAAAATCTCGGTAGCACTTATGGCAAACATGAGTAATTCATCAAGAGCAAAAGTGCGCAGCTCGTCTAGCCATATTTTAAGGGACTCGCCACCAAAATCTTCCATACATATCACCAGCGTATTTTGGTGTTTTTCGAGGCTATAAGCCTTGACAACACCTTTTAAATCTACTAAATGGCAGACGATGTCATATTCTTGCTGGTAGCGGGTTAATTCTGCTGGTGTTGGATAGTTTTCTTTCAAGACTTTAAGAATAACCGTTTGGTTATCTTCATCTCGCAAAGCACGATAGACTTTGGAGTTAGCACTTTCGTAAATTTGCTGGATGATTTGGTAATTAGGAATATTTATCATGTTTTTCTCCTCGAATTTTATGAATCATTCGTCATTTCTCCTTCAAGCCATTCACCCAATTCATCCACTTGATACTTTTTCAGGAAGGCTTGCATTTTGGTGACAAAGGGTTTTAACTTCACATCTGACTCAGCTAAAGTTGCTACTTGTTTCCTCAGTTTATTCACATCACCCATCATGGATAATTCATAGAAAGCTTTCATTTCTTCCGAAGGCGGAAATACCATTGGTTGAGAAATGCTGTCTTCTTCGGCAGTTTCTTTCACTTTATTTCCATATATCCAAGTTAGATTAAGATGTTGTTGTAATTGCTCAAGAAGTATTTCGACTTGTATCGGTTTTGGCAAAAAAGTGTTACTGCCAACGGTTAAACTTCTATCTTCATTATATACGCTGGCTGAAGTAGCAATGATAATCTTATCTTTTAACACTGGGGATTGGCGCAATTGGCGAATTAATTCAAAGCCATCCATTTTCGGCATGATTAAATCGGTGATAATCGCATCCGGTTGCCATGAAATAGCTTTTTCTAATCCTTCGCATCCATCGTTAGCCGATTTAACATTAAAACCTAACGGAGAAAGTAAGACAAGTAATACGGCTTGATTTTCCAAATTATCATCCACAACTAATACTTTTGGTGAGTCGCCATTGATTCCAATAATCACTTCTTGGGTAATTTGAGCGACATTATTATTAGATTCTGAGGAAGCGAGTTTCTGCGAGAAACTTGGTTTCTTTAAAGTTAACTCAAACCAAAATTGCGTACCAATATTGATTTGACTACTGACGCACAACTGCCCTCCCATTAGTTCAACTAAATTCTTGCAGATGGTTAACCCTAAACCGGTTCCCTTCGTTTCAAGTTTTTGCTTTCCAACCTGTTCAAAGGGTTCAAAAATAGTTTCAAGATTTTCAGGAGAAATACCGATACCAGTGTCTTCTATTTTGAAAGAAATTAAGAGCGAACACGCAGGTTCGCTCTGATGTTCATCATCGTTCATACTGACTTTCAAAGTGGTACTACCTCGATTCGTGAACTTGACTGCATTTTCCAATAAATTCAGCAATATTTGCCGCAATCGCCGTTCATCACCACGCACAACATCTGGTAGAACACTGAGAGATTCTAAATAAAAGTTAATACCTTTCTCTTCAGCCCAAACCTTAACAATTTTGTTCACATCACTTAATAATGAGGATAAATTAAAATCGGTTTCGTACAATTCCATTTTGTCAATTCCAACTTTAGTCAGTTCAAGCACATCATTAATAAGGTTTAATAAATGATTACCGCTTTGCTCAATGACATTCAAACCGTGTTGCTGTTGACTGGTGATAGAGCAATCATTTTGTAAAATTTGCGCAAAGCCTAAAATTCCATTAAGAGGTGTACGTAATTCATGAGTCATGTTCGCTAAAAAAGCAGTTTTTGCTTGACTAGCGGCTTCTGCGGCTTCTTCAGCTTTTTTCCTAATAATGATTTCTTGTTCCAATTCCATGGTATGCAAAGAATTTTCAATAGAAATAGCAATTTGTGAGGATAATAGATTTATAACGAACAACCTTTCTGGCGTAAATGCCTCCGTCGTCAAATTGTTTTCTAAATACAATATACCCGTCAATTGTCCTTGATTGAGAAGCGGCGCACATAACACCGATTTAGGGCAGTGTTTAAGAATATAGGCATCACGGGTAAAATTTCCCTTTTGAGTTGCATCGTGCAGAACCACGCTATCAAAGGTACGAGCCACATAATGAATGATGTTTGCTGACACCTGTTCACTATCTGCAAGGGGTAATTTTTGTAAAACGGTGGTATCCGAACTATCAATATGCCCTTCTGCTTCAATAAACCAATTGTCTTGTTTTGGCAAAAGCAAAAAACCTTTTTCGGCTCCTGCGTTTTCAATAACAATGTGCATCATTTTTTCAAGAAGTCGACTCAATACCATTTCTCCAGACAGAGTTTGAGCTGCTTTCATTACACTGTTTAAATCTAGCCATTCTGAAGTGCTTTTGGTCGAAGTTGAAACTATTTGCGTTGCTGAAATAATGGCATCCGTTGACATAGTACTGGCAGTTTTGGGTACTAGAAATTGTGGATATCTAATTTCTAAATTCCTTACCTTAGCTAAAGCACCCCATTGTTGATAGCGATAGTGCGCTTCTTTCATATAGGTTTTGGCCATTTTTTCCATGCCATGCCCTAAATAAAATTCGGCGGCTAATTCGTAGCTTAGGGCTTCTTCATGGAGATATTCATTTTCTTCAGCCCCGGCAATGGCTTTTTCATACCACCCTATAGCTTCCAACTGCCCCAGAGCATGTGCTTTTTCGGCTTCTACCAAGTCATACCGATGTTGATAATTGGTTGGTGCATGATAAGCCCAGAGTTTCATTTGTTCCTGATGAGATTCTACCTGACGAATGATTTCTAGTTGCTCATCAGTAGAAGCCATGGAATACGTTGCCAAGAGTGCTAAAGAGTAATAGAATTTGTGTATAGGAACAACCATCACACCTGCATTGGCTTGTTCATATTTTTCGGCTAAAACAGCATTGTCAAGCGATTGGGGGTAGTCTTTAAACAAGTAGCAAAGCATGGTTTTTGCTAAATAGATGCCAAAAATAGCCATGCCGTAATTGGTTTCAAGCAATTCTGGCAGCATATCGTCTTCATTAAAGGCTTCGCCAATTAAACGGCATTTAGCCGAGTCTTGCAGGTTGAGTACGAGTTGTCTCCAGATATTGAGATAAATAAGTTGATATTCCTGTTTTATTGAATGCATCAGTTTAGTGTATTTTGAGATTTCATGCTCCACCAATTCCAGTTTGCTTCCCACCCAGAAGGTATAGCTACCATAGTGCATAGCTGCAATACCCACATATTCCATATCGCCCATTTCGAGACCATTTTGAATGGCTTCAGGCAAAGCTTCCAGAGTGTATCTAGCATGTTTTTTCCAATGATTGGTAACCACGTTAATTGAAGTCAATACTTTCGCTTTGAATTGTTTGACTTCAAATTTATCCAATAAATGGATAGCCAATTGACCAAATCGATATCCAGAATCTATATCTCCCAGTACTCCGCACAGCAACAAGCCATAATTAGCATAGCTGTAGGCTGATAACGAAGAATTTCCATATTTGACAGATAGATTAACCATTGTAAAGGCAATCTGTGGAAACAATTCTGGTGCCACCGTATAAGCAGGAGAAATAGAGAAATTTAATATCCGCATAGCGGCAAGTTTCTCAGGTGCTGTCATTTGAAACAGATTGTAGCAATTTTCAACCTGCAATTGTTTTGGTGGTTCTTTTTCTAAATGAACATCCAACATTTCTAACACTTGTAGAGCGGTATCTAGCGCGGTTCGCATTCGGTTTTTAGCGATATAAAATTGGATGATAACCTCATAAACTTTGACTTGTTCTAGTACCGTCTTGGTGTGTAGCAAGACTATCTGAGAAAATGTTTTAGCTTGCTCAAAGTTGGTGTTTAAAAATTCAGCTTCTACGGTTTCTACGTAGAGATTGAGCGTTAAATCATAGTCCCTTTTCCAACTCTTTTCGCTTAAACATTCCCGCCCGGCTGTTAAGTAGTTGACCGCAGCCCCATAAGCCATTGCCATCTTCGCCTTTTGCCCTGCCATCAAATTTAGTTTGGCAACTTTAAGACGCTCTTGATTATTGAGCAATTTAATACTGTGATTAAAATGCCCTACAATATCAAATACTTTTTCTTCCAATATGTCGGCTGATGTATTTTTTAACAGCAAACGACCGATTTGCAGATGCACCGCTTGTTTCTGCTTATTGTCTATTAAGGCGTAAGCTGCTTGTTGAACGCGATCATGTAGGAATTGTAAATGGTCAATGGTTAATGGCTCGTTAAGAATGTCACTGCCGCTCATTTCTAGATCGGATAGGGGTAAGATTAATTCCTCAGTCAAAACAGGCACTAAATCTTGAAAAGTATCTGGAATCGATTTTTCATAAATAACCGACAGGGTATCTAAATTAAAACGATTGCCGACACAGGCTGCCAAGCGTAAAACTTGTTTGGCAGATTGGGGCAATTTTTTCAATTTGCTAATCATCAATTCCACGACATTATCAGTAATGTTGAGGCTTTCAATTTGCTCAATATCCCATTGCCAGCCATAAATTCCTGTGTCAAAGTGGGGAATTTCTTTTTCGTGTGGAGTTAGGGATGATTTGGGTTTCTCCCCACTTTCGTGGGTAAGGGGGGATTTTGGTGGCACGAATTTCAGCCGTTCTTCTTCATATAGTGTATGCAGAAATTGATTGACAAAAAATGGATTGCCGCCGGTTTTACGCATCACTAAATCAGTCAAGGAGCCTACTGCTTTCAAGCTTTGCTGCAAACTATCGGCAATTAATTGGTTGATATCTTCAAAAGCCAAAGGCTTTAAAGTGATTTGGTTAATCGTGACATGATCGAAACGGAGTTTATCAAGCGTCGTTATTAAAGGATGGGTTGAATCAACTTCGTTATCCCGATAAGCACCGATTAAAAAGAAGGCAGCGTTATCCCTATCTGTCATGACTAATTCTAATAATTTGAGCGTTGCTGAATCAACCCATTGCAAGTCATCTAAAAAAATAACCAAGGGATGTTCTGGCTGACAAAACACACGCATAAAGTTTTGAAAAACCAAGTTAAAACGGTTTTGAGATTCTGTTGGTCCTAATTGTGGCACTGAGGGTTGCTTATCAATAATTAATTCGATTTCAGGAAGCACATCAATAATGACTTGTCCATTAGAACCAAGAACGGTTAATAATTTTTCTGTCCATTGGGCTAATTGAGCCTCAGTTTCGCTAAGCAATTGTTGGACTAATTCTTTAAAAGCATTGACAATCGCACTATAGGGAATATTACACTGGAATTGATCAAATTTTCCAGAAATGAAATAGCCCTGTTTTTGGGTAAGCGAGCGGTAAATTTCTTTGACAAGCACCGATTTACCAATACCAGAATAGCCGGTTACTAGCATAATTGCAGCGAAGCCATTAGCTACTTGTTCAAAGGCAGCCAGTAAAATGTCTATTTCAGATTCGCGCCCATAAAGTTTTTGGGGAATTTGAAAACGATCTGAAATATCGTGTTGGGCTAGTTCAAAGGGCAAACCTGACAGGTCTTGAAGACCTGTCAGGTTTTCTTGGCACCTTTCTAAATCGGCTTTTATACCCCAAGCACTTTGATAACGTGCTTCAACCGTTTTTTCTAATAATTTCATGATGATATTAGAAAGAGCAATTGGCAATTCTGGATTAATTTGATTAGGTGGCACAGGCTGTTTTGCGATATGGCAATGCACCAATTCCATCGCATCTTTCGATTCAAAAGGCAACTTTCCTGTAAATAATTCGTAAAGCGTAGTCCCTAATGAATAAAAATCAGTGCGATAGTCCAATGCACGATTCATACGCCCGGTTTGTTCCGGAGACATGTATACCAGTGTGCCTTCTAATACATCGGGATTTTTCAGCGTTAAGTGTTGCTTTGATAATTGGGTGGAAATTCCAAAGTCGATGATTTTCAGTATCCCTGAAGTGGGATTCAAAATAATATTTGAGGGGTTAATATCCTTATGGATAATATTTTGTCCATGAATTTGTTCCAAAATCTCGGTAGCACTTATGGCAAACATGAGTAATTCATCAAGAGAAAAAGTGCGCAGATCGTCTAGCCATATTTTAAGGGATTCGCCACCAAAATCTTCCATGCACATCACTAGCGTATTTTGGTGTTTTTCGAGGCTATAAGCCTTGACAATGCCATCTAAATTTGCTAAACGGCATGTGATGTCATATTCTTGTCGATAGCGTGTTAATTCTGCCTGCGTTGGATAGTCTTCTTTTAAGACTTTAAGAATAACCGCTTGCTTATCCTTATTTCGCAAACCGCGATAGACTTTGGAGTTAGCACTTTCGTAAATTTGCTTGGTGATTTGGTAGTTGGGAATATTTATCATGTTTCTCACCTCGAATCTTATGACTCATCCTTCATTTCTTCTTCAAGCCATTCAGCCAATTCATCCACTTGATACTTTTTCAGGAAGCTTTGTATTTTAATGACAAAGGATTTTAACTTGACATCTGACTCAATTAAAGTTGCTACTCGCTTCCTCAGTTTATTCACATTACCCATCAGGGATAATTTGTAGAGAGCCTTCATTTCTTCTGAAGGCGGAAATACCATTGGTTGAGAATGGCTATTTTCTTCTACAGTTTCTTTAATTTTATCGAAATATACCCAAGTTAGATTAAGGTAATGCTGTAATTGCTTAAAAAGCGTTTCGGCTTGTATCGGTTTGAGCAAAAAAGCGTTACTGCCAATGGCTAAACTTTTGTCTTCATTATATGCACTGGCTGAAGTAGCAATGATAACCTTATCTTTTAACACTGGAGATTGGCGCAATTGGCGAATCAGTTCAAAGCCATCCATTTTCGGCATGATTAAATCGGTGATAATTGCATCCGGTAACCATGAAATGGATTTTTCTAACCCTTTGCATCCATTGTTAGCTTGTTTAATATTAAAATCCAACGGTGAAAGTAAGTTAACCAGTGCGGCTAAATTTTCCAGATTATCATCCACGACTAATATTTTTGGGGGCTTACCTTTGATTCCAATAATCGGTTGCTGGGTGGAAACTTTGGCAACATTATAATCTACAATTGGCAAGGCTAATTCAAACCAAAATTGCGTACCAATATTGATTTGACTACTGACGCACAATTGCCCTCCCATCAATTCGACTAAATTCTTGCTGATGGCTAATCCTAAACCGGTTCCTTTAGCTTGACGTTCTTGCTCTCCAACTTGTTCAAAGGGTTTAAAAATATTTTCAAGATTTTCGGGAGAAATACCAATACCGGTGTCTTCTATTCTGAAAGAAAGTAAGGGCGAACACGCAGGTTCACCCTCATTTACACTGACTTTCAAAAGTATCTTCTCTAAATTCGGTGGAAAAAACCTGACAGGTTTCCAAAACCTGTCAGGTTTGGGCAAGTTTACCCACACTTTTTGATAAGATACTTTCAAAATTACGCTACCATGATCCGTGAATTTAATCGCATTGCCCAATAAGTTCAATAATATTTGCCGCAACCGTCGTTCATCACCATGCACAGTATTGGGGAGAACATTTGCAAATTCCAAATAAAAGTTAATACTCTTATCTTGAGCACGTATACTGATGATCTCGCTAACATTACTCAGTAACGAGGGTAAATTAAAATCTGTTTTGTACAATTCTATTTTGCCCGATTCAACTTTAGCCAGATCAAGTATATCATTGATAAGGGCTAACAGATGATTGCCGCTTTGCTCAATGACACTCAAATCGTGTTGTTGTTGAGTGGTGATAGAGAGATCATCTTGTAAAATTTGCGCATAGCCTAAAATCCCATTGAGAGGTGTACGCAATTCGTGGCTCATGCTGGATAAAAAAGTGCTTTTGGCTTGGTTAGCAATTTCGGCTTTTTCTTTGGCTTTTTGCAATTTGTTTTCTACTTGTTTACGCTTGGTAATGTCTTGCAGAAAGCCAACCATCTTAGTTATATTGTCTTTTTGATCATAACAATTCTTACCGCTTGCTTCAATATGACATATTGAACCATTTTTTTTAACTAAGCGATATTCATAAGAAAAGCCTTCTTTGTTTAAGACAGTTTTTGCTAACATTTTATCCACATATTCCTTATCATCTGGATGAATATGATTCATGTAAAATTCTGTATTGGCTTCAATCTCATCCGGTTCATAACCAAGTAAACGAAAAACTTGATCTGACCATTTAACCGCCATGCTATCAGGATAAAATTCCCAACTGCCTAATTGTGCCATTTGTTGAGCATCTTTTAAGCCTTGTTCACTTTGGGTTAGTGCTTCTTCAGCCATTTTACGCTTGGTTATATCTTGAAGTGTGGTAACAATATAGTCAATTCCTCCATTTTTCTGATAACGCGCTGTGACAGATAAAAAGACGCAAATAACCAAACCATCTTTGTGAATGAAACGTTTATCCATCGTATAACTATTGATTTTTCCAGCCAATAACTGTTCAAATTGAGCGACATCGGCGACTAAATCATCAGGATAACTCAACTCAGCCCAAGATAATTTTTTCATTTCTTCCCATGAATAACCTAACATACCACACACACAGTTATTGGCATAAATCCAATTTCGGTCCAATGAAGTAATAGCAAAACCCACTAAAGCGGATTCAAAATAACCCTTAAACTGTTCTTCACTCTTTTGAAGTTCTCCAAGTGAAAGGAAGACTCCTAAACTCTCAGTAATGTGCTGTCCAAAATTGCGGAAAAGATTGAGTTCGTTTTTGGTCCATGTTCTCGCATAAGAACACTGATGTATTCCAAACAGCCACGGTTTACCGAGCTTTGGATAGATAGCCATGCATATTTGAGATTGAACCGAAAACTGCTTGACAACCATTGGGAGCATTTTGCGTTCATACTTATGCCAGAAGGTAATCGGACCCGTTGCAGACAAAGAGTCTCTTATAACTTCAGATATCGCCGGTTCCATCGGAATATCAATATTTAAAATATTAACACCTGGGTATTTTGGTTTTGTAACCTCTATTGGCATGCGCCAACTGGGTGCTGTTGGATCACAGGGATATAGGAGCCAAGCTCGATCACAGTGGAACCTCGCCAAAGTAACCTGCATGGCATTATCCATCATTTGAACCATATCCTGTGCTTCATTGGTTACTTGCCCCAGAGCAGCCAAACTTTCCAAATAGTAAACATGTTCTTGCAATTGGACATTCTTTGCTTCCAGTTGTTTTTGCAAATTGCGGATAGTCAAATGTTTATTGACACGCGCAATCACTTCCACAGCTTGGAAGGGTTTGGTAATGTAATCAACGGCACCGATTTCAAATCCTTTAACTTTATCAACAGATTCAGTTTTGACGGCAGTTATAAAAATAATGGGCGTATCTTTTGTCGCTTCATTCTTTTTCAAACGGCGGCAAGTTTCAAATCCATCTATTCCTGGCAGTTTCACATCCAACAGGATTAGATCAGGTTTGGTATAAGCAATTCGTTTGAGGGCAGCTTCTCCACTTTTTACCATCAGTACTTTAAAATTGGCTTTGCGTAAGCAATTGTTGAGCACATTTAAATTTTTTGGCTCATCATCAACAATTAAAATTCTATTTGCCATTATGTCATTTCTCCTTTAAGCCATTTTCTAAATTTACCCATTTGATACTTTTCAAGGAAGACTTGCATTTTAGTCACAAAGGGTTTTAACTTCGTATCAGATTTTACTAAAATAATTACCTGTTTTTCAAGTTCATCAATGTCACCCATTAAGGATAATTCATGTAATTTTTCTAATTCAGCGATTGGAGGAAATACCATCTGGGTGGTATGGTTTTCTTCAGCCATTTCTTTCACCTTATTTCCATATACCCAGGTTAGATTAAGATGGTGTTGCAATTGTTCAAGAAGTTTTTCGACTTGTATCGGTTTGGGCAAAAAAGCGTTACTGCCAACGGTTAAACTTTTTTGCTTATCTTCCTCATACACGCTGGCTGAACTAGCAATGATAATTTTTTCTTTCAATAGTGGGGATTGGCGCAATTGGCGAATTAATTCAAAGCCGTCCATTCTCTGCATGATTAAATCGGTGATAATCACATCCGGTTGCCATGAAATGGCTTTTTCTAATCCTTCGCGCCCATTGTTAGCTGGTTTAATGTTAAAGCCCAATAATGAAAGTAAGTCAACCAGTACGGCTTGATTGTTTAAATTATCATCCACGACTAATATTTTTGGGGGCTCACCCTCGATTCCAATAA